>Ga0302197_10000111_pt1 | contig 74540 bp, 68 predicted proteins | sample II_Bog_N2_1_FD_193526 | JGI IMG/M metagenome (GOLD analysis project Ga0302197, IMG submission 193526) | Peat permafrost microbial communities from Stordalen Mire near Abisko, Sweden - II_Bog_N2_1 | ecosystem: Environmental > Terrestrial > Soil > Wetlands > Peat | place: Sweden: Abisko... | reverse complement strand
TCTAAATCAAATAAGCAAGCTTTTATAGTCGTCATCTATCAATATGTACAATTGACACTAAGGTATGGTTTTTTAATAACCTGTTTAGGATAATTTACAATTTGTGTATTTAGGCGATCATTCAACGGTTAGTTTGGGGTGGGAGCGGGGTGTGGGGTGCGGGAGCGAGGATGTCAGGCAATAATTTCCGTAACCTTACCATTGCGAGGAGGAACGACGTGGCAATCCCAAACTTACAAAGCAATCTCTACGCGTGTCATTAAAGAACGAAGCACAAAAAGTTGTTAAAATAGAGTTATCGATATTAGCTTATTCCATTATATTTACTTCAAATAACACCTTTACAATATCACAATGCGAGTAACTCTAAAAATTACCTGTTTGATCTTATCATTAACCTTATTTACTATCAGTTCATGTAAAGGTCAGCATTCGAATATTCCTGCAAAAGAGTGTATTGAATTAAATAATAAAGGATTAGACCTTTTAATGAATTATCCCATGAACGGAGAACAAGAGTTAGATAAGGCTGTAGATTTGTTCAAACAGGCAATAACCTGTGATTCGACTGATTGGGTTTTCTATAACAACCTTGCTAATGCTTATGAGAAAAAACATAATTATAATGGCGAACTAATCGAGTTGAACAAATTATTGATTTTAAATGAAAATTACCCAATGTTTATAATATCAAAGGGAATGGTTTTTGAAAAAATCAACAAAATTGATTCTGCAAATAAAATGTATGATTTTGCCAATGTGGAATTTAAAAAAAGACTTGCAAAAAATCCTGAAGATGTTGGATTAATTCAAGGGGTTATACAGTTAAAAGCCATCACACTTGGCAAAGACTCTGCTATAAAGGAAATAGATAATCAGATTAAGTTACATCCCAATCTCTCTTCAAAACTGTCGTATGAATATGAATATTATAAATATTTTAATCGACACAATTATATTTATGGATTACCAACGGAAATAGATTCAAGTAAATAATTTAAGTTTCTGAGAGACACTGCGAGAGCAAAAGGATAATCGCAGCGCGAAAAAGCATACTATCTAAAGCCCTCCGTTCAAAATGACAAAAAATTATTGACCGCCTACCCAATGACCCAATAACAGCGCAGCGAATGCCCCAATGACACGAAAATTATAGATTTATTATTAAAACAGATAATTGTATATTGCGTATAATATATACGCTAAAACGTGTTTATTGTAGCTAATTGATTTAAATGGAAGAAAAAATACTTAATACAGATTTGTTAATCAATAGGTTAGTTGAAGAAGATGAACCATTTCATCACGTAAATAATCCTGCTGCCGATATCAAACCTGTTATAAAAAAATACCTCGGCATACCCAATCATGCCGAAAAAACGGGGAATAAGATCTACTTTAGTGATGATGATGCCAAAGTTGAAGTAACTGTTGTTACTGATGAGATCATACGCGTTCGCTTGGCGCCGCACGGCGTTTTTTTAGAAGAATTCTCCTACGCGGTACCCAAATTAGAGCATGAGGAACCTGAATTTGAACTGGTAGAAACCGAATTTGAATTTTTAGTTTCAACAAGGGTAGTTAATTGCCATATCCGCAAAAAAGATTTCTTTATTTCTTTCTCCGATAAAAATAACCATGTTACCAGTGCCGATGCTGTGCCTATGCACTGGGAGGAAAATATAAAATTTGGTGGTTACTATGTGTTCTGCACCAAAACTTGTCAGGCAGAAGAAAGCTTTTTTGGCTTGGGCGATAAACCGACCGAGTTTAACCTGCGTGGTAAACGTTTAAAAAACTGGAACACCGATGCCTACTCATTCGCCTGGAATCAGGACCCGCTGTACCGGAGCATCCCATTCTATATCAGCTTGAATGAAGATATAGCGCACGGTATCTTCTTTGATAATACGTTTAAGGCACAGTTTGATTTCGGTGCCGAAGATAAAACCAAAACCAGTTTCTGGGCAGATGGCGGAGAGCTGCAATACTATTATATCCACGGTCCGCATATGATGGATGTGGTAAAAAGCTACCATCTGCTAACGGGTACGCATCCAATGCCGCCGCTTTGGGCCCTGGGCTACCACCAATGCCGCTGGAGCTATTACCCCGAAGCCAAGGTTAAAAAGATCACCAACGGTTTCCGCGAGAATAAGATCCCATGCGATGGTATCTACCTGGATATTGATTACATGGATGGCTACCGTTGCTTTACCTGGAACAATAAATATTTCCCCGATCCTAAAAAAATGATAGCCGAATTAGCGGCCGACGGATTTAAAACCGTAGTGATTATTGACCCCGGTATCCGTGTGGATGATAACTATGAGGTATTTAAAGAGGGTAAAAAGAACCACTATTTCTGCCGCCGAAGCGATGACTATTTTATGGAGGGCCACGTTTGGCCGGGCCGTTGCCAGTTTCCTGATTTTACCAACCCCGAGGTTCGTACCTGGTGGGGTGGTTTGTTTGATGAACTGGTGAAAATAGGCGTTGCCGGTGTTTGGAACGATATGAATGAGCCGGCTGTTTTCGGCGCGGGTACTTTCCCGGATGATGTGCGCCACCAGTACGACGGTCACCGGGGATCGCACCGTAAGGCACACAATATTTACGGTATGCAAATGGTACGTGCCACCTACGAGGGCTTGCGCGCCATCATGAAAAATAAACGCCCTTTTACCATTACCCGGGCGGGTTACTCAGGCGTGCAACGCTTTTCATCCGTGTGGACGGGCGACAACGTAGCAAGCTGGGAACATTTAAAATTAGGTAATATCCAATGTCAGCGCTTATCCATCTCCGGTATTTCTTTTTGCGGAACGGATATCGGTGGCTTTAGCGGCGAACCCGATGGCGAACTATTTACCCGCTGGATACAGATGGGGACGTTTTCCCCATTCATGCGCGCGCACTCCGCCGGTGATACCAAGGAACGTGAACCATGGAGTTTCGGCGAGCCATTTACCGCCATCAACCGCAAGTTTATCGAGCTGCGTTATCGGTTAATTCCATATTTATATTCAACCTTCTGGGAGCATCATCGTTATGGTTTCCCGATATTAAGGCCGATAATAATGCAGGAGCAGGGTGTGTTGTCGAACCATTTCCGCCAGGATGAGTTTACTTATGGTGATAAAATACTGGTTTGCCCGGTATTAGAGCCGGGTCAAACCGATCGTAATGTATACTTGCCAAAAGGTAAATGGTACAACTATTGGACAAATGAAATTGCTGATGGTGGTAAAGAAGTAAACGTACTAACCCCATTGGAAACCATACCGATTTTTGTAAAAGCTGGTTCTGTTATCCCGGAATACCCGGTAATGCAATACGTTGGCGAAAAGGAAATTACCGAGGTTAAGCTGAATATATATTACAGCGATTATGAAGTAAACTCTTTCTTGTTTGAAGATTATGGTGAAACATTCGCTTACGAACAGGATATTTATCTGGAGAAAAAATTTGTAGTAAGCGGCGATGGGAAAAAAATGATAATAGAGCAAAGCATGGAAGGTTTATATACCCCACGTTACGATGGTTACCACTTTAATATATTGGGGCTGCCATTTAAACCCTACAAAATTGTAGCCGACGGCAAAGAAATAACCGAATACTCCATCGACAAAAACAAAAACCTCGAGTTTAATTTCAGCAAAAACTTTAAACATATCGAGATTTTGAAGGGGTAGGTTTTAGTTCCCCTCCCCGGAGGGGTGCGAAAGGAAGAGTGCAAAGGCAGGGGTGGGTTCTTCGCCAATAAAAGCGATGCTATCCAATGCCAGATAAAGAATAATAGTGCAGAAAGGGTGTGTTTTTGAAATAAATAACACACCCTTTTAATTTTATTGTTAATACCAATTAAACCAAAGTACATACATTGCAACATAATTGCCCGCAAGGGTAATTTAAAAATTATGTATTTACGGTAAAATTTTACTTAAACTAAGCCGCGAGGCAAAACCAATATGGCCAAAAATAAAGTTGAACCATCAAGCGAAGAAGCAGTAAAAAAAGTAGCAACTAAAAAACCTGCTGTAGCTAAAACCCAAATCGCAACCGAAAAGCCTGTTAAAAAGGCGTCTGCAAAAAAAGTAGTTGCCCTCGAAACTGTTGAAACTACAACTTTAGAGCGCGTTGAACCATACAGCCGTTTTACAGATTTTGATGTCAGCCTGTTCCAATCAGGTAAGCACTATAAGCTTTACGAAAAATTTGGCTCACACGTTGTTGAACATAAAGGAGTGGTTGGTACATATTTTGCTGTTTGGGCACCAAATGCACAATACGTTGCGGTTACAGGTAACTTTAATTATTGGGATAGGGGCACGCACAAATTAAACGCACGCTGGGATTCCTCAGGCATTTGGGAAGGCTTCATCCCGCATATTGGTGTTGGCGAGGTTTATAAATATTTCATCAAATCATCAAGCGGCGAAGAGCTGGAGAAGAGCGATCCTTTCGCACTACGTTGGGAATTACCGCCAAGTACAGCATCAATAGTTGTTGATACCTTTTATGAATGGAAAGACCAGGATTGGATGGCTACACGTTATCAGCATAATGCTTTAGATAAGCCATATTCTGTTTACGAAATGCACGTAGGTTCATGGGCCCGCAACCCCGAGAGCCCTGACGAATTTTTAAGTTACCGCCAGTTAGCCGAAAAACTGGTGCCTTACATAACCGAAATGGGCTTTACGCACGTAGAGTTTATGCCGATTATGGAGCACCCATATTACCCAAGCTGGGGATACCAGATCAGCGGCTTTTTCGCGGCATCATCACGCTACGGCACACCGCAAGATCTGATGTTTTTGATAGAGGAGCTGCACAAAGCCGGCATAGGAGTTATCCTTGATTGGGTGCCTTCACATTTCCCCGGCGATGCGCACGCGCTGTATAATTTTGATGGCACACACCTATACGAGCATGAAGATATGCGCAAAGGCTTCCATCCCGATTGGAAATCATATATATTCAATTACGGCCGCAACGAGGTTCGCGCGTTTTTAATAAGTAATGCCTTGTTTTGGCTTGATCGTTACCATGTGGATGGTTTACGTGTTGATGCCGTGGCATCCATGCTGTACCTCGATTATTCCCGCAAGCACGGAGAGTGGGAACCGAATATTTATGGTGGAAACGAGAACCTGGAAGCCGTATCATTCCTAAAAGAATTTAACGAAGCGGTTTACAGCCACTTCCCCGATACACAAACAATTGCTGAGGAATCAACTTCATTCACAGGCGTTAGTCGCCCGGTTTATACAGGCGGTTTAGGTTTCGGTATGAAATGGATGATGGGCTGGATGCACGATTCCATCAATTATTTTGAGGAAGATCCGATCAACCGAAAATATCACCACAACGTGATCACCTTCAGTTTGATCTATGCCTTTACCGAAAACTTTATGCTGCCGTTCTCGCATGATGAAGTGGTTTACGGCAAAGGCTCCATGCTGCGCAAAATGCCCGGCGATGAGTGGCAGCAATTTGCCAATCTGCGCCTGCTCTATAGCTTTATGTTCACCCATCCGGGCACAAAATTACTATTTATGGGTGCCGAGTTCGGCCAGGGCGATGAATGGAATTTTGAAAAATCATTAGAATGGTACGTACTGCAATACCCCAACCACAACGGCATAAAAGAAACAGTTAAAGCCCTAAATAACTTGTACAGGTCAGAACCTGCGCTCTACGAAAAAGGCTTCGACTATACTGGCTTCGAGTGGATTGATGGGGGCAACGCCAACGATTCCATCCTGGTATACGCCCGCAAAGGCTACAATAGCGATGATGACTTGGTAGTAGTACTAAACATGACCCCGGTTATCCGCCACGATTTTCGCGTAGGTGTTACCCAGGCAGGTGAGTGGAAAGAGATATTTAACTCCGATGCAGAAAACCTATGGGGTAGTGGCATCATCAATTACAATGCTATAAATAGTGATGCCATTAGCTGGCATGGCCGCGAAAACTCGATCAATATCACCATACCGCCACTGGCAGCATCTGTATTTAAAAGAGTAAAAGCTAAAGATGTTCCAAAAAAGTATGAATTAAAGTAGTTATTCAGATTGGCGACGGGAAACGAGGAGAAATCTTCTAAAAGATGTAAAGCGAATATCATTGCGAAGAAGATTTCTCCCTCTGGTCGATGACATTAAAATAAGACTAACTGGATTCAGTTTTAAAATGAAACCTCAGAAATGACAGTTTGTAACTGTCAAAACCCAAATACCATGAGCAAACAATACGTTTATCTATACTTTATCGGCGGCATGATCGCCATCGGCGTCTTCATTTTTGACCTTGTAAATATTACAGCCGCAAAAATGACAACCGGCAGATGGGCCCTCGATGTCGGCCCTATCATCCTGTTTTTATACCTCTGCTATAAAACTTACCACGAGAAAAAAGACCAGGAATTAATGTAAGAGAGGATTGGAGGTTTTTTGACTTTTGACTTTCCCTTAACTGGTTTCAGTTTTAAACTGAAACCGCGGATCATGACGGTTTGTAACTGTCAAATTACAAAGCCCAATGACAGTGCAGCGAATGACCCAATGACTACCGGATCCAAAGTCTATCCAGCATAAAAAACACAGCGAAAACAACGCTGGCAATGCCGTTGGTGGTCATAAAAGCGAAGTTAACCCGGCTCAGGTCATTAGGTTTAACCAATAAATGCTGGTAGATCAGCATCGAGCAAAAGAAAGCGATCCCGATAAAGTAGGGGATGCCAACAGGTGTATAAAACACAGGCATAATCACAAATATAGCCGATAGCACATGCAAAAAAGTTGATAACCGCAAAGCATTCACCTTACCCAAATAAGCAGGGATAGAGTGCAAACGTTCATGCACATCAAAATCAATATCCTGCAAAGCATAAATAATATCAAACCCGCTTACCCAACACAAAACCGATAGCGAGAAAAATACCGGCGTAGCCGCGAAATGCCCGGTCACCACCAAATAAGCTCCGATAGGAGCTAAAGCCAACCCCAAGCCTAAAACCAAATGACAAAGTGCCGTAAACCGTTTAGTAGCACTATACCCCAGCACCACGAACAATGCCACCGGTGAAAGGAAAAAGCAAAGCGTATTAATAAAGTAGGTTGTACCAATAAACAGCAGGCAATTAACAATTGTAAATATCAAAGCCGATCTCGCGCTGATCCTGCCCGAAGGAATATCACGCTGCTTGGTACGTGGGTTTTTAGCATCAATATCACGGTCTAAGTAACGGTTAAACGCCATAGCCGAGTTCCGCGCGAAAACCATACACAAAACCATCATCACCAATTTCAGCCAGTCAAACCGGTATTCAGTAGTCGTCACCGCCAAAAAAAAGCCAATAAAAGCAAAAGGCATAGCAAAAATAGTATGCGTAAATGTTACTAATGATAGATATTTTTTCATTTTAAATGTATTCTAAAAAGTTCCCCTCTTGAGAGGGGGCGCGAAAGAAAGTGCGGCAGCAGGGGTGTGTTTCTACAAGCGATATTAACTACCCTGCTTTTCTTCAAACTCCAAAATATATCCTTTAAGAGTTCTCAAAACATTAACAATGTCCTGCCTTACTTCCTGTTCACTAAATCTTATAATAGTTAAATTATTTTCTTCTAATTCTTTTTCTCTCGAAACGTCCAATCCATACTGTTCCGAGTTGTGATGATACTTCCATCAATCTCTATCACCAATGCCAACTCATAGCAATAAAAGTCTGCAATATAATTCAGCAATGGCTTCTGACGCTGAAAATCATAGCCATATAGTTTTTTACTCTTTATTTCATTCCATAAAAGTACTTCGCCTAAAGTACTGTCATTTCTTAATTTGCGAGCTAATTCTTTTAAGTTAGGGTTGTATGGAATAATCTTTCGCGGCATACTTGTATGTCGTATAACACACCCCTAACCCCTCTCAAGAGGGGAACTTATCTTCGGTACCACAAAACTATTATTGATCCCCCCAATAAACCCCAAAATCTCATCCCTTCCTGCCATTGTTTCGGCAGACGTGATATAATATCCCGGCGCTTCCTCAAAAGTTTCCAGCAAAGCTTTCTTAAACCTCGCCACGTTCTGGTCAGTTTTAATGCTTGATTGCTTATCAGCCTTAGTAAACACCAAAACAAACGATAATCCTTTTTCGCCAAGCCAGTTACAAAACTCCAGATCTATCTTCTGCGGCTCTAAACGACTATCTATCAAAACCATTACACATTGTAGGCTCTCACGTTTGTCAAGATAGGAATGGATAAACTTATCCCAATCCGCTTTCTTGCTTTTAGAGGCACGGGCATAGCCGTAGCCCGGTAAATCGACGATGTACCAGCTATCATTAACTAAAAAGTGGTTGATCAGCTGGGTTTTTCCCGGCGTTTGCGAGGTTTTAGCCAAGCCCTTTTTTTGCACAAGCATATTAATAAGGCTGGACTTTCCAACATTCGACCTCCCGATAAAAGCGTATTCAGCCTTAACCGGCGGCGGCAATCTGGAAATTTGGGTGTTGCTGCAAATAAACTCGGCTGTTTTAACGATCATTGGGCAAAGATAGTAATTTAGTGATTAGAGATTAAAGATTGGATATTAGTTGAACTTCGCCTGTTTAATTCATATAGTTATATCCTTACTAAACGATTACAAATATGCATGTTTAAACATGCATATTTGTATATGAATTTATTATGGCGCATTTTAATTGCTAAGCTAATTGCCACTCATTTTAAGAAAACTAAATATAATTGATAAAAAGACGGGCTATAACCCTCAAAATATAAAACAATGGAAAACTACACCATACCAGCCCAAACCCGCATAGGCCACGTACATTTAAAAGTAAGCGATATCAAAAAATCATTAGATTTTTACTGCGGACTATTAGGTTTCGAAATAGTAACCACCTACGGCGACCAAGCTGCGTTCATATCAGCAGGGGGCTACCATCACCATATCGGCCTGAATACCTGGCACAGCAAAGGCGCGTCACCCGCACCAGAATATGCACCCGGCTTGTATCATACTGCTATACTTTATCCTGAAAGAAAAGATTTGGCAGTAATATTACAACGCCTTATAGATGCCAAATACCCCATTACCGGTGCATCCGACCACGGTGTATCCGAAGCCATCTATTTAGATGACCCCGATAAAAACGGCGTCGAACTCTACTGGGATCGCCCAAAAGAAGACTGGCCATTAGATGCTGAAGGTAAATTAACTATGTATACAAGGGTTTTAGATGCAAAAGGGTTGTTAGCATTGGCAAAATAATTTTCACCCTCTTTCCGGCTTTCCGGCTTGCCGGAGAGAGGGTCGAACAGCGCAGCGTATTCGGGGTGAGTCGACTGTTCACCAAGTATTTACTGCAATGTCACTCATATAGTATATTACCAACCAAAATCATGACAATCCTTCAATCCGTTTAATCATGGTTCAGACAATAATTCCCTATCTTTGCCCCCAATGAGCGAAATTATAACACCCTACCAGGATAATCAAGTTGCTAAAAAAGCACAGGTGGCCGATATGTTCAACAACATATCCAAAACCTACGATTTCCTGAACCATTTTTTATCACTTGGCATCGATATTATCTGGCGTAAAAAAGCCATTAACGAGTTAAAAAAGGACAATCCACAGCAAATACTGGATGTGGCCACCGGCACAGGCGATTTCGCGTTTGAGGCATTAAAGATCCTTAACCCAAAAAAAATTGTTGGGGTTGATATTTCTCAAGGCATGCTCGACATCGCTCAGCAAAAAATAACCAAACGCCGTTTAAGCGATAAATTCGAGATCAAATTAGGCGACTCCGAAAAACTACCCTTCGAAGCCAATGAGTTTGACGCCGTAACGGTTGCCTACGGTGTTCGTAATTTCGAAAACCTGGAAGTTGGCTTAGCCGATATTCATCGCGTGCTAAAATCAGGTGGCAAGGCTGTAATTTTGGAATTCTCCAAACCCAAAGCATTCCCCATAAAACAGTTATATAACTTTTATTTCAGCTACGTAACGCCGGGTATCGGCAAGCTGTTCTCAAAGGATGCAAGGGCATATAGCTATTTGCCGGAGTCGGTTGCCGCTTTTCCGGATGGCGAAAAATTTGTAGGTTTAATGCAGAAAGCAGGCTTTAAAAATACCAAACACAGGCCACTAACGTTTGGTATCTGTTCAATTTATACAGGCGTTAAATGATTAAATGCTACTTAGCTATTGTTGCCTTATTGTTTTGCAGTAACATTTTACTTGCACAGGATAATCCGCCCGCATGGGCAGGCGGTGCCGATCAGCACGACCTTAGCTTTGGTTTCTCTTTTTCATACGTAGATAACTATTACAAAATCTTAAAAAAGCCAAACTGGCAAACCCCTTTCCTCGATCCTCAAAATGGCAATCAACCGGTAACAAGTGCGGGTACCAGCATCAGTTCGTCAAATACACCCGGTTTCGCGGTAGGTTTCCTTACCCGTTACGATTTTACCGAACATTTCGAGGTTAGATTAACACCCTCGCTTATTTTTGCAGACCGCAGCCTCAATTATACTTATGCCGATACCACAGATAATGTCAAAAAAATAGTCCAAACCACTACGGTCGATTTCCCCTTAGCCATCAAAATAAAATCCGATAGGCATGGCGATTTTCGCGGCTATTTTATTGCAGGGTTAAAATATTCCTACTCAATCGGTGCCAAAGCCAATAGCGACAACACTGCTGCTTTGGTTGACCGAACGGTGAAAAACGTAGGCAGCTATGAGTCCTACGAAGCTGGTGTAGGTTGCGATATTTACTTTGAATATTTCAAATTATCGCCCGAGCTGAAAATATCAAACTCCTTTGGCAATGTGCTGGTTCCGGAGGAGCAACCTTATTCGTCACCCATCAGTAAATTATTCCTCCATACGCTAATGATCAACCTTTACTTCGAATAGTTAGTTAAAAAAAACTAATTTCGTGGCCAATAGTTAGTATTACTTATGGCTAAAATTGCATTAATAACCGGCGCGACCGCCGGGATAGGCGAAGCGACAGCTGAGCTGTTCGCCCGCGAAGGATATAATTTGATATTAACAGGCCGCCGTACCGACAGGCTTGAGAAGCTTGCAGCCCATCTCAACAAAAAATATAATGTGGAAGTTGCAACCTCATCTTTTGATGTGCGTAGCCGAGAGGAAGTAATTGAAAACCTTGAAGGCTTACCTGCCAAATGGAAAAAGGTTGATGTGCTGGTTAACAACGCTGGCCTTAGTCAGGGGCTTGATCCGATAGACAAAGGCGATATGGATGATTGGGATCGAATGATTGATACCAATGTAAAAGGCTTGTTATATGTAACCAAGATCGTATCCAATTGGATGATCACCAACGGGCATGGCCATATTGTTAATTTAGGGTCGATAGCCGGTAAAGAAGTTTATGCCAACGGAAACGTGTACTGTGCCTCAAAACATGCGGTTGACGCGCTGAATAAAGCCATGCGAATTGATCTTTTGCCCCACGGGATAAAAGTTACAGCTGTACACCCCGGCGCTGTGGAGACCGAGTTTTCGGTAGTGCGATTTAAAGGGGACGAAAAACGCGCCAAAAAAGTTTATGAGGGATTTGATGCTTTATCTGCTGATGACGTTGCCGAAACCATCTGGTTCGCGGTATCGCGCCCGGCACACGTAAATATAAACGAATTAATAGTAATGCCAACCGCGCAGGCCAATGCCGGAACTATTTTTAGAAAGTAAAATTAAGAAGGCGGAAAGTCCGAAAGTCGGAAAGTCCGCAAGAAAATAAATTAACAACTTCCGGACTTTCGGTCTTACCGACTTCCTGACTAAAATAAAAAACCATGTCATTAACTACACAAATAGACCAGGATATTAAGCAAGCAATGTTAGCCAAACAAGCCGACCGTTTACGTGGTTTGCGTGCTATCAAATCAGCATTGCTGTTGGCCCGTACCGAAAAAGGCGCTGCCGAAGAAGTGACCCCCGAAGCCGAAACCAAAGTTTTGCAAAAACTGGTAAAACAGCGCAAGGAATCAGCCGAGATCTACAAAACACAAAACCGCGACGACCTTTACCAGGTTGAGATAGAAGAGCTGGAAGTAATCGAGGCTTATCTACCCAAACAAATGAGCCACGAAGAGGTTGAAACTTATTTAAAAGAGCTGGTAGCACGCGTAGGGGCAACATCAGTAAAAGATATGGGCAAAGTAATGGGCGCTGCCAACAAAGAGCTGGCAGGTAAAGCCGATGGCCGTACCATATCCGAAGTTGTGAAGCAGTTGTTGGGATAGGAGGTGTTGATTTTGTGGTTAGTGTTTGATTTTTAGTAACTTAATCAAAGCAATCAACTTAATTTAACTTAATCAACTAAAAATCCTTGTAACTCAACTTCAATAAGCTATTTTTATAGCACAATAAATAAGTTAGTGCTAAACTTAATTTTTAGCGTGCACTAATTTTATTTTAACGTATACATATTTATGAGTTTGGTACTTAAAGAGCAAAACGGGTTTAGTTTTATTGATGAGGGTGAAGGTGAGGTATTATTGTTGTTGCATGGCTTAATGGGTGCATTAAGCAATTGGGAAGAGGTGGTAAATGAGTTTAAATCTCAATACCGAGTAATCATTCCGATGTTGCCGATATATGATTTGCCTTTATTAACTACCGGGGTAAAAACCATCTCTAAGTACATACACAAGTTTGTAAAATATAAAAAGTTAAAAGATTTTACCATAGTTGGTAACTCGCTGGGCGGGCATGCAGGGCTAATATATGTGTTAGCGCACCCCAGTTTTGCAAAGGCATTGGTGTTAACCGGCAGCTCGGGTTTATACGAAAATGCTTTTGGTGGAACATTTCCGCGCCGCGAGAGTTATGACTTTATAAAGGAGAAAGTAGAATTTACATTTTATGACCCCAAAACGGCTACAAAGGAACTGGTTGATGATGTTTTTCGAATCGTTAACGACCGTCATTCCGTAGTTAGGATATTAGCAATGGCACGTTCGGCTATACGCCACAACATGCAAAAGGATTTGCACAAAATTCATATCCCTGTTGGTTTAATATGGGGAAAGAACGATAAAGTAACACCTCCGGAGGTGGCTAAAGAGTTTCATGAATATTTGCCAAAATCCGAATTGATTTGGATAGATAAATGCGGGCACGCCCCAATGATGGAGCAACCCGAAGAGTTTAACAAAGCTTTAAAAGGCTTTTTAGAAAGAACAGGAATATAATTATGGTTGCAATTGAGTTAATTGCCGACGCGCTTCCCCCGGTTCACACTTCTGATACGATTCAGAAGGTGTATGACCGTATGGTGGAATTTCGTATAAGGCACATGCCAATTGTAAACGAGGATCAGTTTTTAGGCTTAATAAGCGAGGATGATCTGATCGGGATTACCGATTACCAAACAGAGATCGGCGCATTGGCTTTATCCTTGGTGAATCCATACGTATTGGAGGATCAGCATATTTATGATGTGATCCGCCTGTTTCACGAGCGGCAGCTAACTATTGTGCCTGTACTTGATATAAAAAAGAATTATTTAGGCGTAATCTCCATCAACGCCATGAATGAGTACTTCGCGCGCCTTACATCGGTAGCACAGCCGGGCGGCATTATTGTATTGGAGATCAATAACAAAAACAACTCCCTGGCCCACATGGCCCAGATCGTAGAATCAGACAATGCGCAGATCCTAAGTTCATACGTTTATCAGCATCCCGATTCAACCCGGATGGAAGTTACCCTAAAAGTTAACAAACAAGATATCTCAGCCATAATAGCAACCTTTTTACGTTATGAGTATGATATTAAAGCCACCTTTAACCATACCGGCGATAATGATAACTCAAGGGATCGTTACGATTCTTTAATGAATTACTTAAACTTATAGCTTGTTCATTAGTTTTAATAATCATTAGTATATAGATATAAAGCATCTGAAAAACACTAATGACGCAATGACTAATGACTCAATGACCAACGAATGAATATAGCAATATACGGCAGGCAATTTAGTAACGAGGCTTTACCTTTGGTACAGGAGGTGTTTGATAACCTTGCCCAACATCATGTTGAGATTTACGTTCATCACCTGCTTAACGATTATATTACCGACAAAATAAATGTGCCGCCTTACCACGTCCTGAAAAACGGCGATACCATAAAAGGCTTCATCGATATTTTTTTAACCCTTGGCGGGGATGGTACCCTGCTGGATATGGTAAACGTGATCCGTGATACCGGCGTACCCGTTATCGGTATAAACTTTGGCCGGCTGGGCTTTTTGGCAAGCATCAACAAAAGTGATATAGCTGCCGCCATACACGCTGTAGTAAATAACGAATTTACTTTAGATAGTCGTGAATTGATCAGCATCGACTCCGATCAGGAGATTTTTGGCGATGATAACTTCGCCCTGAATGATATTACCATCCATAAACGTGATGACGCGGCGATGATTATCACCCGCGTATACCTTGATGGCGAATTTTTAAACTCTTATTGGGGCGATGGTATCATCATTTCAACAGCAACGGGCTCTACAGCCTATTCGCTTAGCTGTGGTGGCCCAATCATCTTTCCGCAATCAAACAGTATCGTATTAACCCCGGTATCACCACATAACCTTAATGTAAGGCCAATAGTATTGCCCGATAGTTGCGTACTTTCGTTCGAGGTGGAATCGCGCAGCAACAATTACCTCGTTACCTGCGATTCGCGCACCGAGACGGTTGATAAAGTGGTTCGCTTTAAAGTTCACAAAGCCGGATTTGTATTAAATTTGGTTAGGCTGAATAATGAAAGCTACTTATCAACGTTAAGGAACAAATTATTGTGGGGACTTGATGCCCGCAATTATTAAATTTGTTTAATGCTCAAATTTGTCACAGTTATACTTTTAACCTTCATCTCGTTTAATTTACAGGCCCAAACCTGGGAAGTAGGCCTGGGCGGCGGTGGGGCGGCTTATATGGGCGATCTTAACCAAACTAACCCCCTTAAATTTAGCGGTGGTGCCGGGAGTATCTTTGTAAAACGCAATTTTAATCCATATTTGTCTGCCCGGTTAACATATACCTATGGCTCCATCAGCGCGGCCGACAGCACATCAAGCGATCCGCTAACCCGCCAGCGTAACCTCAGTTTTACCGATCACCTGAGCGAAATTAGCCTTATTGGCGAGTTTAATTTTATGAATTATCTTGCTGGGGTAAGTCATAACAGGTACACACCATTTATTTATTTGGGCGTTGCTACGGTGAACTACAACCCGACCGCTATTTACAGGGGTACAAAATATGATTTACGCCCACTGGAAACCGAGGGCGAGTCAAAGCCTTATCCAAACAATGCTATATCTATTCCGTATGGCGTAGGTATAAAATACAATATAACGGGCAGTTGGAACCTGATTGCTGACATTGGCTACCGCCAGCCAAATACCGATTATCTGGATGATGTAAGCGGCACCTATCCCGACCCAAGTAAACTGCATAGCGATATCGCACGCATATTATCCGACCCATCGGGCGAAAAAACGGGCTCTTATGTAGGTACTCCCGGCAGCCAGCGTGGCGATTTCAGGCCGCATGATACGTATATGTTTGCCCAGTTCACCATATCCTACACTTTCGTTACCGAAAAGTGCTATTTCGAGCAGTAAAGGATGTCGGTATAAATTGCAATACGTTAATCTTCGTGCCTCTTTGTGAAACCTCTTTTTCTCTGTGGTTAAAACCTTTGTCTAAATTTTCAAAATTCACTCAATCACCACTCACTCAATCACTCAATATCCCTTGTAACAAAATCTTTTCCCCCTCATACTAAAAAAAGCGCAATTAAGTTTTACCTTTGTACCCTGAAAAAACGGGCAATGGTCATTAATAAAATGTGCCCGCGCCAATCATTTTTAACATATATTAACTAACGGAATTTATTAATTATCATACTTTTGAGCAAGTTTTTACTAAAAGCATGTTTTTGTAGCCAATTTGCTGCTTTTAATAATTGACATAAAATGGGATATAAGGATCAGATTGATTTGTCAAAGTTACCGCAGCACATTGCTATCATAATGGATGGTAATGGTCGTTGGGCTAAAGAAAAAGGCAAATTAAGAATATTCGGCCATCATAACGGCGTATTGTCGGTAAGGGATGTGGTAGAGGGTAGCTGCGATGTAGGCTTAAAATATCTTACATTATATACCTTCTCATCCGAAAACTGGAACCGCCCTAAACTGGAAGTTATGGCCATTATGGAGTTAATGGTGAGTACAATTCATAAAGAGATTGATAACTTTATGAAAAAAAATGTACGCCTTAATGCCATTGGCGATTTAACCATGCTGCCCGAACGATGTTTTAAGGAATTAAAAAACGCTATTGATAAAACTGCCGGCAATACGGGCCTGGTACTTACGTTAGCGTTAAGCTACAGTTCGAGGCGCGAAATTATTAATGCCGTAAAACAAATTGCAGGCAAACTACAGGCAGGTACACTAAGCATTGATGATATTGATGAAGATGTATTTGAAAATAACTTATATACAAGCGGCATGCCCGACCCTGAGTTACTGATACGTACCAGTGGCGAAAACCGCATAAGTAACTACTTGCTTTGGCAAATAGCTTATGCCGAATTATACTTTACAACTAAGTTATGGCCCGATTTCCGAAAGGAAGATTTGTTCGAAGCCATTCTTGATTATCAGAAACGGGAACGCCGTTTCGGCCTGATCAGTGAGCAGGTTAATTAAATTTTTGCTTTTAACACTTTTTAACAACTGTATAAATTATTTTTAGCCTCTTAAATATTCGAATGAATAAATACCTTTTTGCTATTCTTTTCTCTGTAGTGAGTACTGCTGCCATGGCGCAGGTTCCCCAAGCCAGGCAGTCGTTGTTCAAATCGTCAATACCGGCTGATAGTTTAAGTTACCTTAATCCTAAAGATTATATTATTGGTGGCATAACAGTTACGGGTTCAAAAAACCTGGATAAAGATGTTTTGATAACCATATCAAAACTAACTAAAGGCGATCGTATTAACTTGCCCGGAGAAGCCAATGCAAGCGTTATAAAAAACTTGTACAACCAGGGCCTTTTTGATGATGTGCAGTTAAACATCACCAGGATGACAGGCGATACTGTTTTTCTGGAAATAGCCGTGCACGAATTGCCGCGTTTGTCAAAATTCCATATTACAGGTATCCGCAAAGGCGAAATTGAGGACGTACAGAAAAAATTAAGTGATAAAACAGGTAAAATTGTTAATCAAAATTTACTGAATACCAGTATAGCTATCATTAAAAAGCATTTTAACGAAAAGGGCTTTTTAAATACTACGGTAGTTATAACACAACGTGTTGATCCGGGTGATGCTAACAGTATCATACTGGATGTGGTTATTAACAAGAAAACTAAAGTGATGATTAATAGCGTCACCTTTGAAGGTAATAAAGCGATATCCGATAAAAAGCTACGCAGCTACCTTAGTAAAACACGCCAAAGAAGATGGTATAATCTTTTTGGTTCTAAAAAATTCAAATCAGATCAATATCAAGACGACAAGGATAATTTGGTTGAGCAAATGCAGGACAAAGGTTACCGCGATGCTGCCATCCTGAGCGATACTGTTTACAAACACGATTTCGAAACAGTAGACATACACATTAAGGTTCACGAAGGCCCTAAATATTACTTCGGTAATATTAAATGGTCGGGCAATGCCAAATACCCAAGCGATCTGTTAAACAAAATATTACGCATTAAAAAAGGCGAAGTATTTAGCGAGGATGAGTTAAACAAGCGCCTTTCAGGCCCAACGCCTAATAGTGATGACGTTTCATCATTGTATTTAAATGATGGTTACTTAACTTTCAGCCCTGATCCGGTTCAAACAAGGATCTATAACGATACTGTTGATTTGGATTTGAGGGTATTTGAAGGGCCGCAGTACACTATTAACCGCGTTATATTAAAAGGTAACGATGTAACCAACGATAAAGTTGTTATGCGTGAGATCCGCACCAAGCCTGGTCAGAAATTTAACAAGGATCTCCTGATCCGCAGTACACGTGAAATTTCACAATTGGGTAACTTTGATGAGCAAAAAACTGAGCCAAAGCCAACAAATATCAACCCGCAGGATGGTACTGTTGACATCATCTTTAACGTAGTTGAAAAACCTTCTGACCAGATCGAACTTTCCGGTGGTTTTGGTGGTGGCCAGTTGGTAGGTACATTAGGTTTAACCTTCAATAACTTCTCCATAAAAAATATATTCCACCTTAAGGATTATAAACCACTGCCAAAAGGTGATGGTGAGAAGTTGAGCATCAGGGGCCAGTCAAGCGGTAAAACATATCAGAATTACTCGCTTACATTCTCTGAGCCATGGTTGGGGGGTAAAAAACCAATTTACTTCGCGGTATCAGCTTACACTCAGTTAAGCTCAACCGAAGGTTTGGTTGCCACAACAGATCCTGGCTACAATAAATTGCGTATTAACGGTGTGGGTATTACCTTGGGTAAACGTTTAAACTGGCCTGATAACTATTTCCAGTTAAATTACTCATTAAATGTTGACCACTATAACCTGGATAACTATACCGGTTACCTGTTTCAAAATGGTACATCATACAATATTAAGTTAACACAGGAACTTAGCCGTAACTCCTTAGATGCGCCTATCTTCCCTACAACTGGTTCAAATATTAAATTCACCGCGCAGGGTACTCCTCCATATTCATTGTTCAACGGTATAAATTACGCTATTGCCACACCGGAGCAGCGTTACCATTTTGTTGAATACTACAAAATGAAATTTGACGCGCAATGGTTTACTAAAATTGTAGGCAAATTTGTATTGATGTCTCAGGTTCGTTTCGGCTTCCTGGGCGAGTATAACCAGCAGGTAGGTCAGTCACCGTTTGAAAGGTTTAAATTAGGTGGTGATGGCATGCAGAGTTACCAGTTCTTACAGGGTAGCGATATCATCGGCTTACGTGGGTACCAAAACTTCTCTATTATCCCTGTTGGCGATAACTACACAGTTGATAATAACGTAGGTAGCCCGATATACACTAAATACACTTTAGAATTACGCCACCCGATCATCGCGAGTGAATCAGCAACTATATTTATGCTGGCCTTTGCCGAAGGCGGTAACGTATGGGATCATTTTAGTGATTATGATCCGTTTAACGTTAGGCGTTCAGTTGGTGTTGGTGCAAGAGTATTTTTACCTATATTTGGTTTACTTGGGCTTGATTATGGTTACGGTTTCGATAAGATCCCGGGTATACCTGATGCCAACAAAGGCCAGTTTAGCTTCTCAATTTCGCAGAGCTTAAGTGGCGGGTTTAACTAAATTTGGATAAAATTTATGAAGAGAATAATTTTTGCATTGTTTTTTACGTTAACAGCATGCACAGGAGCATTTGCACAACGCCTTGCCTTTGTTGATTCTGATTACATTTTAAAACACATGCCGGATTATATCTCCGTACAAAAGCAATTAAATGCACTATCAGATCAATGGCAACGCGATGTTGATGACAAATTTCAGGAGGTTGACCGCTTGTATAAAGCCTATCAGGCCGACCAGGTTTTGATGACACCTGATATGAAAAAGAAACGTGAACAGGAAATTGATGAGAAGGAAAAAGCGGCTAAAGATTTTCAACGCCAAAAGTTTGGCCCCGATGGCGATCTGGTACAACGCAGTAACGCACTGATAAAACCAATACAGGACCGTATAGCAAAAGCAGTTCAGGAAGTTGCCGAAGGCGATGATTTGGATATGATTTTTGATAAAAACAGCGAAGTTATTATGCTGTATGCTAACCCACGGTACGATAAAAGCGCCGAAGTGATAACAAAATTGGGTTTAAAGCCCGGAGCTCTTGCTAAATAAATTATTTATATATATAATCGCACTAATTAATTAAACACAGAACAAAAACAATGAAAAAATTATTAAAAGTTGCTTTAGTTGCAGTATGCATGGTAGTCGCGGGCAACTTTGCCAAAGCACAATCTAAAATCGGTTACATTAATACTAATCAATTAATGGAACTGCTTCCTGAGATGAAAACTTTACAAACACAAATGCAGGCATATCAAAAAACTTTCTCTGATCAGTTGGCTACCATGAGTACCGAACTACAGAGCAAAGGTCAGGATTACGAAGCTAAAAGAGCTACAATGACTGACGCTTCACGTACTGCAACTGAGTCTGAGTTACAAGATATGCAAACACGTATCACCACTTTTCGCGATAACGCGCAAAAACAAATCGAAGCTAAAAGTAACGAGTTGTTAAAACCACTTACCGATAAAGTTCGTGCCGCTATTCAAGCAGTAGCAGCAGCTAAAGGTTACGGTTATGTGTTAGATTCATCACAAATTGAATTGATCGTATCACCTGCAGGTGATGATTTAATGGCTCCTGTAAAAGCTAAATTAGGCTTACAATAATCACATTATAAAATCATTTTATCTAAAGCGTTCCGATAATCCGGAACGCTTTTTTTATTTTTGTATCAGTGCTAAATAAACCCATAGGTATTTTTGATTCCGGCTACGGTGGTTTAACCGTGTTCCGTTCCATTGCTGATCAGTTGCCAATGTATGATTACGTGTATTTAGGCGATACCGCCCGCGCTCCATATGGCAACCGCTCATTCAGCGCGATACATCAGTATACGTGGGAATGCGTGCAGCAATTGTTTAAAATGGGTTGCCCGTTGGTTATTTTAGCTTGCAATACTGCATCCGCCAAAGCATTACGCACTATTCAGCAGCAGGATCTTAAAAATGAAGACCCCTCAAAACGTGTATTAGGCGTTATACGCCCAACAGCCGAAGTGATAGGCGATTATACCAAAACAAATGAGATAGGTGTCCTGGGTACAAAAGGAACAGTTCAATCCGGTTCCTATCTGCTCGAAATCGAGAAATTTTCTCCCGAGCTAAAAGTTTACCAACAGGCTTGCCCACTGTGGGTACCGCTTATTGAAAACGGCGAACACAACAAACCCGGCGCCGACTATTTTGTAAAAGAATATCTGGATCAGATATTAGCGCAGTCACCCGATATTGATACCATTTTACTGGCCTGTACCCATTATCCGCTAATGCAGGATAAAATTCAGGCCTATTTACCAAAGCACATCCAAACCGTTGCACAAGGTGATATCGTTGCCAAAAGCTTAATTGATTATTTACAACGCCATCCCGAAATGGAACAATCCATCACCCAAAACGGCACCCAGCATTTCTACACCACAACTGATGATACTGACGATTTTGACCTGCACGCCACCAGTTTTTTCGGCGCAACGGTAAAATCAGAATCGGTAAGAACAAAAGGATAAGAATAATTTTTCTTCCCTTTTTACACTGAGCATAGCGAAAGATCTGTACATCAGTCAACACCATGCCAATAGTATATTTAACTTGCCATTGCGAGGTACGAAGCAATCGCATACTATAAAAGGCTGATATGCAAAGTTCGCGATTGCTTCGCACCTCGCAATTACATTTGGAAAAGTATGCGACGATCCCACTGACAAAACACTGTCACCACCATTCCCAAATTAATTCCCGAAATTTGAAAATAACCTTTCCCACCTCTTTGTAGCGTAGCGCAGTCGGGTGAGTAAGCTAGAGTAAAAAAGTCTACCCTTTCACAATAGATTTAAACACCTCTTCAACATAATTTATTAAGTTTGCAGCTACCATAAAAATACATTGAGTTTTTACCTTACATATTTCGCAATTGGTATCGGGCTGTTCGCATTTTCAGCCGTATTTGCGCTGGTTGGTGTATATGCCGAGCGTAAGGTATCAGCATTTATTCAAGACAGGCTCGGCCCAACCGAAACCGGTAAATTCGGTATGCTGCAAACCCTGGCCGATGGCCTAAAACTCATCCAAAAAGAATTAATTGTACCCGCCGCGGCTGATAAGTTATTATTCATCATGGCTCCGGCCATTATTTTCATAGCTGTATACATGGGCTTCGCCGCCATGCCATGGGGGCCGGGATTAGTACCAACTAGCTTAAATTTAGGCTTATTCTACATATTCGCCATTATCTCCATCGAAACATTGGGCATACTAATGGCAGGCTGGGGATCAAACAATAAATACTCTATTTTAGGGTCGATGCGTTCTGTAGCGCAAATCATCTCTTATGAAATTCCGGCAGGCTTCGCCATTATATCCGTAGTAATGATAGCGCAATCATTAAATATGCAGACCATTGCCACACAACAGGGCATATTATCAACCGAAGGTGTAAAGTTTTTTGGTTTTTGGGATGTGTCCAAAATAGGCGGCATATTCGCCTGGAATATTTTCAGGGCACCGCATTTGCTCATCGCGTTTGTGATTTACTTTATAGCCTCATTAGCCGAAAGTAACCGGGCTCCGTTTGATATTCCCGAAGCAGAATCAGAACTCGTAGCCGGTTTTCACACCGAATATACCGGGATGCGTTTTGCATTCGTGTTTTTTTCAGAGTATTCCATGATGTTTTTAGTGTCGATGATCAGCGTGGTCCTGTTCTTAGGCGCATGGAACACCCCGCTGCCAAACGTTGGCGTAGTACATTTAGCCAACTGGACAACCGGCAACGGCTGGGGCATCATCTGGATACTAGTAAAAAGCTTAACCCTGGTAGGCGTCCAAATGTGGATCCGGTGGACATTACCGCGCCTCCGCGTAGATCAGCTGATGAACCTATGCTGGAAAGTACTAACACCACTCGCATTCGCCTGCATGCTAATATCAGGTATATGGCGAATTTTTTTAATGTAGATAAAAAGCACAAGAACAAAAAGCAAGGCCCAGTGCGATTCCCCTCTAGAGAGGGGGCAGGGGTGTGTTAAAAGATAGAAAAGTAAAAATCAAGAAAATCCCTGAATCAAGCAAATCAAGGTTCAGACAAAATAGAAAAGTAATCCCTGAATCCCGAAAATCAAGGTTCAGACAACATATCATGGGAATCCTTGAATCCCAAAAATCAAGGTTCAGACAAATGAACAATAAAGCAATCAACGGATTCACCACTGCATGGAAAGGCCTTAGCCTTACCATCAGGCATCTTTTTGCCTCAAACGCAAAAAGAAAGGTGATCCCCGCCAGCGATAATAACTACTTTAAACAGCTCGAAGGCACCAACACCATCCAATATCCCAAACAGTCGATCTCTGTACCAGAAGTTGGCCGTTACCAGTTAGACGTAGAGATAGACGATTGCATTGTATGCGACCTTTGCGCTAAAATATGCCCGGTAAATTGCATTGATATTGAATCAATCAAAGCCACAGAAGTAATTGGCCAAACATCCGACGGTTCCAAAAAAATGCTCTACGCCGCCAAGTTCGATATCGACATGGCCAAATGCATGTACTGCGGTTTGTGTACCATTGTTTGCCCAACAGAATGCATTGTAATGACCAACCAGTACGACAGAACTGTTTTCGAACTAAGCGACCTGACCTACAAATTCTCAGACATGACCACCGAAGAAGCTGCCGAAAAGCAGGCTTTACTCGACAAACAATTAGCCGAAAAACAGGCAGCTAAATTAGCTGCCATGAAACAAAAGGAGGGAGGCGCATGAGTTTAGTACAGATACTATTCTACCTAATGGCTTTTATCACCCTAACCTCTGCCATATTTGTAGCGGCGAGCAAAAGCCTGGTAAGGTCCATCTTTATGTTTTTTATCACATTGTTTGCCCTTGCGGGTTTATACGTTTTGGCTTTGGCTGATTTTGTGGCGATAACACAGGTGGTAATTTATGTAGGCGGTATTTTAGTATTGATACTTTTTGCTTTCATGCTATCCGGCCGCGAAACGCTGGATACCCTACAAAAGCAAAAGAAGCAATTCATCAGTGCCAATAAAATAGCCGCGATATTTTTGGCAGCGATATTTTTTATCGTGTTATTGAATATGGTGCTTAAGGTTGATGCCGATCACTTGCCATGGGTAACCAATGCGATAAAGACAAATAACATCATCACGCCAACCAATATCACCGCAGATAACATCGGCATTAATTTAATGACACGTTACCTGTTACCTTTCGAGGCGATATCTATTTTATTAATGATGGCACTGGTAGGCGCTGCCCACTTATCACGAAAGGAGCAAACGCTATGATCTCATTAACCGATTTCCTGATAGTAAGCGCGGCCTTGTTTTGCATAGGCCTGTTTATGGTGGTATCCAAAAACAATGCCATCCAAATTTTGATAGGCATCGAACTAATGTTGAATGCCGCCATTTTAAACCTGGTGTCCTTCGGTAAATATGACCGCTTAAATAATGGCGGGCAAGTATTCGCGTTATTTGCAATAGTATTAGCAGCCGCGACAACAGCCGTGGCATTAGCCATCATATTAAACGTATACCGCCGCTATAAAACCATCGACCCAAATAAAGTCGACAAACTGAGGGATGAATAATGAGAGTTTTAACCATCATATTTTGCTTGTTTATATCGGTAAATGCCTTAGCGCAAACTAGAGACACTACCAAGTCTGGTATAAGAGACATTGCTTCAACACAAGCCTCTAACGATCCATTATATGTAGTTGATGGAAATGTTGTGCCTTCAATAAAGTATCTTAAAGCAAGTGATATTTACGAGATGTCCATATTATCTGATACTAGTTTGAAAAATGTGTATGATGCAAAAGCAAAAAATGGTTCAATGATTATAACGACTATGCATGGCGCAGAACTCAAATACCAAAAGAAATTCAGCGAGTTCTCCGAAAAATACAAGAACTATCTGGCAAAAAAAGGTAACGACGACAACCTGTCATACGTGATAAACAACACCATGCTGATAGCACATACCAAACATACCGTTAATGAACTATCCGATCTTGATCCGGCCAATATCAAAAAAATAGATTTTAAAACCGACCGCCGTTTTAAAACAGATGCCACCGTAGTAATAACCACTAACGATCAATAAATGAAAAAACTCCCACTCGCATTTTTATTATTCCTGTCAGTTGGCGCAATCGCGCAAAATAAAGATACCACGCAGGTTACTTCTGATGCGAACCCATACAACGTATTGGTTATTGTTGATGGTAGCGTTTACAAAGGAACTGTAGAAAGCATTGATCCGCAGGTAATTGAAAGCGTTAATGTACTGAGAGGAGCAAACCCAACAGTAACCTTTAGAACTAAAACAGTAAAAGGCGTTATTTTAATAACGACCAAGAATGTTAAAAAACAGGACAATGATCAAACACAGCAAAAACCATTAATAATAGTAGATGATATAATTTATGATCGCGATATTAACACCCTGCATGATAAAGATATTTTAACCATCGATGTTTTAAAAGGCGCAGATGCTGTCGCTGTTTATGGCCAAAATGCGGTTAATGGCGTAATTACCATCACTACAAAACAATATTACCAGGTACATATACAAAACGAATTATCATCAAAATCTAAAAAGTACAAGCAATATCTTAAGCATTTAGATTACCTGATGGTTTATAAAATAAACGATACGCCTATACAAGGCAACAGTAACGAAATTGCCAAACAAATAGCCGACATCCCCGAAAAGGATATTGTAGAAGTACAAACAAAACACATCAACTATGCCGGGGTTGATAACGTTATTGTTAATATTAAGACAAAAAATTAATTGAATACAACCACCCCATACCAAGACATATCCATTGCCTACTACGCGCTCGCGGCAGTAGCCATGCCGCTTATTGCCTTTTTAATAAATGTTTGTCTGCTGGGTAAAACCAATAAGGCCAGTGGTTGGGTGTCAACGTTGGCTATATTTTCAAGCGCGGTTTTATCCGCCTTAGTATTCTCCAAAATAAGGGGACAGCAGCCCTTGCACCTGCAACAATTATGGTTTACCATCGGCACAAGTAAACTATACGCGGGCATACTGTTAAACAACCTGTCGGTTATATTGCTGTTGCTGGTTAGTTTGATCGCACTGCCCGTACATATCTACTCCACGGCTTACATGGCGCACGATGCCAACTATAAACGCTATTTTACTTACCTCAGCTTCTTTTGTTTTAGTATGCTGGCTTTGGTTGTGGTAGATAGCATGTACCTGTTCTATGCGTTTTGGGAATTGGTAGGTTTTTCATCTTATTTATTAATAGGATTTTGGTTTACGAAAGACAAAGCCGTGTACGCCAACAAAAAGGCCTTCATTATGAACCGCATTGGCGATATTGGCCTGCTAGTCGCCATTATCATCCTCTTCACCCAATTCCATACTGCCGATATTGTTCAGCTTTTTGGCGATAACGGTTTGGTTGCCCAATCATTCATCAAAAACGGAATATGGGTAGCACCGGCAGCACAATTACCTGCCATTTACCAATATATAGCTTGTGTCGGTATCATGTTGGCAGTAGCGACGAAATCTGCCCAGTTCCCGTTACATACCTGGTTGCCCGATGCTATGGAGGGCCCAACATCAGTATCAGCATTGATCCATGCCGCTACAATGGTGGCCGCGGGTGTTTTTTTATTGGGTAGAGTTTACCCTATGTTCAATACCGCCGAGTTAAATGCACTTGCCATCATCGGTTGCTTCACCGCATTCATGGCGGCAACTATCGCCCTCACCCAAAACGACCTGAAACGCATATTGGCTTACTCCACCATATCCCAATTAGGTTTTATGATTATGGCTATGGGCATTGGCGCTTATGCTTCATCATTATTCCATTTAGTTACCCACGCGTTCTTTAAATGCCTGTTGTTCCTGGTTGCCGGTATTGTTATCCACCAGATGCAGCACATCAAAGATGAAAACAACCTCGATATCGATCCGCAAAATATCCTTTATATGGGTGGCCTGCGTAAAAAGTTGCCCTTCACTTTTATAGCTGCCGTTGTTGCTTCGCTGGCATTAATTGGGTTGCCGCTAACTTCGGGTTATCTTTCCAAAGATGGCATCCTGATACAAGCCTTCGAATGGTCGGACGGCAAAAGCTGGTATTACCGCATGATACCTGTTGGTGCTATATTATCCAGCGTATTAACCGCGTTTTATATAGGCCGCCTAATAGTAAAAGTGTTTTTCGGCGAGTTCAGGCTGCAAAAAATCAATCCGCATATTCATATCCATTGTAACGATGGTGGCTGGCAATTTAAACTACCACTGCTATTCTTGACTATTTGTTGCTTATTCCCGCTGTTTTCGTGGAACCCATTGGTATACGAACATGCCTGGATATTCAGTGCTTTTTCAGGTCCAGGATTTTTAGAGCGGGTGAATATCTACCATACCATCATCCCGGCAGGGGCAAACCTGGTAAATATATTAGTGATCTATTTCGCTTATAGTATCTACGTAACGCGCAACACGTTTACCTTCGATCAAACCGGATTTTTCTTCCGCTTGTCATATCACGAATGGTATATCGATCGCTTTTATCACCTAGCCATTGTAAAGCCAATATTAGCCTTAAGCAATGCCGCATCATGGTTCGATAAAAACATAATCGATGGTTTTATCAACCTGTTAAAAAACATCGTACTCTCACTTTCAGAAATTACCGCATGGACAGATAAATATATCATTGATGGTTTTTTACATTTACTAATGGCAATAGTGCAGCAAATTGGCAACTTTGCACGTAATTTTCAAAGCGGTAAAATTCAATACTATTTGTTCAGCATGCTGGCTGTAATACTGGCGCTGTTTATTTTAAAAACGTTGATTTAGTTATGAGATCGAGGCCTTTCACATACTCAATTCAAATTCCCCTCTCGAGAGGGGAAGCGCAAGCCATTGCGGCTGCAGGGGTGTGTTTATGCACCGTAAAAAAACGTTTAACTTTCAACCTTCAACTTTCAACATAACAATGCTAACCCTGCTCATATTTTTACCCATCCTGTTTGGCTTTATCATTGTGGTGCTGCCATCAAGCATGCGCGCGAGTTTTAAATACATTACCCTGCTGGCTACCTTATTGCAGTTGGCAATCAGCGTATACATCTACCTCAACTTTAAAACAGGGTCAGCATTTGGCGGTATTGATCATGAAACACAATTCCAGTTCCTGCAAAAACTGCCGTGGATCCATTTAAATCTCGGCAGCCTCGGCACCATGCAGGTAGATTATTTCGTGGGAATAGATGGCATCTCGGTAACCCTATTACTCATGACTTCAATAGTTATGGTAGTCGCAGCAATATCATCATGGGAGATTACCAGTAACTTAAAAGGCTTTTTCGCTTTATTTTTATTGTTGGATATGGCTTTGATCGGCGTATTCTGTTCACTCGATTTCTTCCTGTTCTACATATTTTATGAGTTGATGTTGCTGCCGCTATATTTCCTTATAGGGATGTGGGGCGGCGCTAGGCGCGAGTACGCGGCTATTAAATTCTTCCTGTATACATTATTCGGTTCAGTATTTATGCTTTTGGTGATGATCGGCCTTTACTTATCAGTAAAAGACCCCGCCACCGGTAATCACACCTTCAACATGATCCAAATGATGAACCCGGCAAACTATACGCCCGGTTCTATATTTAATGTGCTGAGCCATCAAACCATATTCGGCATATCGGCCCGTACAGTTGGTTTTGTGATATTGTTTGTAGCATTCGCCATCAAGGTTCCGGTAGTGCCATTGCACACATGGCTGCCCGACGCGCACGTAGAAGCCCCAACCCCCGTATCTATCATACTGGCGGGTATCTTGCTAAAAGTAGGCGGCTATGGTATCATCCGTATTTGCATCGGCATCTTCCCCGAGGTCGCTTCATCCGGCGCTTTCTGGTTGGGTTTATTAGGCGTTATATCCATTCTATACGGTGCGTTCAATGCCCTGGCCCAGCGCGATTTTAAACGCATCATCGCTTATTCATCCGTATCACAAATGGGCTTTGTGTTGTTAGGCATCGCCTCGCAAACCACCGAAGGCATCAGCGGAGCAGTATTCCAAATGGTGAGCCACGGCTTTTTATCGGCCATGTTGTTCTTCCTGGTAGGGGTGGTTTACAATCGTGTGCATGATCGAGACATTTACAACTTCCGGGGTTTAGGCACGCTTATGCCGAAGTATATGGTGTTCATTATGATCGCCTTCTTCGCGTCATTGGGCTTGCCGGGTTTCTCAACCTTCATAGCCGAGGCGTTCTCGCTAACAGGCGCATTTAAATCGGCGCTGTTACCAAATTGGCTGGCTATCTGCGGAGCAATAGGCATACTATTCAGCGCCTGCTATTTCTTGTGGACCTTACAACGTATGTTCTTCGGATCAGTATCCCTTAAAGGCGGCGATATCTGGCGTGCAGCATTGGTTGATTTAAAACCCCGCGAGATCATCGCCCTTGTACCACTTGCGCTAATGGCATTGGCTTTGGGTATAATGCCATCTTTGGTGTTTGATAAGATTAATGATTCGGTGTTGGCACTGGTAAGCTTTACAAAAACTTTCATCCGCTAAAATGCACGACCTGCTACCATATATCCACGATTCTCTTTCCAATTTATTGGTTAGCGTGCAATTTTTTATGCCCGAAATTTGGCTTAGCGCATTATTTATTATAGTACTGATAACCGATTTGCTTTTCGGCAAAAACTCCCAAAAACTATGCAAAACTATTGCTTGTGTGGGAATCTTGTTGATTTGTATTTTAGACCTCGGACAAAAGGGTTTTGTAAAACAAGGGGTGGATGGGAACATCCCATTATTCCTTTTTAATAATTCGTTGTTACTCACTCGTGCCGCCGTCAACTTTAAATTCATCATTGACCTGCTGGCATTTGTACTCTTGCTTTATGCCGATTGGGATCATAAACTACGTGCCCATAAAAAAGGCTTGTCCGATCTGTATACCATCATCATTGCGTCCATATTCGGATTGCATCTGATGACGATGGCGGTCAACCTGCTATCCATTTACCTGTCTATTGAGATGGTTTCCCTGGCGTCCTATTTATTAGTGGCCTATCGCTCCGAAAATGCTTTCAGTACCGAAGCAGGTTTAAAATATGTATTGTTTGGTGCGGCGGCTTCGGCTATTATGTTGTATGGCATTTCATTGCTTTATGGTTTTACTGGGTCTTTAGATCTGTTTGACGGCAATTTTGTGCAAGGCTTAATGCAAGCAAACGGTATGGCGGTTTCTTTTGCTTTGGTACTGGTGCTGCTAGGAATCGGATTTAAATTATCATTTATCCCCATGCATTTTTGGGTGCCCGATGTTTACCAAGGTGCCTCAACGCCCGTTACAGCCTACCTTTCAACCCTGCCTAAAATAGCAGGCTTTGCCTTATTAATTAATTTCCTTACCCCGTTCATCTTTTCTACCAAATGGTCGGCCTTTGATTTTAAACTGTTCCTGTCTGTTGTAGGTATCGCCACCATGATAGCCGGTAACTTTGCCGCGGTACTGCAAACCAATGTAAAACGCATGCTGGCTTATTCAAGCATTGGGCATACAGGCTTTGTTTTAATGGCGATAGTAACGTTTAATCAGCAAGGCATTACAGCGCTTACCTGGTATTTACTGGTATATAGCATAGCCAATATTGGCGCGCTGGTATTAGCCAGTTATTTCGCCAATGTAACCGGTGCCGAAGATATGGAGGGTTATAAAGGTCTTGGTCTGCGGTATACCACCGCTTCGGTATGTTTTGTAATTATACTGATCTCGTTAACAGGGCTTCCAATCACCGCCGGGTTTACCGGCAAGGTATTTGTTTTCTCGGCAGTCTATTCCGTCTACCAGCAAAATCATGATCTGTGGCTTTTAATATTGATGATCACGGGAGCTTTAACCACAGTAGTTTCGCTATTCTACTACCTTAAAATACCTCTTAACCTCTTCATAAAACGATTGGAAATTGTTAAAGAACCCGTAAGTAAATCATATAACTTGCTTTTTTTAGCAGCGATAATATCTGTGTTGTTGATTTTATTAGGGATTTTCCCGGATTTCATAATTAATCATCTATAAGAGTTATTTATGTAACCCAATGGGGCGAGAATTTGTAAGATATTTTGCTAATATTTTAAGTGTTTTTCTTTTTTTAATATTTCAATATTATATTGGGAACACTAAATAATTGAAATCTATTTTTAAAAGAGGTTGTCTCATGAGTATGGGGACAGCCTCTTTTTTGTTTTTAGTTTCTGTCGGATACTTAATAAATTGTTCATAATTACTTAATATTAGTACGAATTTATGACAAATCTGATAAGCTAAAATCTAAATAAACTTTTACCTTTGCCACCTCATTCTCAATCATGAGCGATCAGATTAAACATGAATGCGGTGTGGCATTTATCCGCCTTTTAAAGCCACTTTCTTTCTATCAAAAAAAATACGGTACTGCACTGTACGGCCTTAACAAGCTTTATCTTTTAATGGAAAAACAACACAATCGAGGCCAGGATGGCGCCGGTGTTGCAACCATTAAATTAGATATAGAGCCTGGTAAACGCTATATAAGCAGGCACCGCTCAATGGCCTCAAATGCCGTTGCAGATATTTTTGAGTACATCCAGAAAAAGTTTGCCGACATACAAAAGGAAACCCCTGAACGTATGCAGGATGCCGACTGGCTCAAAGAACACATAAGCTTTACCGGCGAAGTGTTATTAGGCCATTTGCGTTATGGTACCCACGGTAAAAACAGTATCGAAAACTGTCACCCTTTCTTGCGCCAAAACAATTGGATGACGCGTAACCTGGTTATTGCAGGTAACTTCAACATGACTAATGTTGATGAACTGCTGCAACAACTGTACGATTTAGGCCAGCATCCAAAAGAAAAAGCCGACACGGTTACTGTTTTGGAAAAGATAGGTCACTTTATCGATACCGAGAACCAGGGATTGTTCGATCAGTACAAACGCGAAGGCCACGACGATAACATGGAGATCAGCAAGCTGATAGCCAATGATATGGATGTTGCCAAAATTTTACGTAAATCAGCCAAAAACTGGGATGGTGGTTACACCATCGCGGGTATATTAGGCCATGGCGATGCGTTTGTAATGCGCGACCCTAATGGTATCCGCCCTGCTTATTACTATGCTAATGATGAGATTGTAGTTGCCGCTTCGGAACGGCCTGCGCTTCAAACTGCCTTCAATATTCCTATCGAAGATGTTAAAGAAATAAAACCCGGCCATGCGCTTATCGTTAAAAAGAACGGTAAGATAACCGAGGATATGATCAGCGAGCCCCGCGAGAAAAAGGCCTGTTCTTTTGAACGGATCTATTTTTCACGTGGTAGCGATGCCTCAATTTACCGCGAGCGTAAACAATTAGGCCGCCTGCTTTGCCCGCAGATTTTAGATGAGATCAATCATGATGTAAAAAATACTGTATTCTCTTACATACCAAACACCGCTGAGGTGGCATTTTATGGTATGGTTGAGGGTGTACACAAATACATCAAAAAATACCAGCGCGATACACTGCTAAACCGAACCGATAAAATTACCGACGAGGAATTAACGGAAGTTTTGGCTATGGCGCCTCGTGTAGAGAAAATCGCTATAAAAGATGTTAAGCTCCGCACATTCATCACCCAGGATGCCGACCGTAGTGAAATGGTTGCTCATGTTTATGATACCACTTATGGCTTGATCAAAAACGGCACCGATACTTTAGTTGTGCTGGATGATTCAATTGTTCGTGGTACTACGCTTAAACAAAGTATCTTAAAAATTCTGGATCGTTTAGGCCCTAAAAAAATAGTGGTGGTATCATCAGCGCCGCAGATCAGATACCCGGATTGTTATGGTATCGATATGTCGCGCATGGGAGAATTTGTTGCTTTCGAAGCTGCTATAAGCTTATTGAAAGATGCCGGTATGGATGATGTGATATTAAAAGTTTACCAGCAATGTAAAGACAGCGCATCGCTGCCTAAAGAAGAAGTGGTAAACTATGTAAAAGCCATCTATGCGCCTTTTACCGATCAGGAAATATCTGACCGCATAGCCAAGATCATCACCCCGAAAGAAATAAAAGCAGAGGTAAAAGTATTATACCAAACACTGGATAATCTGCACGTAGCCTGCCCGGATCACACCGGCGACTGGTATTTCAGCGGTGATTTCCCAACCCCGGGCGGTAACAAGGTAGTTAATCGCGCCTTCGCCAACTGGATGGAAGGCAAAAACCAACGTGGTTATATGTAATTATCACCGAAATAATAATATTGATAAGCCTAAATCTTTATAAAGAGATTTAGGCTTATTCATTTCAGCTTAATTTATAACTTAGCTTTCACAAGCATTTTACATGAAAATTAAGTTCGGTTTAGCCATCCTTTTTGTACTATTTACAGGTCCTTTCAGGCTGAAGGCACAGGAAAAACAAACCCTGCAACAACTTCAACAACAATTTGTTGATCTGCGTTTTGGAATGTTCATCCATTTCAACATTCCTACTTATATGAACCAGGATTGGCCTGATCCGGAAGCGTCACCTGCCATATTTAATCCCACAAAATTAAATTGTGACCAGTGGGCAAAAGCCGCGAAGTCGGCCAATATGAGCTATGGCTGCTTAACCACCAAACACCACAGTGGCTTTTGCATTTGGGATACCAAAACCACCGATTATAATGTAATGAATAGTCCGTTGAAAAGGGATGTGGTAAAAGAATTTACTGATGCTTTTCGCGCCAATGGTTTAAAGGTAATGTTATATTATTCTATTTTAGATACTCACCATCGCATCCGCCCTAACTCAATAACACATAAGGATGTTGAACTGATAAAGGCGCAGCTAACCGAGTTGTTAACAAATTACGGCCCAATTTCAGCGTTAATTATAGATGGTTGGGATGCACCATGGTCGAGGATATCTTATGATGATGTACCTTTTGAGGATATTTACAACTTGGTAAAATCCCTGCAACCAAATTGTGTAATGATGGACCTTAACGGCGCTAAATATCCGGCCGAAGGTTTGTATTATACTGACATAAAAACCTACGAAATGGGGGCGGGCCAGCGCATATCTAAACAATATAATAGCATGCCAGCGTTAGCTTGTTTGCCTATAAATAGCGCATGGTTTTGGAAAACTAATTTCCCGGCAGACTCGGTTAAAAACCCGGCTATACTGGTTAATAATTACATTATCCCTTTTAATAAAGTTGATTGTAATTTTATACTGAATGTAGCACCAAACCGCGATGGGCTTATTGATGATAATACATTAACGGCCCTTAAAAGTATAGGTAAAATATGGAAGAACGACGGGCCAGCACCAAAACTTCCACCAATTGATCTGCCTATAATCTCTTCAAATCTTGCTAAAAATCAATCCTCCAATTCAAGCTGGAGCGATGATATGAATATTATGGACTTTGCCAACGATGATGATTTTAACACTTCGTGGATATCAAACCCAACTGTAAAAAGCCCATGGTACGAAATTGATTTTGATAAAGATAAAGGGTTCAACACCATTGTAATTGCCGAGCAGAAACCAAACATCACCAATTATCGTCTTGAATATTGCAGCAACGGCGTTTGGAAAACATTATTTGACGGCGAGAACGGAAAAAAGATAAAGATACATCGCTTTGCCCGGGTATGGGGCAACAAGGTAAGGATCTCTATAACCAAAGCGGATCATCAGGTATCAATAGCGGAATTTCAGGTATATAATGAACGGAGGTAGGTATTAATTGAATATTAAATCTTACCCGGTTATAAGCATTAATAGCATAATATAATATCTTTATAACCGTCAATGCTATTAATTAAAAAACTATTCTCTTACTGGTCTAAATATTTAAACATAGCATTTTTGCTTGTTTCTTGCCTGTTAATCAATATCCCGGCATCGGCACAAAAAAAGTTCACGGTAAGTGGTAATGTTAAAGATGCTGCAACCGGTGAAATATTAATAGGGGCTACCATAACGCTAAATAAAACCTCAACATCAAGCAATAACTACGGTTTTTATTCATTAACCACTCCTGAAGGCAATTATATTTTAACCGTAACTTACGTTGGCTACGCGCCAGCGGCTTACACTGTTGCCTTAACCGCAAATAAGGTGGTTGATGTGGCACTTAATCCCAAAGCGGAACTACAAGAGGTTGTTATTAACGCGCATACCCGAAATAACGATAACGTAGCATCCCCACAAATGGGAGTGGAGAAGCTTGACATGTCGCAAATTAACAACGTTCCGGTTTTGTTAGGTGAGAAGGATATCCTGAAAACATTATCCTTATTGCCAGGTGTTAAAGCCGCCAGCGAAGGCAATACAGGCTTTTATGTTCGTGGCGGGGCATCCGATCAAAACCTGATCTTATTGGATGAGGCCACGGTATATAATGCTTCGCATTTATTTGGTTTCTTCTCCACCTTTAACTCCGATGCAATAAAAGATGTAAGCCTGTACAAAGGCGGCATGCCCGCGCAATATGGTGGCCGTTTGTCATCGGTATTGGATATTAAAATGGATGAAGGCAACAACCAAAACTATGCAGTGCAAGGCGGTATCGGGCTTATTTCATCACGCATCAAAGTAGAAGGCCCAATTGTGAAAGACAAAGGTTCTTTCATGATCAGCGCCCGTCGTACTTATATAGATCTGTTCCTGAAAGCTTCCTCCGATTCAACGGTAAAGGGTAGTCAGCTATATTTTTATGATATCAACGCTAAAGCCAATTACCATTTTGATGATAAAAACGTACTTTATCTTTCAGGATATTTTGGTAAAGATGTGTTGGGCCTAAAAAATACCTTCGGTACTAACTGGGGTAACTCAACCGGTACTTTACGCTTCAATCACATTTTTAATAGCAAGTTGTTTTCAAATACCTCGCTTATTTACAGTAATTATAATTACGATATTGAAAGCTACCTGCCGGGCAACAACTTCAACGCGGTATCGAAAATAACCGATCTTGATTTTAAAGAAGATCTTCAATATTTCGTAAGCAATAGCCACACCATTAAATTCGGGGTTGATGCCTTGCGCCACAACCTCGCTCCTGGCAGTATAACTTCGGATGGTAACTCCAGTTTTAACGATAAAACGATAGAGCGCCGCTACGGATTAGAAACCGCTGCTTACCTAAGCGATGAGTGGCACGCAACCGATAAGCTAAGCCTGCTTTATGGCTTCCGTTTAAGCGATATGTTTTTGCTTGGTCCCGGTACTTTCAATACCTATGATGCGGCGGGGAATACCATTACCTCAAATACATACAATTCGGGGCAAATTGTTAAGCGCTATTTTAATTTGGAACCCCGCTTTTCGGCAAGCTACAGCTTAACATCCGAAACTTCTATCAAAGCATCTTATAACCGTAATACGCAGAATATACACATCATCAGCAACTCCACCAGCAGTACGCCGACTGATTTGTACGTGATGAGCAGCAACAACATTAAGCCCGAGATTGCCGATCAATTTTCAACCGGATATTTCCGTAATTTTAATGATAATATGTTCGAGTTTTCTACCGAAGTGTATTACAAATGGCTGCAAAACCAGATAGATTATAAAAATGGCGCGCAACTTATCCTCAACCAGGATGTAGAATCGCAACTGGTTTATGGTACGGGCAGGGCTTATGGTATTGAGTTTTTTGTGAAGAAAAAATATGGTAAGTTCAATGGCTGGCTGGGTTACACCTTATCCCGTACCGAACGCAAATTCGCGGCAATAAATAATGGTGACTATTATCCGGCTACGCAAGATCGTACAAACGATATATCTGCCGTGGGTATCTATCAGTTCAGTAAAAGATGGTCGTTCTCCAGTACATTTGTTTACGGTACAGGCAACCCGGTAACCTATCCTAACGGCAAATACGAAATTAATGGCTTAACAACTTTTTACTATTCAGAACGCAATGCCAACCGCGAACCAGCAAACAACCGTTTAGATATAGGTGCTACGCTTGAAGGTAAACCACATAAAAAATACCATTCCAGTTGGACGTTCGGCATATATAATGTTTATGATCACCGTAATCCTTATGCGATTACCTTCCGCGACAGCAAAACCAATCCGGGAACAACAGAAGCGGTGGAAACCAGCTTGTTCGGCAGGGTGCCATCCGTAACCTGGAACTTTAAATTTTAATGAGCATGAAGAGCATCAAATTAAAATACGGGTATCTCATTGCCGCCATAATGGTACTGGCAACAGCATCATGCCAAAAAGTTATCGACCTAAAACTGAATAATGCCCCATCGCAAATTGTCATCGAGGCAAACATAACAGATCAGGATGGCCCTCAATATGTAACCATCACCAAATCGGTGCCGTTTACAGCTACCAATAATTTCCCAACAGTATCAGGTGCTACAATTACGCTTAATGATGGCGCGGGTGGCCTATTCCAATTTACGGAAGTTCACCCCGGTTTGTATACACTTTATCCCTTTCAGGGAGGCGTATACGGCCGGACTTATACCCTAACTGTAAAATTAGGGGATACAACTTACACGGCACAATCCACCATGCCAACAGTTTCTGTACCGCTTGATTCCATAACAGACAAGCCAAATGTTTTTGGTAAAAGTAACCTCCGTACCATTACCGTAAATTACCAGGACCCGCCGAATATACTTAACCAATACCTGTTTGTTTTATTTGTAAACAGTAACGAGGTTGGCACAATTTTTACCAACGACGATAGTTTTACTAATGGGCGTTATGTAAAAGAAGATCTTTTTCAAAATGATATAGATATTCATCCGGGAGATACCGCCAGCGTTAATATGGAATGTATTGATAAAAACGTATACCAATATTGGTACACCTTAAGCCAGCAACAAACCAACGGGCCGGGGGGCGGCGTTACGCCATCAAACCCGCCATCAAATTTTAACAATAACGCGCTTGGTTACTTTAGCGCGCATACCATTACAGGTAATAATATAATTGTTTATTAATATGTCAACTGATTTGCTAATAAGGCCAATTGAACCTGATGATTATGAGCAATGGCTACCCTTATGGGATGCTTATAACGAGTTTTATGGCCGTTATGGTGTAACAGCCCTTCCTCTTGAAATAACACAAACCACATGGTCCCGTTTCTTTGATCCTGATGAACCGGTTAATGCGTTGGTTGCCGAAAGTAATGGAAAACTTGTTGGTCTAACGCATTATATTTTTCATCGCAGTACCACAGCAATAGGCCTTAATTGTTATTTGCAGGATTTATTTACCAATGAGTCCGCACGAGGTAAAGGCGTCGGACGGGCATTAATTAACGGTGTTTATGAGGTTGCAAAACTTGCGGGTTCGCCAAGGGTTTATTGGCAAACCCACGAAACAAATACCACCGCTATGAAACTATATGATAAAATAGCGGAACGCTCAGGTTTCCTGGTTTATCGTAAGCAGATTTAATTAAAACCCGGCTAATCGGTATGCAATTGTATTACCGGGGTATTGGTTGGTTTAGCCAAAATATGCCCGTTAACAACTACGCCGTTATAAATTAAGTTTTCAGTATTGGTAATAACCTCATCTTTAGGTGTTTTGGTGATATTTATTTTACTTAAAGTGATGTTTTTAAGTGGTTGCCCATCCACGCCCACAGCATAAATACCAGTTTCGCCGGCATAATTGCAGTTTACCTTTTCAATATTAAAATTATTAAAGTTAGTAGGGTAGTGGCCTCCACGCGCGCCTGAGTAATTATTTTCAAAACGAATAAAAGCGGCAAAAGCGGTATCGCATTGCACATTTTGTACGTGAATATTTTCTATAAATCCGCCCCTATCCAAATTTGATTTAAAGTAGATAGCGCTTAGGCAATGATGAATATAATTGTTGTACATATAAACATTTCTAACCCCCGCCGACATTTCGCTGCCGATGCAAAGTCCGTTAGCTTTTGAGGTAAATACAGAGTTGCGCACAATCACATTCTCTGTAGGTTGGCCTATACGCCAGGCATCCTGATCGCGGCCTGCTTTAATGGCGATGCCATCATCGCCGGTATTAAAATTGCAATTCTGTACCAGTACATTGGTGGTCGATTCCGGATCGCAGCCATCGTTATTTAGGTTGTGGCTATTAATGGTTACATTTTGTACCGTAACGTTATTGCACAACACGGGGTGTATTACCCAATATGGCGAATCTTTAATAGTAATCCCATCAATCAATATATTTTTGCAGCCGAAAAATTGGATCATATCTGGCGGCAAGTGGTAGCCATCGCCAAATACCCGCTCATAAACGGGCGCATTATGGCCACCCATTTGTCTTAATTTTAATTGTTCTGCTGATCGTTGAGGCCGCCAGGTGGCAAAAGCCTTACTTGCCGATCCATCCACAATCCCATGTCCCGTTATGGCGATATCAGAACATTGATAAGCATACAATAGCGGACAATAATTAAACACTTCCGTGCCTTCCCACAAGCTTAGCACCGGCGGCAAATAATCCTTCGGATCGCCCGAAAAAACAAGTTCGGCTCCATCCTCAAAATGTAAATTTACATGGCTTTTTAATACAATAGGCCCCGCAATATAAAATGTCCCTTTCGGCACCAATACCTCACCGCCGCCGCTCACACTGCACAAGTCTATTACTTTATCAAAAATCGCTTTGGTGTCAGTTTGTCCATCCGCAATAGCGCCATAACTGGTAATACTATATACAGCATCCTTAAACTGTGGTGGATGAATGTTTTTTAAAATAGCGTTTACAGACGCGTTAAAGTCATCGTCCTGCGCTTTAATATTGGTGGCAATCAATAAGGCGGGTAATAATATGAGTAACCTTAGCCGGGTTATATTTATCATCGGTATTTATTTTAGGTAGTAAAATTGGATGGCATAAAAATAAATCATTTATCCATATGCATTACCAATTTAACCTTAATTTAGTTTTTTTAAAGCAGCTTGAAAAAATATCTTTTTATACTTAGCCTCCTACAATTGCTGGTTTTACTGGCTTTTGGTCAGGACAAACTAATCCCGTATGGTAATAATACTGCCGTTGGCAGGTATTATAATATACGTGGTTTTAAAATGTATTGCGAGGTTTATGGCACCGGTGAACCATTGTTAATGATACATGGCAATGGCGGCGATATATCTGCCTTTACCAAAAATATTCCCTATTTCTCCAAAAAATATATGGTGATCGTGGCGGACAGCAGGGCGCAAGGCAAATCAATAGATGGTAAAGACTCTTTAAGTTTTGAAATGATGGCGGATGATTTTGCAGCCTTGTTGGATGCAATGCATATTAAATCAAGCTATGTAATAGGTTGGAGCGATGGCGGCATCAATGCCCTGCTATTGGCCATGCGTCACCCTGAAAAGGTTATCAAACTGGCCTCAACAGGTGCTAATCTGTGGCCGGATTCTACAGCATTAATTCCATCTGAATGGAAAGGTGAACGAGATTATTACGATGCCAATAAAAACAAAACCTTTACCACAGCCAAACAAAAAAACGACTGGAAAATATTTATGCTGGATTGGTTACAGCCTAATGTTCCGCTCTCAGCACTCAAACAAATTAAATGCCCTTCGCTAATCATAAGCGGCGATCATGATCTGATCGTCCTGCAACATACGGTGCTAATTTATCAGAACATCCCGCAAGCTTATTTGTGGATAGTACCCAATTCGCCCCATGGTACCTTACAGGCGCATGCCGATGAATTCAACAAAAAAGTTGATGAATTTTTCACACAACCCTTTCACAACTGGAATTAATGGAACAACCCAACAATATATTACACGGTAAAACCTTAGAAATGGTACTGAATGAATTGGTTGCCCACCACGGCTGGCCCGAGTTAGGTTACCGCATCCGTATCAATTGTTTTTTGGATGATCCCAGCATCAAATCAAGCCTCAAATTCCTGCGCAAAACACCCTGGGCCCGCAAAAAGGTAGAAGATTTGTATATAGAAACTTTCGACGGTAAAAGTAAATAGGATCTCAAAAGCATCTTTACATCCAATAAACACATCCGCACATCTGCATATTTGCAAATCTGCACATCCTAAGAATGCTTTCGCTTATTATTCATTTTAGCCTTAGTGCCTGAACTATAATTGTAAGTCTTGGCATTGGCCGCTTTTTTTTCGTGGAAAGCTTCACCAGCAACAGGTGTGTTTTTATCGGCTTTGGAGGGTTTCTTCTCAGTTGATTCTTCTTTGTCTTTGCGCTCTTTATCGATAATCAAATCATCAGGTAATTCAGATAATGCCATCTTTCTGCCGATGACCTGTTCTATCTTTTTAACCTGAACCAATTCAATATCAGTTGCGAAGGTGATAGCTAAAGTATCTTCTTCGCCTGTTTTTTTAATTACGCGATTTACGAACAAATCTTTTTCCTCAGGCAAATCCAGGTGAATAAAGAATGGAATAGTTGAAATGTCAACATCCTCAGTATTCTCATTAGCGATCACTAAAACCCGCAGCTTATCATCGCTCTTAAAAATATTAATGTCTGATATGCCCTTATCCTCACTAAACATCGGGTTTAAAATAACCACCGACTCCCGTAACTGTGGTTTAAGGTTTTTATAAACGGTATTAGCCGTAATGCGTGTATTTACAAATACTACAACTTTGGTAAACAACTCATCATCCTGCATAAACAGGCTCAACAAGTTTAATTTAGTCCTGAAGTTTGGCAGGTTATATAATATTTGCTGGTAAGTATCTAAAGGTGTATCGTTTAATTCTTCAACCTCTACAATAGCAGGTTGTTTCATAAACGGGGCTATCATTTTCTGCAATTTATCGTGCAGCACTTCGGTAAACACTAAATGCTGGCATTTGGTTATGCTGTTGGCTAATTCGGCAACAGGTAATTGTAAACCTTGTTTTACGATCAGCTCGGCATCATCAACAATAAATAAGTCTATTTTATTTAGGTTGAGGCCTAGTTTTAAGTAGATAGCACGTGCCCTATCAGGTGTGGCGACTACAATATCGGCGCCGTCTGCTAAGGCATCCATTTGCGCTTCGATGCCTGGTGCAACGTACAAGCCAACAATTTTTACTGATTTATTTTTGTTGAGCGCGTCAAATTGCTCAATTACGCTGAATACTTTATCCTTATCAGGTACTAATACCAATACCCTTGGGGCATCGTCAAACCCTTGCCTGATGCGGTTTAATACGGTTATAATATATGTACTGGTTTTGCCCGCGCCTTCGGGAGCTATCGCGATAACATCCTGCCCGCCAATAATCCGCGACAAAGTTTTTTGCTGTATCTCTTTCGGACTTAAATATCCTGCTTCTGTTATTGTACGCGCTAAGCCCTTGTTCAGCTTAAATTTATCTAACCACACCATCAAAAAATATATTAAGCCGCGAATTTACCTATTTTAAATTAAACCCTTGCTTGTCATCTACTAAACAAAATTGTCATTCTTCGCTCCGCTGCCTATGACAAGTTTTGTTTCAGAGCTATTTTAGGGTGTCACCCTGAGGTACTCGAAGGGTGAGCGCAGAGGTATTCCGCCTGCTTAGCTTGGTGTAAAGGCCTTTACACGCTATGCTTCGAGTGCCTAAGCATGACGCCCTTTTCTTGTCATTTCTCCTTCAGATTCCGCAGGATTTTATAACTCAGAATGACAAGGGAGAGGCACGACAAGAAGGAAGATATTTATAATTTAATCCAATCAGTTCCCTCAACCATCATCCCCGAAAACGTACTCTTCACCGGCAAATCCAAATATGGATAAGTAACTTTTGAAAGGTATAAACCCTGCGGATAAGCAGGAATAATAATTTGAGGCGTGATCTTATCAGCCAGGTAATGTTCAAACTCATCAACACTCATCTCTCCTCTACCAATTTCCAGTAAACGCCCCACAATAATGCGGATCATCTTACTTAAAAAACGGTTAGCCGAAATATGGAAGCGAATTCTGTTGCCATTCTTGTCTGTAAACAAGCTTGCTGTGCTAACATGGCAAATGGTATGATCAATGCGGTCGGGCATTTTGCAGAACGCCCTATAGTCGCTGTATTTGGGTAGTAACGCCACCGCGTCTTTCATTTTTTGCAGATCAAGATCCGTTTCTGCATAAAATGAACTGAACCTGCTCAAAAATGGGTCTTTATAAGTATGGATAAAGTAATCGTAGCTGCGTTGTATGGTATCAAACCGGGCATGGGGCAGGCCCTCCATCGGGATAATATCAAAAATGGCAATATCATCCGGCAATATTTTATTCAGACGGAAGAAGAGGTCGAAGTCCCATTCTTGTTCTATATCAACATGAAAAAAAAACTGACTCGCATGTACCTGCGAGTCAGTTCGCCCGCAACCGGAAATGTAAATGGGTACTTTTAACAGTTTACTAAGGTTGGTTTCTAAAACCTGCTGCACACTTAACGCTTCCGGATGCTTTTGCCATCCGCAATAATTTGTGCCGTGGTAACCTATGTGAAAAAAGTACCTCAAATACTTAAAGCGTTAAACTTTCTTTGGAGGAAGATCGAATGCGATAGCATTGTGCTCAAAATGCCCTTTGTGCGCGCCGTCACAAAATGGTTTATTGGCTGATAGGCCACAACGGCAAATGCTAACAACAGTTCTGCCTTGCAAGCCATAGTTTTCGCCCTGCATATCTACTATCTCAAAATCGCCTTCTATTTTAACTGATCCGTTGTTATTTATGGTAAGTTTTGTTGCTGCCATGTTTGTTTTTTGATTTGTGCCCGAAGATAGTCAACTTGCATAACACTCAAATATTAAAGTGCAATCCGGATTAATTCTAAATGGGGGCAAACTGTTACGAAATGTAATGCCGTTATAAAATCGCCGCAAATTGATTTAGCAAAATATAAAATGTTTTAATTTAACTGTTTATAAATGCTAAATGTGCTATTGATTTATTGGTAAATCGATAAATTGATTCTATATTAGCTTATTATTCTTTTATAACCTTTTAAATTTATACCACATCCCGATGATTAAGAAGAAGCTGTCAATAGTTGATATTGCCAATAAACTCAATATATCAAAAACTACGGTATCCTTTATTTTGAATGGCCGAGCCAGGGAAAAACGGATAAGCGAAGAGCTTGTTGAACGGGTATTAAAATTTGTAAAAGAAGTTGGTTATAAGCCTAATTCATTGGCTAAAAGCTTGCGTACCGGCAAATCGCATATCATCGGTTTAATGGTTGAAAATATTGCTGATCCGTTTTTTGCAAACATTGCCCGCTATATTGAGGATGGGGCCTATAAAAATGGTTATCGTATAATTTATTGCAGTACTGATAATGATGCTGATAAAACACGAGATCTGATTGCGATGTTTCGCGACAGGCATGTTGATGGTTACATTATAGCCCCACCTGTTGGTGCGGAAGAAGATATTGCTGAACTGTTAAAGGACGACCTGCCCGTTGTTTTATTCGACAGGTATTTCCCGGGTATTGATTGCAGCTATGTAGTAACTGATAATTTGGATAGCACCTATACCGCTACAGAATATTTAGTGGAGCAAGGCTATAAAAAAATAGCCTTTATTACTTTACAATCGCATCAAACCCAAATGCAGGCACGTTTGGATGGCTACAAAAAGGCGTTGCAGCAAAACAATCTTGATACTTACATCAAAGAAGTGGTGTTTAACCAGGAGACTAAATATATGTTGGAGCCGATTGCCGATTTTCTTAAAAACAACAACGATCTGGATGCTATAATATTTGGCACAAACCGTATTGGTACTTGTGGTTTAAAGGTAATTCACAATATGGGTGTCCGCGTACCTGATGATATTGCTGTAATATCTTTTGATGATCATGATGTTTTTGAATTGTACTCGCCATCAATCACCGCTATTGCGCAACCCGTAGAAGAAATTGCCGCCAATACCATAAACATATTGCTAAGTAAACTGGATTCATCAAACCCTAACACGGATAACAAAAAAGTAACCCTGCAAAATGATTTGATATACAGGGGCTCATCACAGGTTAGTGCTAAATTATCGGCAGTAAAATAATATCTGACTTTATAAGCGGTCTTTTAAACGTTGTTTAACACCGCTACCCCATTCGCTTTTTAGGATACTGAGCACTATAGAATCTCTGCGACCACCCTCGCGCAGCGGCATATTGTTTCTTAGCAAGCCTTCAACTGTACAGCCAATGCTTTTCATAGCGGCAATACTGCGCTCATTACGCGCATCAGCCCTAAATTCAATACGTTCCATGCCCAGCTCTTCAAAAGCAAATTGTAGCAGTAAAAATTTACAATGTTTATTTAATCCTGTTCCCCTGAATTTTTTGCCGTACCAGGTATAACCTAATTGTAAGCTTTGATTATTGGGTTGGATATCATAAAAACGCGTACTGCCCGCATATTCGCCGGTTAGTTTATCATAAACTATAAATGGATATTCTTTGCCCGTCACCCGCATCGCAAGTGCCTGGCTTATGTATTCACTTAGTCCATCGTTCCCAAATGCACCTAGGCTTGAGTATTGCCACGTATCCTGCTCATGCAATGCGAATGATAATAGGTGCTCATCATCGGTAACACTAAGCGGGCGTAAAAGCACGCGTTCATCTTCCAGTTTATACTGTGCATGCGGATCAAATGTAGTTGCCATGATGGGGTGATAAATTAGTGGTTGTGTATTTAGTAAATGTATTTTAAAATCTTTTCATTCCCAAATCGTCTGTATGGTTAAACGGGTGTAAAATATCTTGAACAAAACGATGCTTTCATTCATTAAATTAAACATTTATCGCAGTCGTAATAAAGCTTTGCTATTTTTACCGCAAATTATAAACATGTGCCTTGCACTTATTTAAATAAGGATGGAAAAACAACCCGATCAGTCTAAAAGTCAAGCCCCCAAAAAGCCGGGGATTTTCAGCCTGCTTAAACCTTACATAGGCCTGGTAATATTCCTGATAGTTTTCGCGCTTTTTAGTAATGGTATCACCTTATTACTACCTAAAATAGTAGCTAACGGTATTGATGCATATACCCACAAGCATTTTGCATACAAGCCAATAATCATAGAGTTTACTATTGCCGTGATGGGGGTTTTTATATTTACCTATATGCAAAGTGTTATACAAACCTACGCGTCTGAGCGTGTTGCACGCGATTTGCGCAGTAAACTTTCCGAGAAAATATCACAGCAAAGTTATGCTTTCATCGAGGCCGTAAATCCATCCAAGTTACTTACCAATCTTACTGCCGATGTGGATTCTATCAAGATGTTTGTTTCGCAGGCAATTGTGTCAATCGCATCATCTTTATTTACCATTATAGGGGCGAGTATTTTATTGTTGACCATTAACTGGCGATTAGCTTTATGTGTAATAGCTATAATCCCAATTATAGGAGGTACATTTTTCTACGTATTGAAAAAAGTGAGGGCACTATTTAAAGAAAGTCGCGCGGTTATTGATTGGTTAAACAAGATCATCAACGAAAGCATATTAGGTTCGGCGCTTATCCGTGTCATCAACTCACAACAACTGGAGTACGACAAATTTTTGCAAGCCAACACCAAAGCCAAGGAGTACGGCTTAAGCATTTTACGCTTGTTTGCCAGCTTGGTGCCGGTTATTACATTTACAGCTAACATGGCGGCATTAACCATATTGGTACTTGGTGGCCATTATGTAATTGCCGGTAGCATGAGCCTGGGTAATTTCGCGGCTTTTAATAGTTATTTGTCGTTGTTGATATTCCCGATATTAGTTATTGGTTTTATGAGTAATATTATTGCTCAGGCCACCGCGTCATTTGATCGTATAAGCATTGTACTGGATAGTGTGGATACCCAACGTAAAGGAACGCTTAAAGAAACGTTGCACGGTAACATCGAGCTAAAAGATATATCCGTTTTGTACGGACAAAAGCCTGCGTTAAAAAATATCTCCTTATCGATAAAAGCGGGATCAAAAATCGCTATCATCGGCCCAACAGCTGCAGGTAAATCACAACTGTTGTATTTATTAACTGGCTTAATAAACCCTACAAGCGGACTGGTTGAGTATGATGGCAGAACGATTGGTGAATACGATAACGAATCTTTCCATAGCCAGGTTGGTTTTGTTTTTCAGGATAGTATCATCTTCAACATGAGTATTCGGGAGAATATTGCTTTCAGCGATACGGTGACTGATGAATCATTAGAAAAAGCGATTGATACTGCTGAATTAAGAGGTTTTATTGATGGTTTGCCCGATGGATTAAGTACAATAGTGTCCGAACGCGGATCAAGCCTGTCAGGTGGCCAAAAACAGCGTATTATGCTGGCAAGGGCGCTGGCTGTTAACCCAAAGATTTTATTGCTGGATGATTTTACCGCCCGTGTGGATAACAATACAGAGAAAAAAATACTCGCCAATGTGCAACGAAACTATCCAGGCCTCACACTGGTGTCAGTAACCCAAAAAATAGGCGCTGTGGAGCATTATGATCAAATAATCGTACTAACACAAGGTGAAATTGTCGCCTTGGGCACACATGAGGAATTGATGCATAACAGCCCTGAGTATGTGCAGATATTCGACTCGCAACAAAGCACAAATGCCTACGAAATTAATACAGCTAAATAATTATCCCGAAGGAAAAAATAAAAATGAACTATAATCTTAACAGTCTTTCGGGCAAACAGCAAAAAACATCAACATTAGCCGGGCTGAAAAAACTGCTGCAACTAATTGAGCATGAGCGAAAGAATTTATTAATAGCATTAGGCGCTATCCTAACCAATGCTACCTTAAACTTATTGGGGCCATTTATTATTGGTTACACCATTGATAAATATGTGTCGCATAAGGATTTTAATGGGGTGCTGTTTTATGGTGGCATTTTACTTTGCATGTACTTGGTGGCGTTAGTAACCAGTTACTTTCAAACTAAATTAATGGGTAGCGTTGGCCAACGTATGCTATATACTTTGCGTAATGCCATCTTCAACAAATTACAACAGCTACCGGTTGATTTCTTCAACCAAAACAAAGCAGGTGACCTGATATCACGCGTAAATAATGATACCGATAAGCTTAACCAGTTTTTCTCGCAATCGCTCATGCAGTTCATCGGCAACATCGCGACTATGGTTGGGGCTGGGGTGTTTTTATTGGTTATCAATATAAAATTGGGTGCAGCGGCATTATCGCCCGGTATTTTTATATTGATATTTACTTTTGTTACCTCGGCCTGGGTAAAACGTAAAAACGCTGTCAACTTAAAAAGTGTTGGTGGTATGAGTGCCGAAATACAAGAAAGCCTGAACAATTTCAGGGTGATTATCGCCTTCAACCGCCGCGATTACTTTCGTAAGCGTTTTGATGAGGCTAATCAGGAAAATTATCGTACTGCAATAGGGGCAGGCTTGGCTAACAATGTTTTGCTGCCGGTTTATAGCTTTTTCTCAAGCATGGCGCAATTAATGGTGCTGGCCTTTGGCATTTACCTTATAAGCATTGGTAATATAGGCATAGGTGGTTTAATCGCTTATTTATCCTATGCTACACTCTTTTATAACCCATTAAGGCAACTGGCAACATTGTGGGCTAACTTTCAGTTAGCCATGGCAGGTTGGGATAGGATTTCTCAAATACTATCATTAGAGACCAACCTTATTAAACTTGATAGTGCTTTAGTTGAACCATCAGCGCCATTATTGGAATTCAGAAATGTACATTTCGGTTATGTTGAAGGGCACGAAATATTGCACAACATCAGCTTTAAGCTCGAAAAAGGAAAAACTTATGCATTGGTTGGCCCAACAGGTGGCGGTAAAACTACAACAGCATCATTAATAGCCCGTTTGTACGACCCAACAGCGGGAATAATTTTGTTGGATGGTAAGGACTTACGCTCATATGATCCTGTCGACAAAACAAATAAGATCGGTTTTATTTTGCAGGAACCTTTCCTGTTCACCGGTACCGTTAAGGAAAATATATTGTATGGCAATGCCTTATACCGCGATTACACCAACGAACAATTAGAAAAGGTTATAACCGATGCTAATTTAGAGAGCCTGCTGGCACTTTTTGAGCAAGGGCTGGAAACAAAAGTAGTATCAAGCGGCGATAGTGTGAGTTTGGGCCAGAAACAATTAATAGCCTTTATGCGCGCAGTGCTCCGCAATCCGGATATTTTAATTTTGGATGAAGCGACTGCCAACATCGATACCATTACCGAAAAGTTATTGGAAGATATTTTAAATAAACTACCCGAAACCACTACGCGTGTTATTATAGCCCATAGGTTAAATACCATTCGTAATGCTGATGAGATTTTCTTCGTAAATTCAGGCGAAGTAACACGGGCAGGGTCTTTGGATGACGCGATGAATATGTTGTTACAGGGCAAAAGAGTTAGTTAAAAATTAAGGGAAATATAGTACACTTGTAAAAACTTAAACTTTTATGTTGAGATATTCCGGCGAAAAAGGAATTTTAGTAGCTACAGATTGTATTGTATTTGGTTTTGATGGCTGGAACCTGAAATTACTATTGGTACAGCGCAGCATTGAACCCGAAAAAGATAGATGGAGCTTAATGGGTGGATTTGTTAAACCAACCGAAAGCCCCGAAGATGCTGCTAACCGGGTATTAGAGCAACGCACAGGCTTAAACAATGTTTATCTTGAGCAATTTCAAGTTTTTGGTAAACCAGATCGCGACCCGGTTGACCGGGTTGTGTCAATAGCTTATTTTGCCCTGATTGATATTAACCAATATGAAAAGCAATTGAGCGATGAGTACCATGCCGAATGGTTTTTGTTAGACGAAATGCCCGACCTTATATTCGATCATAATGAGATGGTTAAGCTGGCCAAAAAGCAACTCATGTATAAAGCGGCTTTACATCCAATTTTATTTCAGCTATTGCCCGATAAGTTTACCATTCCTCAATTACAAGCGCTGTATGAGGGGGTTTATCAAAATAAATTTGACGACCGTAACTTCAGCCGTAAATTATTGTCAACAGGCTTGTTGGTAAAGCAACCTGAAAAGGATAAACAATCTTCAAAAAAAGGTGCCTTTTATTATAAACTCGATCAATCACATTACGAGGATAAATTTGAATCTTTTTTAAACCTGGTACCAAATCCCGATAAGTTTTTTAATGTGTAGTGTAACAGTTTGTTTACATTGTTAATGCCTGAATTTTTGTAATTAATTGTGTTATAACGCTTTCTTTGATAGCTTTATGAGTTTAAAATAATCTTGTATTGATTAGTTTTTTAAGTAAATAATACCCCAATTAATCGAAGTGAGAATTTTACGTTCAATAGCTGTAACTGTGATTTTTATTTTTGCTTGCCTGCATATACATGCACAGGGAAGCACAAGTAAAGGCACCGAGTTTTGGACGGCTTACATGGCCAATTCCAACCCACCGACTGGCAATACCCCAAGCGTGATGGATTTGTATATTACCTCAGATGTAAATACCTCGGGCACAGTTGAGTTTGAGAATGGAAGTCCTTCGGTCAATTTTACCGTTACCGCTAACCAGGTAACTATTTTGACTATGCCTACAGCAACTTACATTGCTAACCAGGGAACTTTTCACTACGGTATACACATCACATCGCTAAAACCCGTAGCAATTTATGCCCATATTTTTGCTAATAGTTCATCGGGCGCCACATTGTTATTACCGGTAAATACTTTAGGTAAGGATTATTACTCCATAAACTATACCCAAATGGCTGATGAAACAGCCTATTCCGCGTTTATGGTTATTGCAACGGAGGATAGCACCACTGTTGAAATTACACCGGCAGCTACATTGCTTGATGGATCGGCAGCCAATACCGCGTTTTCGGTTACTTTAAATAAAGGTGATGTTTATCAGGGGTTAGCGAATGATGATTTAACGGGTACCCGTATACAATCCGTAAGTTCAGGATTGAACACCTGTAAAAAGATAGCGGTTTTTGCAGGCAGCACCCGGATACAAATAGGATGCAACGAAAAAGATAATTCTTCGGACAATCTTTTTCAGCAGGTATATCCTACAGCATCATGGGGTAAAAACTATATTACAGTACCGCTAAGTAATAGAGATTACGATGTATTTAGGGTGATATTAAGTACACCCAATACTAATGTTACCATAAATGGTCAGCTTATTAGTCCAAGCCAGTTCATCAATGGGTTTTATTATCCATTCAACTCATCTGTTCCTAATGTGATTACATCAGACCAGCCTATACAAGTAGTGCAGTACGCTGTTTCCCAGGGTAATACACCAAGTTGCGGCAACCTTCCTAATGATGTGGGCGACCCGGAAATGATCTTTCTTACACCGCTCGAACAAACTTTAAACCACGTAACCTTATTTTCTGCCAGTAATTATAAAATATTGAATAGCTATATCAATGTATTAATAAAAGCTAATGCGGTGTCTTCTTTTACGCTGGATGGGGCTCCTTATACCAGCTTTAATCCCGTACCAAACGATAGCACATATTCGTACACGCAAATACCTGTTGCTAATGGCCCGCATACCATAAGCGCGAGTGACGGGTTTAACGCGATAGCTTATGGCTTTGGTATACATGAGTCTTATGGGTACGCTGCCGGGGCCAATTTGCAAGATCTGAATGAATTCATCGCCCTGGAAAATCCACAAACAGGAGGAATGCAAAGCAATGGTTGTAGTGGGGTTAATTATAATTTACAGCTGACTCTGCCGTACAAAACAACCAATATACAGTGGAATTTTGAAAATGGCACCACTCCCTATATCGATAGCAATCCTGTAATTGCCGACTCCATAGTGCAGAACAACCAAACGGTTTACAATTATAAATATTCCAAAAATCCGATTGTGTATACAAGCGGAAGTTATTCGGTAGTTGCAACAGTTTTTAATCCTACTGCGGATATATGCGGATCAACCGAAAATATCGAGCTGGATTTTTCAATAACCGATCCGCCTGTGGCCAAGTTTGCTGTTAGCCTGGCCTGCTTAGGCGACTCGACACAGTTTACCGACGAAACTACCGGCGTTAGTACATTGAAAAGCTGGTTATGGAATTTTGGCGATAACCAAACATCAACACTGCAAAATCCTGCACATAAGTATTTAAACCCGGGCAATTATAATGTAAGCTTAACGGTGATGGATGTTGATAGCTGTACCTCTATATACGATGTGCCTAAGCTGCACATTGATGCTAAACCTGTCGCGTTATTTACAGCATCAACCCCAAATTGTATAAATCAAACAATTACGTTTACAGACAGATCAACAACTACAGACGGCACTTTAGCTACATGGATATGGAATTTTGGAGACGGGGTAAAAGATACGGTAACCACAAAAAACACTGTGATTAGCCATACCTATGCAACTACCGGAACCGATACCGTGAAGTTAATTGTAACCAACAGTGATGGTTGCTCAAGCGATGTTTTTGTTCAACCAGTAGTAATTCATCCGTTGCCCGTTGTTAATTTTGCCATGCCGGATGTTTGCCTGGCACAGGGCTCTGCAACGTTTACCGATCAAAGCACCATTGCCGATTCTACAGCATCTGGATTTACCTACCTCTGGAATTTTGGAGATTCCAATGCCAATGCCGCAAATCCAAATACCTCTACCTTACAAAACCCAACGCATACTTACACCGCTGCCGCTTACTATAATGTTACGTTAACGGTTACTTCAAAATATGGCTGTTCGGTATCAAAAACCCAACAATTTACCGTAAACGGATCAAACCCGGTAGCAGCTTTTTCGGTTGAAAACAATAATGATTTGTGCAGTAGTAACGATGTTATATTTGATGATAAATCATCGGTAGGCTTTGGCAATATCACGCGAATAGTATGGTATTTTGATTATAACAATAACCCTGCGGATACAGCGGTTTATACCCTTGCCACCATGCCTGCGGATAAACAATACCACCACCAGTACCCACTATCTAATTCAATAAACCCGCAAAACTACGAGGTGAAAATGGTGGTATATTCAGGGTCAAGCCAATCCTGCTCAAACCAGATAGATACCACAATAACTGTAAATGGTAACCCTTTGGTTACTGTCTCAAACGTAGGTAACATATGCCAGGGCGCAGATCCGGTACGGATACAGGTTAACACAGGCGTTTATAGCGGTACAGGTGTGTTTAGTGGTCCGGGAGTGTCGTCAACCGGGATGTTTAGTCCGGGCGTTGCTGGCTTGGGTAGCCATGTAATTAATTATACTTTCACAGCTATTAACGGCTGCACATATTCAACCTCACAACAAATTAATGTTCAGGAAACTCCTGTAATTACAATTGATTCCGTTTTTACCATGTTACAAGGGGGGCAGATAAATTTTAATGCAACTGTAACCGCGCCTGGTGAAGGACTTAGTTACAAATGGTCACCTTCAGCAGGTTTAAGTAATACTGATATATTAAACCCCGTTGTCAGCCCGTCCAATGATACACAATATACTTTAACAGTTACTGCAGCAGACGGCTGTTCGGCTGTTGCGCACTTAACGGTTAATGTATTACTCAATATAGTGATACCAAATACTTTTACACCCAACGGCGACGGCATAAATGATTTCTGGGAAATTCAACACCTGGAAAGTTATCCCAATTGTATTGTGCAAATATTTAACAGGTATGGCGAGAAACTATACTATTCAGTAGGCTACCCAACTCCATGGGATGGTAAATATAAAGGAAGCAACCTGCCAACCGGTACTTATTACTATATTATCGATCCTAAGAACGGGCGTAAGCAGGTATCGGGTTTTGTGACTATTATACGATAGATTATCAGTTAATTAAATAGCCGAAAAAGCAAATTATCCAATTGGTATAATTAACTTTCCTTAAAATTTATACGTTGCTCAAAACGGATGAAGCGATTTTTACCAATTGTAATTTTAATGGCTTTTTTTGTTATTGTTTCTTTAAGCGTTAAGGCGCAAAACAATCAAATAGTGACAAATGGAGATACCACCAATACGGTGAAATTTTCGGGCACGACCTGTACCTACGATTGGATTAATAACAACCCGGCTATAGGTTTAGCAGCAAGCGGATCCGGAAACATTCCCTCATTTACTGCCATTAATACTGGGAGTAGCCCCGTTACTGCAACTATTTCAGCCATTCCCTTTAATGGAGAATTCGCCTATATCGCAAATAATGGCGATAATACTGTTTCGGTTATTAATACAGTTAATAATTTGATTGTAGCAGATTTGACAGGCTTCTCTCTACCGTATGGCGTGGTAGTTAGTCCGGATAATAGTAAAGTGTACATTACAAATATTGGGGCAGGTGGATTTATCTCAGTATTAAGCACTGCAAACAATACTTTATTATTTAAAATTCCGGTTGAGCAACAGGTAACCGGTATTGCAATCAGCCCCGATGGAAGCAGATTGTATGCATCGGAAAATGTAGGTGCGATTGCAGTTATAAATACAACTACTAATGCGGTGATAGCAACTATTGCAGCAGATGACCCACTGGGATTAGTAGTAAGCCCTGAGGGGGTAAGGTTATATGAAACTAATCCAAACTCAGGTAACTTAACTATATTAAATACGGCAACGGATGATATAATAGCTACCATACCGGTTGGAACGTACCCTACCGATGTAACACTTAGCCACGATGGTAGCATTGCATATGTAGCTGTTGAAAATTCAAATTATATAGCGGTTGTTAATACGGCAAGTGATGCCATAGTTTCCAAAATTCTGGTTGGTATTGCGCCCTTTGGGGTGGTTTTAAATAATGCCGGTACCTTTTTATATGTTACTAATTCCAATTCCGGAACAGTATCAGTTATTAATACAACAAATAACACCGTTGTTAATAATATCAACGTCGGCACCCAACCACAGGGAATATCTATCACACCTGATGATTCGCAATTATATGTCACTAATTCAAAATCAAATAATGTTTCTGTAATTAGTACGGCAAGTAATACTGTAACGGCAACTTTACCTGTAGGTGCATATCCGCTTTCACTCGGTAGTTTTATAACTCAAAATATTAATTGTAATAGTGGTCCTGTTACTTTTACTATTACAGTAAATCCATCTTCACAACCGGCAATTGCTTCATCAGGTACAATAAACGCCTCAAATACTGTTTATGGCACAGCTTCGTCACCATCTACCTTCACGGTATCAGGAAATAATTTAACTGCAGGAATATTAGTTACACCACCCGCAGGTTTTGAAGTTAGTACCAATGGCATCAATTTTAGCAATACAATAACAGTAGGTTCTGCTGGTGCAGTTTCTTCTGCCACTGTATATATTCGATTGGCGGCTACAACCCCGGTTAATAATTATTCGGGTAACGTGGTACTTAGCTCATCAAATGCCACTAACGTAAATATTAATATACCTAATAGTGTGGTTACACCCGCTGCTTTAAATATTACGGCTAATACGGTACATAAAAAATATGGTACAACGTTAACAGATGGTTCTGGTTCAACAGCATTTACATCAACAGGTTTACAAAATAATGAGACTATTGGTAGTATAACTATAAGCTATGGCGTAGGCAGCCAGGCTAAAGCCGCTGTAGGTACATATAGTTCATCTGTAACAGCATCTTTGGCCTCTGGTGGTTCCTTTAATTCAAATAATTACTCGATAACTTATACACGCGGAGATATTATTATTGATCCTGTTCCTTTAACCATTATCGCTAATAATCAAACTAAAACTTATGGGGCGGTTAATCCCGAATTAACTATTTCATACACAGGCTTTGTAAATAATGATAATGTTTCGGCATTAATGCCTCAGCCAATAATCAGCACCACTGCAACCACCGCATCGCCGGTAGGAAAATATCCTATCACGGTATCTGGAGCAGGGTCTCAGGATTATGATATAACCTATATGTCAGGAATACTTACAATCGTTCCTGCAAATATAGAATTAGTTATACCTAATACATTTACGCCTAATGGCGACGGTATAAACGATACCTGGGTAATAAATTATATTGAATATTACCCCAATGCTACTGTGAATATTTTTAACAGATATGGCGAAAAAATATTAACCTCAATTGGCTACGGTGTGCCATGGGATGGCACATATAAAGGAGTTAATGTACCTGCAGGTACTTATTATTATATTATTGATACTAAGAGTGGAAATAAGCCGCTTTCAGGGTGGGTTGCTGTAATAAGATGATATAAATTTGAGGTAAAAATTTTGATATAATTATTACTTGATATGTTAAAATGTACTAAAACTTTCATTTTAATGAATTTAGCTATACAATAAACACAAGGAAAGCATATATTCGTTTATTGAACTGCTTGTTTGTTTTTGCAACAAGGTTTTAATCAATTATCTACCTTCCGAACACTTATTTTGTTATTTGATTCCGTTTAAATGACAGTTATGTTTTTTAATGGGTAGCTATTTTATGTATAAATGAGAAGAAGTTTACTTTTATTACTTTTATTAATTTTATTTTTAGCAAAGGTATCGGCGCAGCAAAAGCCGCAATACACGCAATATGTTTTTAATAATTTTTTATTAAACCCGGCACTTAGCGGCATAGAAAATTACACCGATGTGAAATTGGGCTACCGCAGCCAATGGACTGGCCTGCAAGGTGCGCCTGTTACAACATTCTTCACCATAAACACCCCAATTGGCAGCAACTTTATTAATGGCGATGCCAGTGAATTACCAACGGCAGGAGGGGAGTACCCCGGGAGCAGATCCTATTTGCAAACTTACGAAGCCGCGGAGCCACATCATGGGATCGGGTTTACTTTAGTGAGCGACAAAGTAGGCCCCATAACTGCTACTAATATTAATGCAACCTATGCCTATCATATAGGCTTAACCAGTACACTTAATTTGGCGCTGGGAGTAGCGGCTGGTGTTGCGCATACAAGTTTAAATACATCAATACTGACTACAACAACCCCCGACGATCCCGCTATTGATGATGCGAGCGGTGGTGTTTGGAGCCCTGATTTAAGCGTGGGTGTTTGGGCTTACTCATCAAATTATTACCTGGGCGCTTCGGTGCAGCAGGTGTTACCCGAAAAGCTTTATGCTGATTCCAGGAACACAGTTTATCAAAACAAAACAGTACCGCAATATTTTTTTACTGCTGGTTATAAGCTTTTTATATCTGATGATGTTTCTGTAATGCCATCAATTATGTTGAAGGAGATTAACCCCGTTCCCTTTACTTTTGATGTTAACGCCAAAATATCTTTCAGGGATGTATTTTGGTTAGGCGGGTCATATCGCAAGGGTGATTCATTTGGCATATTAGCCGGGTTCAATATCAACTCAACCATAAACGTTGGTTACTCGTATGATATGACCACCTCAGCGCTCAACACAGTAAGTAATGGTACACATGAAATTGTATTGGGGATATTATTAAATAACAAATACCAGGTTACCTGCCCCCAGCACACTTTTTAAGTTAATCTCTATCTATAACTCCTTCCTTAACCTTGCAACCGGGATATTCATTTGTTCGCGGTATTTGGCTACGGTACGGCGGGCTATGTTGTAACCGCTTTCTTTTAAAATATCAGTCAGTTTTTCATCGGCTAAAGGATGGCGTTTGTCCTCTTGGCCTATATGTTCTTCCAGTATTTTTTTAACCTCTTTGTTTGATACTTCTTCGCCACTTTCAGTCTGAATCGCTTCAGAGAAGAAGGATTTTAAAAGATAAGTACCATGCTCAGTTTGTACATATTTAGAATTAGCTACACGCGATACAGTAGAAATATCCATCGCGATTTTATCAGCGATATCCTTTAATATCATCGGTTTCAGATTTTTATCATCGCCGGTTAAAAAGAAATCGTATTGATATTGCATAATGGCATTCATTGTTTTTAACAATGTTTGCTGGCGTTGTTTAATAGCATCAATAAACCATTTGGCTGAATCAAGCTTTTGCTTCACAAACTGCACCGCTTCTTTAAGTTTCCTGTCTTTTTGCGAAGCCTTATCATAGTGCTGAAACATCTCCTGGTAAGAGCGGCTTACCCTAAGCTCAGGTGCGTTTTTTGAATTAAGGGTAAGTATAAGTACACCATCGCTGTTAATGATGTGGAAATCGGGTATTACCTGCATTTGCTTGGTATTTACCTCGTTACTGTCGCCTGGTTTAGGGTTTAGCTTTAATATTTCGTTCACTACGCCTCGCAATTCTATCGACGACATATTCAGCGATTTTTCCAGCTTGTCATAATGCTTGCGGGTAAATTCATCTAAATAATGTTCAACCACATTCATCGCTTTTTTAATGATCGGATCGTTCGGGTCTTTGCGGCGTAATTGTATCAGTAAACATTCCTGCAAACTGCGGGCGCCCACACCCGGGGGGTCAAAGCTTTGAATAACCGCCAGCATTTCTTCCACTTCTTCATCCTCGGCCATCACATTTTGCGAAAAAGCCAGATCATCAGTTAACGACATGATTGGCCTGCGCAAATACCCATCATCATCCAAACTGCCTATGATCTGTTTACCTATCTGAAAATCTTTATCTGATAATGGGAGTAGATCCAGTTGGATTTGCAAACTCTCGAAAAATGAGCTTTGTACCGCTATAGGTATCTCTTTACGCTCATCTTCATCATCACCATTTTGGTCATAACGCGAGCCGTAATCGCTTACCGTATCTTCCTGTAGGTAATCGTCAATATTAAACTCATCCATCTCTCCCTTTTCCTCATCGCCGTTAAAGGTATCTTCGTCGGGGTCGCGATCGGGGTATTGTTCCTCGGGTTCGTTTAAGTTGGTTAAGCTAAGGTCTTCAAGGGCGGGGTTTTCTTCTAATTCTTCTTTAATACGGGTATCTAACGAAACTGTAGGCACCTGCAACAATTTAATAAATTGTATTTGCTGAGGCGATAGCTTTTGTAAAAGTTTTTGCTGAAGATTCTGTTTTAACATATATATAGACGACACAAAAATACATCAAATTACCTATAACTTTAAACATTAATTATGGTATTTGGTTAATGCTTTAAAAGGTAAAAAAAAGCTATTTGTTTGCGTTCGAGATTTTTTTATTGATATATTTATTGAAATAATTTATTGCTTATGTCAATAGTTAAGGAATTTAAAGACTTTATAAATCGCGGTAGTGTTGTTGATTTGGCTGTGGGTGTAATAATAGGAGCTGCCTTTGGCAAAATTGTTAGTTCGTTAGTAGCTGATATAATTATGCCGCCACTTGGTATGCTGCTTCACGGTATAGATTTTAAAGATCTTCATTATACCTTAAAAGATGCGGTAGGGAAAACGCCTGCCGTAGCTATTAACTACGGGTTATTTATAAATAATATCATCGATTTTTTAATAGTTGCATTCTGCATATTCCTGATTGTAAAAGGGGCTAATTCAATGAAGAAGGAAGAAGAACCGGCACCAGCTGCAGATCCGGAACCTAGTAAAGAAGAATTATTGTTAACTGAAATACGTGATTTATTAGCTAAGGGAAAATAGTTTTTAAGATGTAAGGATCAAGAAGGGTTTTACAGATGTCTTGATTCTTTGTTCTCGATTGTTTTTTCCCTCAGAACGTCCTAGGTAACTTCGGGTCGGTTAAAATAATATAATCACCCATCTTACTGAGTTTACTCCAATCAGGATTGATAAAATTATCGTCAGAATAAACCGCGATGTTAATTATTCTAGCTTTCGGATCGTAATGAAATAGCTGGGCCGCAGCACCCAACTTTTCTTCGCTATGGAAACCTCCGTTTATTTGCAGTACTTTATAATCGTGGTGAGTTTTAATGAATTTGGCTATTGACCATCCCATTGTAGCATCCCATAAGTTTTGAGCCTGGTACATTTGCATGCCTGGCATGGCGCTGTGCCCACCCATAATCTGATCAAATTTCTCCAAATATGGGCCCGTAGCGGTATCAATAGGCAGGGGTGGGAGGTATGATTTGCCTGCAGGATCTAACTGTTGCAAGCTATTCAGCCCTAAACGGTTAACCATATTGGTATAACGCGCGGGAGCATTAGCCGCGATAATAGGTAATTTATTCTCTTTCGCGAATTCTACCAGCTGGCGGTAGTCATCATAGTTGGGCCAAACGCGGGCATCTGTCTCAAAGTTTTTATCGCGAATAAGTCCGGCCAGATATTCATTCAAAACTGTTTGGCAGTCCGTCTCAAACATCTCCATAGATAGCGCGGTTTTACCGGGATAACGCTCCGCCAGTTTCTTCAATAAAATATACTCCAATTGATGGCCGGTTGAATCATTATGTTCCTCGCCGAAAAACAATACATCGGCCTTATTCAAGTCGTGAACAATATCGTCCAGTGAAGCTGATTTTTGCGTTTTGGTATTGAATATTTTATAATGAGTAGATAGACTATCCTGGCAAATGCCAAACAAAGGCGAAAATATTAAAAACAAGAAGCTTAGGGTTTTTATTGAAGGAGTTAAACGTGCCATTAAATTAAAATTGGTAACAATTTGTTAATGAAACCTTAAAAGAAATAACACTTTTGTGCAAATAAGGTTGTCTATTTTTACGAACTGATATTCTAAAAAATAAAGATATGACTAATTCAATCTTAGAAATAACGGAAAACGAATATTTAATTAAACTTAACAGGGGTAATTTTAACCTCTCGTTTATAAGAAGCTTATTGAAAATGGTAGAAGTAGCAAATCCTTCCGAAGAAGAAGATTTTGTTATTCCTGAAAGGCATTTGTCGGCTAATCAGAACCATTCATCTGAGCCTGATTACTTTAGTTCGCTGGAAGAGAAGTAATTCTCAAGTTAAAAAAAACGCCATAAACAAAAAAGACGCCCCGGTTTTCGGAACGTCTTTTTTGTTGTTTGGGTATATTTTAGAATTGCCTGAACCCGCCTCTTACCACTTGTTGCTTATCCATCTGGGCCATTTGGGTCTTCATCATTTTTATCTGCTCTGTAAGCAATTTGTTTTTATCGTCTTTCGCTGCTTCCTGCAAATACATCTGGGCTTCGCGCTTATTGCGTTTAGCCATTGATATACCGGCCAAGCTTATTTTAGCTAACGCGATATTGTGCGACATCTTCATGCCCAATTGTAATGATTTCTTGAAATATTTTTCAGATTTCAAAGGCGCTTTGCGAGATTCAACTAAACCGATTAATAGGTTATAGTAACCCCATTGGTTTTTATTTAATTCCTTTTCGTAATCTTTAATTTTTAAAAGCCATAGCTCAGCTTTATCGCTTTGTTCTTTACGCAAAAACCATTGCGATATAATCATGTTTTCGTTAAAGAAAAAGCTCAGCAATACAATGCCGCCTAAAAGCAATACAAGGATACCCCACCACCATGAGCCTGTTGCACAAAGCGCTACTGCTCCGCCAAAAAACACACATGATATTATTAACCTAAAAATATTTGACATAATTTGTAATTCAATAAATTGAGTGCAAATATCCGTTTATTTGCACGTTAAATCAACAACATAATTAATATTTATGGTGATAGATATAGAGACTTCGTGGCTTAAAGTTTTAGAGGGGGAATTTGATAAAGATTACATGGTTAAACTAAGGCAATTTCTGAAAGAAGAAAAAGAAGCAGGCCAAGTCATCTACCCAAGAAATGCAGATATTTTCGCGGCTTTTAATAAAACACCTTTCGATAGGGTGGAGGTTGTAATCATCGGTCAGGATCCTTACCATGGCCCAAACCAAGCACATGGGCTTTCTTTTTCTGTTCAAAAGGGTGTTCCTATACCGCGTTCCTTGCAAAACATCTATAAGGAGTTGATGACGGATATTCCTGGTTTCAAAATGCCGTCACATGGTAACTTATCTGAATGGGCTGAGCAAGGGGTATTGTTATTGAATGCGAGTTTAACTGTACGTGCAGCAACACCCGGTTCTCATCAAAAACGAGGCTGGGAAACCTTTACAGATACGGTGATCAAAATAATCTCCGATAAAAAAGAAGGAATTGTGTTTATACTCTGGGGCGCCTTTGCGCAGGCCAAGACGGAGTTAATCGACCAGAAAAAACATTTTATCATTAAATCGCCGCACCCTTCGCCATTTTCTGCTGATCGTGGTTTCTTTGGATCAAAACCATTTTCAAAGACAAACGAGATACTTATTAAAGAGGGTAAGAAGGAAATTGATTGGCAAATACATTAACCCCCTCCGCCCCCTGAAGGGGGAACTTTGAAATATCTGTATAAACTCCCCTTTAGGGGGCGGAGGGGGTTAATATTCCAACGGAACTATCGGTTCCTTTTTGCTGGTTGACATGATCATCATTGTTTGGAAAGTTTTAACCACACTAATGCGACTAATTTTTTCCATGATCAGTTGTTCGTATGATTTAATGTCTCGCACATAAACCTTTAACAAAAAATCACATTGCCCTGTTACGTGGTGACACTCCGTTACCTCGGGGATGTTCTGTATCTCATCAACAAAAGTTTGTATGGTATTTTTCTGGTGAAAATCCAGCGAGATCTGGATGAAAGTTTTAATACCCAAGCCCAGTTTTTCTTCATCAACCAAAGCGTGGTAACTCTTTATGTATTCGGCATTTTCCAGTTTGCGTACGCGTTCCAAAGTAGGGGCCGGTGATAGCCCTATTTCATTGGAAAGTTGAAGATTTGTAATACGTCCATTCTCCTGCAAAATCTTGAGGATTTGCAAATCTATTTTATCCAGTTCAGCTCCCATAATGGGTACAAAGATATATTTTACTTATCTCACAAAATAAAATTTTTTGAAAAAAGGTTTTTGCAAAAGCATATTTTTCTAAATTCGAAATTTAGACTTGTCTAAATTTATTATTAGATTTGCTTAAAATGAACACTTTAGCCGAAGAAAACTATTTAAAGTCTATCTACCACCTATCGCTTACTACTCAAAATGTAAGTACAAATCAGTTAGCCGCTTTGTTAAATACCAAGGCTGCTTCGGTAACAGATATGCTTAAAAAGCTGGCTGATAAACAGCTCATAAATTATGCCCGTTACCAGGGAGTGAGCTTATCCGCTTCCGGCGAAAAGATAGCCTTGCAAATCGTTCGGAAGCACCGCCTTTGGGAATATTTTTTGGTGGAAAAATTGAACTTTAAATGGGATGAAGTACATGAAATGGCCGAAGAGATGGAGCATATATCATCCCGGGAATTGGTTGATAGGCTGGATAAGTTTATGAATTACCCTAAATATGATCCGCATGGCGACCCAATACCTGATGGCGACGGAAACTTTAATGCACATGAGCTTAAACCAATAGCTATGATAGGTGTTAATGAAAGCGGTGTAATTTCGGGGGTACGCGACCATTCGGCAGGTTTTTTGCAATACCTCGAAAAGCAAAAACTCACCATAGGTAAAAAAATTAAAGTGACAGAAATTAATGAATACGATAACTCTATGATATTACAAGCTGACGATAAGAAAATACACATTAGCCGTGAGGTAGCCAACAATTTATTAATTGTAATATGAGCGATAATCACAACGAATCGTTAGCTAATGTACACAGCTCGGTATCAACCGAAAATAAAACGGGTTGGCGCAAGCTGTTGGCTTTTATTGGCCCGGCCTATTTAATTAGCGTTGGTTATATGGACCCCGGCAACTGGGCCACAGATATAGCAGGTGGTAGTGCTTTTGGATACCGGTTGATATGGATATTGTTTGTATCGAACCTTATCGCTTTATTATTACAATCATTAAGTGCTCGTTTAGGCATAGTAAGAGGATTAGATCTTGCGCAAGCATCAAAACATACTTACAATCGTTTTGTAAACTTTTGCCTGTATATATTGGCTCAAATTGCCATTATAGCTTGTGATTTGGCCGAAATTATCGGGATGGCGATAGGTTTAAACCTGCTTTTCCATCTGCCATTGATATGGGGTGTATCGCTTACCATAACTGATACGGTGTTGATGCTTTTCTTAATGAATAAAGGCATGCGCAAGCTGGAAGGGTTTATTGTTTCGATTATTATCATCATCGGGCTGTCATTCCTGATAGAGATGTTTATTGTGAAACCCGATGTGGTAGCAATTGCCAAAGGTTTTATGCCCAACATGTTGAGTGGTGATGCCCTATACTTGGCCATAGGTATAATTGGCGCTACGGTGATGCCGCATAACCTGTATCTGCACTCATCATTAGTGCAAACGCGTAAAATAACCCGTACCGATGAAGGGATACGATCTGCAATTAAGTTTAATGTTTTTGATACCCTTATAGCGCTAAACGTGGCATTTGTTATAAATGTCGCCATTTTGATATTAGCCGCGAGCGCGTTTTTTACCAACGGATTTTTTAAAGTTGCCGAGATACAAGATGCTTATAAATTGCTGGAGCACATATTCGGGTCATTAGCGCCGGTGCTGTTTGCCATCGCGCTGATCGCGTCCGGGCAAAGCTCCACCATTACGGGTACACTTGCCGGGCAAATTATTATGGAAGGCCACATCAACCTGCGTATTGAGCCGTGGCTTCGCCGTTTGCTTACGCGCTTAATGGCTATTGTTCCTGCGGTGTTTACTATACTTTATTATGGCGAAACGGGCCTGGGCAACCTCATTATATTGAGTCAGGTAGTTTTAAGCTTGCAATTGGGTTTTGCGGTGGTTCCATTGATACATTTTACATCCGACAAAAAGAAGATGGGCAAATTCGTCATCGACCTAAAAACGAAAATATTAGCTTGGGCTTGCGCGATAATAATTATAGGCCTAAACGCCCAATTGGTTGTTCAGCAACTTGGCGAGTGGGTACATGCATCCCATTCATCGGCTATGTGGATACACTTTTTGGTTGAGCCGGTAATATTAGCAGTGGTAGCGTTGATGCTGTATGTACTTTTACGACCATTGCTATTTAAACACAAGGATCAACCTACTTATATTCCGCATGGCTTGGCAACAGTTATTGATGAACTTGACGCCGTTAAATACCATCATATTGCGGTTAGTATTGATTTTTCGCAGAATGATACGGAATCCATTAGGCATGCGATAATGCAGGGTGGCAAGCATGCTGTGTACACGCTGATACATGTGGTGGAAACTGCCGGAGCCCGGTACTACGGCAACGAAGTATTAGACCAGGAAACACAAAGTGATGTAGATAATTTACAGCGATATGTTGATGCTATGAAGAAACTACATTACAATGCCAATGCGCAAATAGGCTACGGCTTGCCGGCTACTGCAATAGCTGATATTGTGAAAAAAGAAGGCGTTGATTTTATAGTGATGGGCTCGCATGGGCATAAGGCTATTAAAGATTTACTTTTTGGTACAACGGTTAATAAAGTACGCCACATGGTGCAGGTACCGGTACTGATAGTTAAGGCAGGAGGAAAATAATTCGCATATTTGCAGTATAATGAGCGACGATAAGATCTACATAAAGAATAAGAAAGCCTATTTTGAATACATCATACTGGATAAATACGTTGCCGGTATAAAACTGTTGGGTACCGAAATAAAATCAATACGGGATGGTAAAGCCAATGTGAACGATGCTTTCTGCACTTTTATTGGCGGTCAGCTTTATGTGCGTAACCTGCATATCGCGGAGTATTCATTCGGCTCATTCTATAACCACGAAGCCAAACGTGATCGTGTTTTATTGCTGAATAAAAAGGAATTAAAGAAACTACTAACTCGCGGCGAAGAAAAAGGCCTAACCATAGTGCCACTTGCATTATTCATTAGTGAGCGCGGATTTGCCAAGCTTGAAATAGGTTTAGCCCAAGGTAAAAAGACCTTCGATAAACGCGAAACGATGAAAGAACGTGATGTTAAAGTTGAGATGGATAGGGCGATGAAGAGGTAGCCCCCTCCGCCCCATAAAAGGGGGAACTCTTGAAAATCTTATTATTTGCTCCCCCCTTAGGGGGCCGGGGGGATTACCACGCATTCTCGCCCTTCAACGGTACAAACCTGAAAGTATCCAATACATGCTTCTCATAATCATGTTCGCCGGTTTTTAATATGGTAACCATTTTTTGCTGAGACTCGTCGCCGACAGGGATAACGATAATCCCACCAATAGCCAATTGCTTTAATAATTCTTCGGGTACTGTAGGTGCACCTGCAGTCACAATAATTTTGTTATACGGTGCATGTTCGGCTATGCCTCTTGATCCATCACCCAAAAAGAAATGCGGTTTATAACCCAGGTAAGGTAATACTTGTTTAGTATGTTCATATAAAGTTTCCTGTCGCTCAATGGTGTAAACATTGGCGCCAAGTTTCATCAAAATACAGGTCTGGTATCCGCAGCCTGTACCGATTTCCAAAACTTTATCGCCTTGGCGAATGTGTAACAGCTCGGTTTGGTAAGCCACGGTGTATGGTTGCGATATAGTCTGCCCTGCACCAATCGGGAAGGCAATATCCTTATACGCCTGGTTCCAGAAAGTTTCATCAAAAAAGTAATGGCGCTGCATAGAACCAATTGCAGTTAATACATTTTCATCCGCAATACCCTTCTTCCTTAAAACCTCAACCAGTTTTTTGCGTGCGCCCTGTTCTCTGTAATTGTCGATGTATTTATATGCCATTGCATGGCTAATATACCACGTTTTTAAAGATTATAAGCGTTGTTAAGTACGATGCCCCGCTGTATAATTTCATGTAGCTGATATACAGACGGGATATTTATCCACGCTTTATACTACGTTTAGATCACCTGACAACTGGGGTTGTGATGTACCGGGAAATTACATGAATTTGCCACAAAGCAAAACTTATGAGCCTCATAATGCAATTCATTGGCTTTATCAACCATACTTGCTTCCGTTACTATAACAACAGGATGCAAGGTAACTTCTGTAAAGTGGCCGCTGCCATCTTCAGTTTCGGTCATTGTGCCTGTCGCGTTATCTATATAGTCGAGAACAATAACTCCTGCCTCAGAACATAAATGCAGGTACCATAGCATGTGGCATGATGAAAGCGATGCCACAAACAATTCTTCGGGGTTGTACCTTGTGCCTTCGCCGCGGAAGCTTGGGTCTGACGAAGCAAAAATAACCGGTTTATCCTCGCTGCTTATTACGTGGTTACGGCTGTATGCTTTATACTGGCTTGTGCCTTTCCCCAGGTTGCCAGTCCATTCGATTGTAGCTTTATAAAAGTGGTTCATGTTAAATAGGTTTTATTTTTTTAATAAGGATCTACATCCGGCTGAACGATGCTTCCCTTACTTAATTTTGTAGTTTGAAATTGAGTGATCACATCCCTGATAATAGCTTTTGCTTTGTTGATTGAAACACTGTCTTTCTCAAATTTGAGCAGAATCGATTGAATATAATAATTACGTATCCGGCTAACCAAAGGTGGCTGCGGACCGATAACCCTTTCGCCAAAATGCTTGCGGAGCTCGTTGCCTAAATATTGGGCTTGGTTGTATAGAATATGGGGCTCTTTATGCTTAATATCTAAATTGATGATGCGCGAAAACGGAGGATAGTTAAAGCTTTTACGCTCGCTCATCTCCGTAAAATAGAGGTCGGCATAGTCGTTTTCTATTACCTGTTTTATTACACGATGATTAGGGTCATAAGTTTGGATCACCACTTTACCTTGCTTGCCGCGCCTGCCGGCCCGGCCGCTTACTTGCGCCAGCATTTGGAAGCTCCGTTCATTAGCCCTGTAATCCGGGAATTTAAGCAGGCTGTCCGCGTTTATAATGCCGATTACCGTCACATCTGCGAAATCCAAACCTTTAGCTACCATTTGAGTGCCCACTAAAATATCGATCTTCTTTTCCTCTAAATTATTGAGGATGATTTGGAGTGAATTTTTAGAACGTGTGGTATCTAAATCCATACGGGTAATTCGGGCTTCAGGCAATATCAGGCTTAATTCATCTTCTATTTTTTCAGTACCGAAGCCTTTATATTCCAAGTGTGTTGATCCGCATGCGGGGCAAACAGATGGTGAATCTTCCCTATAACCGCAGTAGTGGCAATGCAGTTTACCACTGCTTTTGTGATAGGTGAGGCTAACATCGCAGTTAATACACTTTGGCGTATAGGCGCAGGTTTTACACATTAAAACAGGTGCGTAGCCACGGCGGTTTTGGAAAAGGATAACCTGTTCCTTATTCGCCAAAGCTTGTTGTATATCGGCAATCAATACGCTTGTAAAGTGCGATTGTATGGTTTTCTTTTTAGTTTCTTCGGCAATGCTGACAATTTCAACCAATGGCATTTCTACGCCGCCAAAACGCTCGTTCAGTTCAGCAAAACCGTATTTGTGCATACGGGCATTGTAATAACTCTCAAAGGATGGCGTAGCCGATCCTAGTAAAACTTTTCCCGCATGCATATTGGCTAAAAATATAGCAGCATCGCGGGCATTATACCTCGGTGCCGGGTCATATTGTTTGTATGATGTTTCGTGTTCCTCATCAACAATAATTAAGCCCAAATCATTAAAAGGCAGGAATACGGATGAGCGTGCCCCTAATACCACTTTATATTCATGATTCAATACTTTTTGCCAAACCTCAACCCGCTCACTATCATTAAAACGGGAGTGGTATACGCCAATATCAGCGCCGAAATACATGCGCAGGCGCTCAATAATATGCGTGGTTAAGGCTATTTCAGGTAACAGATAAAGTACTTGCCTGCCTGAGTTGATCATCTCCTCGATCAATCTGATATATAGCTGTGTTTTGCCGGATGAAGTAACTCCATGCAATAAAACCACATCTTTTTCACCAAACTGGTCGCTTATGCTTTGCAGTGCGAATTGTTGCTGCTCGCTTAGCTCAAAGTTTCCTATGGCTTCTTCTTCCTCGTAATATAAACGACTCACGTTTTTATATTCCGGGATGAAAATCTCTTTTTCAATCAAACTCTTAATACTGGCATCGCCTGCGCCACTTTCCTCGATCAGTTCACTCTTAGAAATGCTTTTTTGCAGACGGGACAGTTTCAAATAAGCCAGTACTGCATCGGCCTGTTTAGGCGCTTTTTTCTCCAGTATGGCAAATAATTCTTGTCGCTGATCCGGATTGTTATAGATAGGGTTAAGTGTGATGAAAGTCCGCCGGCGAGGTTTGTAACGCTCGCTAACTTCCTCGGATATATTGATGATGTTCTTTTCAAAAAGAATCTTCAACAACGGCATTACCTGCTTTTGTCCGAGCAATTTTACAATGTCGCTTACGGATAATTCGGGTTGAATTTCCAGGGCCTCCACAATTAAGTACTCCTTATCATGCAGTGTTGATCTGTCAAACTCAAAATCCTTATTTAACACGATCTTGGTTTCGCTGGCCAGTTTTAATGCAGATGGGAGGGCGGCATTCATCACCTCGCCCAGGTTGCACATGTAGTAATCGGCTATCCATTGCCAAAAGTGGAGTTGTTCGTGTGTTACAACTGGTTTATCATCCAAAATCTCCACCAAATACTTGGCTTCATATTTTTCAGGCGGTTGCGTGCCGATACCGGCAATGATAGCTGTATAGAGCTTGCTTTTACCGAATTGAACCACGGCCCGCTTGCCTATATTTACGCTGTCATTTAATTCAAATGGTACGCGGTAGGTATAGTTTTTGGCTATAGCTAAGGGCAATATCACTTCAACAAAAAGCGTTTGGCGGTCGGTGTATCCGGCTTCGGCAAATTCTAACATTAATTTATTGATTATTCTTTTTGTATAAAAGATTATCGGGTTTTTTGGATAGACTAATTAGATAATTATCAAGATAATTTGGATCGAACCAATCATCCCAGGCAAGAAATGCATAATAGGAATTTAGAAAATCTTCAGCAAGTGCTGCATCTCGGATAACTGAATTTATCCATTTATTATTTCGGAATTGTTCGTTTGCATAATTTTCTATCGGTATAACTGTATGTTTATTTCCTACTATTTTCCAAACACCACAGTCAAGTTGTTCTCGTGTAACTTCAATTAATGATATTAAATTTTCATCATTAACCAACTCTGATAAATTAGGTGTATTAATATCAATTATTACTTCACTGTATAGTGCAATTCGAACAGCATTTATCATACGCTGGTCTAACACATGTCCAATAGCATAATTACCATCCATCAATGGAATAGCAAATACATCGTTCGGATGCCAGGTAACTTTTTTCCGTCTCATCAGGCGCCCTTTGTTTTATATGAAGCCATGGCAAGGGTTATCCAGCCTATGATAAATAATAAACCGCCTAATGGGGTAACTGGACCAAAGTAAACCAGCCAGCTATAACCAATCAGGTCGCGGCAAGCCAAAAGATACAATGAGCCTGAAAAAAACACAATACCTAAAGTAAATAGATAATAACTGGTACTAATTAAGCTATTTTTGGTACGTGCAAAGGTTGACAGGAACAACAGCGCGAAAACATGGTAAAACTGGTATTGTACTGCGGTATGCCAAACTTCGAGTTTGTCGACATCCAGGTAAGGTTTTAAACCATGGGCGCCAAATGCCCCAGCTATAACGGCAAGTAAACCAAAAATCGAAGCGGTAATAATTATTCGTTTATTCATCATCATGATAAAAGGCTAAGTTAACCAAATGATAGGATTAGTTTATTGACCGTTGGTAAAAAACATAAATTGCACTTGTAACCCATTATGAAGAAACAGATAATAACCACTATAATTTTATTGATAGCTACAGCTGCTATCACGGTGGCTTATTTTAAAAATCTGAATCCGGCGGGTTCCAATACCAGCAGGGTAATGGCCGCCATACCCGATAATGCCTCGGTGATATTTCAGTTTACCAACGAGAAAAGTTTCTATGATATTTTTAATGGTAATACACTACTGGAATCCGTAACCGGGAAAGATAAAATAGCCGATATTGATACTGTACGCGATGTGCTGCTCGGCAATCCCTTAATTGCCAAATACTTTAGCGGGCAAAGTTTGTTTATTTCGCTGCATCCGCTGAAAGATAATGGAGTTGATCTGTTGCTTACCCTCTCCGCTGGTAAAGGTTTTGAAGAAAGATTGATAGGTCAACTATCCGAAGAGAAAAATAGCGGGTTGATTATTAATCCGTTGCATGTACAAGGAGCTAAGGGTTACAGCATTTACTTTAATTCTATTAAAAAGCGGTTTTATGTGGTTGATAAAGGGGAAGGTATTTTCGCCGGAAGTTTTTCGCAGGAATTGGTAGCACTAAGCGCACAATCCAAATTTAACGGTGATAAGCAGGATTTTGTGCTGCTATCCGAACAACAAAATTCCAATTCGCTTGCTAATTTATATGTGAATTATGAGCAGTTAACGCCCTTATTTAGCAAACTTTTTGTAAATAACACTGATATTTTCAGGAGTTTTAAGCTGTTATCCGCCAAAGCAGTTTTGAGTATGAATTATAAGAGTGACGCGCTCATGTTCAGCGGAATCTCAACATTGCAAAAAGGCTCTTTCACATACCTGGATATTTTTGCAGATCAGCAACCTGTTGTGAATCATTTAAAGGATATATTCCCGGCAACTACGGCTTACAGCACCAATTTATCCGTCTCTGATCCGCTGAAATTTGGGACAGATCTTTACCAGTATCATGTAAAGGCCGGAATACAAAAGGAGCAGGATTTGCTTTTTGGTAAGATTAAAGCCGAAGCGGGGATCAATTTAAGAACAGAGTTTAATAATTTGTTAGGAAACGAGTTTGCCATTGTAACTACACGTTACGAAGAAAACTATGCTATAATATCGGTTAAAGACGGATCAAAACTGTTGCCTTTTATGACGAATATCAGCAACATGGTTACTGATAATATTGGTCAATTCAAGTATAGTAAACTACCTTTCTTTTTATTGGGGGATGCTTTTGGAATTTTGAAAAAGCCTTATTTTATGATATTGGATAATTACCTGATATTGGCCACCAGCCAAAAGGAATTAATCAGTTACGCTGATACTTACCTCAATCGTAAGTTTTTAAATAAGACCGACGCGTATAACCAGTTTTATGATCTATTGTCAGAAAGGAGCAACGTGGCGTTTTTTATCAACTTTAAAAATTCCCAACCGATATTAAAAAGAGATATGAATCCTGATGTTTATAGCTCTTTTGAAAACAATAACCCGGGATGGAAAAGCTTTTATGGGGCATCATATCAGCTATCATCCTCTGATGAAAATTTTTACACTAACTTTTGTATGCGGCTAAACAATGTTGATACCACAGCCGTAAACAATGAATTCCAGTAGTGTTTTAATATTATATAGTTAATAATGGGGTAATAACCATATTTTAACTTTATAAAATGCGATATTACAGCATTATGATTTAATTTTAGGCCGATACTGATTTGCGTTGCATATGAGGAAATTATTAATTGTTCTTAGCTTGATCTTATTTTCCTCGCAACTATTTGCCCAGGAATTTTCGCAATATAATACCGGGACGCTCTATGATTCATTTGAAAATCCTTCTCAAAAATCATTTACACCTGATACCAGCCGTAGCTACGCGTTTAACTTTTTTGTCCCAAATTTTAATGTTAATTTCTCCCTGACCGGGGATGCCCAGCAAACGTTAAAAAATCGTTATATAAATAACAACTATAATAATTCAGCCTTACAAATAGGCTCAGGCAATAAATATAATTACGTTAATGCCAACGCCAATGCCTATTCTATCATGTTTAAAGCCTTCACCAGTTTTGATGGTAATGTTGAGGTGGGCTTTTTTACAGATACCAAGCTTGACGGTCGCGGCGCATTTACTGATGAAAGTATAGCCTTATTAAACGGCTCGGCAAACTTCCCGAATAATGCTTACAATAATATATTTAATTCGCGTTATAGCTACCAACTGTATAACGAAGCAGGTGCCACTTACCGCGAACAGGTAACTAAGCAGCTGGCTTTTGGTATGAAAGTAGGTATAGTGTCAGGTATGAGCGCGCAAAATGTTCATATCGACCAATCAAGTATTGCTTTTGATAAAGCAGCCGATTCCGCGACATTACGGCTGCAAGGAACCGAACAAAAGGCCGGTTTTAGTAAGTTACCCCTTAGTAACCCCGGTATTGATGTAAGCATTGGTACTACTTATCGTACCGCTGATGCTTTTATCATCCAAACTAACCTGAAAAATCTGGGATTTATTCATTGGAATAAATATGCCGAAACTTATGATTTTAGTGGTGCAACTGGGATAGAGGATCTTACTTCTCCTCAGAGAGAAACCAATGTGTATGATGCTGTTAACGATAAGGTTACACGAGGCAAGATTATCAGAAGTGCATATAATACACCATTAGATGGCAGGTTTGAATTAAGTGGTTCAAAATCCTTTTTACTGAGCGATGAGGAGACAAATTTAAGGTATGCGCCTACGCTTATTCTATCTAAAGAGTTGTTTTATAGTGGCTTTACCACCGCTTTGGTTAACCCCATACAATATCAGAAATACTCATTTACATTGGTTACCAGTTATGAAGACAAGCTTTTTAAATTCGGTACTCAGCTTATGATCAAATCGTATAACGGGGAGTTTTTTATCGCGACCAGCCAGTTACCGCAAAGTATAAGTTCAATACAAACAGCGCTTAAGAGCCAAAGTCAGGTAAATAAAATGGGAGCTTTTACCGGTGCTGATATATCAATAGGTTTCTCGATAAAATTCGGACCGGTGACTGAGCACCCAATGAATGCAAGCTATATACCAATGGGAGAAAAAGGTTTTCTGGGCAGGCTATGGGATAAATTCTTTAAGAAAAGCGATGATAAAGCCTTATCAGACTAAATTAAGGTTTCTTTTTTCCTGCGATAAAATCCTTTAAATAATAAGGCTCAAAATAGGCTACATCTTCAAAATCTTTCGAAGCGAATTTTTCTGTAGCCCGTTTAGTTAGATAAGCGGCAGAGTTAGTAAAGCCTTCTAAAAACTGCGCGTTTGGATTATTTAGGGTTTCTCTGCATTTCTCGGCCCCATCGCCAAAAAATAAAATTTTATTGTTATTTAACAATTCAGCGAAGCTGTTTTCGTCGATGATCTCAGCGGTAGTGGGATTAATTCTTTCTCCCTTTGCGTTAAATATTGCTGTATATACCTCCATCCGGCGGGCATCAATCATGGGGCAAAGTAGGATGTCGCCGCTAGCTAGTTCACTTTCTATTATAGCGCCATTAGCCATAGCTTCCAGCGTTTCAATAGCGATTAATGGTTTATCAAGCGCATAGCATAAACCTTTAGCGGTTGATATGCCGATGCGCAGGCCTGTATAAGAACCCGGTCCACAGCTTACAGCAATAGCGTCCAGATCGCTATATTTTGTACCGGTTGTGGTAAGTAATTCTTCAATATACAAAGTGATAACCTCAGCATGAATATTACGCTGATCCATCTGTTTAACAGCCAATACCACGCCATCTTTTGATAAAGCAACTGAGCAAACGGTGGTAGCGGTTTCTATTTGTAAAATCATGTTTTAGTATCGAGTAGTTAGTATCAAGTAGCAAGATAAAATCAACCGTATATTTTTGAATTTT
>Ga0302197_10000107_pt1 | contig 76070 bp, 59 predicted proteins | sample II_Bog_N2_1_FD_193526 | JGI IMG/M metagenome (GOLD analysis project Ga0302197, IMG submission 193526) | Peat permafrost microbial communities from Stordalen Mire near Abisko, Sweden - II_Bog_N2_1 | ecosystem: Environmental > Terrestrial > Soil > Wetlands > Peat | place: Sweden: Abisko... | reverse complement strand
CAAAGTTTTTTTCGCTTCGACTAGAAAATAAAAAAAGACCTGCCGATAGATTGCGTGTAGCAACCACCACCTGCTCCAAGTAACGATTCTGGACTGTGATGTAGACAGAACGGGTTCGGTGCAGGCGGAAATCGATACGAGGAGCCATACCATGAGCATTAGCGTACTGAACAACATTTCGTCCCTGGTGTCGGAGAATGCAGTTTCCAACACGCAGGCGGCCCTGCAATCCACCCTCCAACAACTTGCCACCGGTCTCCGGATTAACTCCGGAGCAGAAGATCCAGCCGGCCTGTCCATCGCAGACGGTTTGGGCGCCAACATTGCTGCACTCAATCAGTCCACTCAGAACGCATCGAACGGTATCGGTCTGCTGCAGACCGCTGACGGCGCGCTCTCCCAGGTCGTCACCGTTCTTAACCAGGCAGTCACGATTGCGACGGAAGCCTCCAACGGCGGCCTCTCGGCCAGCCAGTCAGCCGCTCTGAACACGCAGTTCACATCGATCCTGAACGAAATCAACCAGATTGGCTCAACCACCAACTTCAACGGAGCTTCCGTATTTGGCATCGCGGGAAATTCGACAACTTCGACGCAAGGTAACCTGTTGACCAGCACAGCGTTGACAACGGGCGACACGACAACCATCAGCGACAGCAAGACGGGCGGCACCTTCGTATTCACGGCCGGGGCCAGTGACACCGTTGCTACCCTGCAGACTGCGATTACGGCGGCCGTAACCGCTGGGCAACTCAGCGCTGGAACTGCACTGACCCTCAACGCCGGTGGCCAGGCAGTGATCTCAAACTCTGTAGCCGGCGATGTTCTGTCGGCCTCAACCACGGACGCCGTTCTCGGCGGATTTAACTCCTCCGGCGTAGTTGGCGGCACTGGCGCGACGGTTTTCACCAGCGACGGCACCAGCGGCGGCGCTTCCACGACCACCACAGCAATCACTGCACTTTCGTCAGGCAACCTGCTGTTGAGCAGTTCAAACCTGAGCACCGCGAGCGCCGCACAGAGCGCGCTGACGGCCATCACCAAGGCCATCAACACGGTCGCGGCGGAACGCGGTGGAATCGGCGCATCAGTCAACCAGCTGACTGCCGATACCAACGTCGAAAACACTGAAGTTCAGAACCTGACCAGTTCGCAGAACAACGTGCAGAACGCCGACATCGCGAAGACGAGCTCCAACCTCGCACAGGACAACATTCTGGAGCAGACCGGCTTTACCGCTTTGTCGCAGTCCAATTCGGCTGAGCAGAACGTGCTCAAGCTCCTGCAGTAACTATCACCCTTCACTCTGAATGGTGGCGCCTAAAGCGCCACCATTTTTTTCTTCCGTCACCTGAACGTTAGACAAACAAATGCCGATATTTCAATAGCGATTAGTATGGAACTGAGCGAGACTCGCAAGTTTGGAGCGCGCTCCGCTTAGAGGCACAGGAAAAAATCATGAGCTCACTTTCCGCATTGAATTCGCTCCTCGGGTCATCCGCCGCTACTGACCTCAGCCAGATTCTGGAAGCTGCAACCGGCGCTTCGTCGCCTGGCATTGACGTTTCGTCTGCGGTCAGCGCATCCATTACTGGGGCAGAAGCGCCCGAGACCAATTGGGAGAATGAGCAGACGACTTTACAGAACCAGACGTCGGCCCTCACAAGCCTCCAGTCCGATGCAACGAATCTTGACAATGACATGCAGTCACTGAACAGCCTGACCGGTCCTCTGGCCGCAGCATCTGCAACTTCATCGAACCCCAGCGTAGTAACAGCCTCCGCGGCGCCAGGAAGTGCGGTAGGAAACAACATTGTTGTTGTAAACACCTTGGCGAGCACAGCGTCCTTCTCTTCCACGGCAGTCACGAATGCCACGACCGACTTGCCAACAGGCGAGACCATTACCATTACCCCTACGGCGGGCAGCGCCAAGACTTATTCGACCGGAAGCAATGGCATAAACACTCTCACCGATCTGGAGAATGCAATCAACACCGGAGGGCTTGGTGTGACCGCAAGCATCATCACGGATGCAACTGGATCGCGACTCGCAATTGTCAGCGACACGCCCGGTAGCGCAGGAAGCTTTACAGCAGCCGCCACCGGTGGGGGGACGGGGGGAACGTTTGGTTTTGTTTCTGGAAGTCCCGGCGTCAATTCCTCGATCACTGTGAATGGCATTGTCATCCAGAGCGCTACGAACACCGTTACCGGGGCGATATCAGGCGTTACACTCAATTTGCTTGGCACTGAACCAGGTACAGACATCAGCGTAAACGTTGCGCCGAATACGGCGGAAGCATCGAATGCCATCAACCAGTTTGTGAACGACTACAACACACTGATCGGGGCAATCAATACACAGTATTCAGACACCGGTTCTGGTCAGGGAGTCCTCTCAGACGATCCCACTTTGGAGAACCTGCAGAATACGCTTCTCCAGGCCCTGAATTACACTGCATCCCCGGCATCTGGCAGCACCAGCACGTCGGTTCCAAACCTGTCATCCCTGGGAATCACGATGAATACAGATGGGACCATGAGCATCGACAGCAGCACCCTCAGCGGCGCGCTCCAGAACAACTTCAGCGACGTTCGGAACTTCTTTCAGGGAAGCGCTTTGAATGGGTTCGCCAATTCGATGGATCAGCAACTGACAAATTTCACCAGCCCCGCAAATGGTGCATTCACTGTGGATCTGCAGAGCATCAGCACCGAGAACACGGGCCTGGAAACCGACATAACCAATTTCCAGGCAAACGTCATCGCACCTCTGAAGATCCAACTGACAACCGAATACAGCAACGCCGAGATCGCCCTGCAGCAGTTGCCAGCGGAGATCAAGGATGTCGATGCGGAGCTGGGCCAAAACAATTCCTCGAATGGGTAAACGGAGAAGACTATGAGTCCAACAGAAATGGCATATCGCAAAACGGCTCTTGGGGGCGCAAGCGGCTTTGGGCTGCTGATTGCGCTCTACGATACACTCGCTGGCGATTTGCGCCGCGCAGCGGAGGCTGAGCGCGCCAACGACATCGAGAAGCGGTGCAGAGAAGTGAATCACGCACTGCTGGTTATTGCACATTTGGAAGACCTGATTGATCGAGGACCAGGCGGGGAACTGGCGAAGAAGATGAAAGCGTTTTATGGTTCGCTTCGCCTTAAGATGATCCAGGCCCAAGCGAAGAGGTCGGCCGCAATGCTGGAAGAGCAGATGAAGGAAGTCCTTAATCTGAGGGCTATCTGGCAGGCAATGGAACAGCCGCGCACGTCAATGTCTTCGGCTGGTCTTGATTCAATGCAGGGAGCAAGCTACTCAGGAAATTCAGCCTCGATGTATGAACGGAGCGCATCGAGCTGGTCAGCGTAGATCAAGCTGCCACCAATCTCCGCCTGGGCAATTCATCCTGGATTGAATGACACTTCAAAATCGAAGATAAGTCAGAGGCATCGAGGCAATCTCCCTCGATGCCTCTTCTCATTACTCCGATTCTGATAAGGGACGACAGAGCATTACGCACATTTTGCGTTGCGATGCAAACGCTTCGATCGCGCTGTGCGCAATACGCGGTGCAATTGACTGAAAAGGAACGCTGCTTCCCGCTCTAGCTTGGCGACGACAGGTAATTGAGTAACGAATTCGGAAGAACCTTTGCGGCTGCGGCGAGAGCTGCGCTGTTGTCGGTTTCCGCCTGGCTGAGGTCGGTGGCTGCCGTAGCTAAATTCACGCCGACCAGATTGTTCGCCTGCGTCGACAGGGTTACTGTGTCCTGCTGCAGGAATGTCTGCTGCGAGTTGAGCTGAGTTTCCGCATTGCCATAGACGGTTTGCTGCTGTCCAACGAAGCTAAGAGCTGAGTCAACCGCGCTGGTGGCAGTGGCGATGTCAGAGGAGGTTCCGCACTTGAGTGCGGTGACCAAAGAGCTCAACGATCCCAGTACGTTGTTGGTGGGGTCGGAAAAGATCTGGCTTCCTGGAACATTCACATTGACGCTGAGATTATCGCCAACGGCCACGGAGTTTGAATCATTGTTGCCGCTGTAGGTGTAGCCCGACGATGACGTAGAGTCAGCGACGTAGGGAGTCGATGTGCTGGTTCCACCAAAGAGATACGATCCGGCCACAGAGGTGTTGGCATCCGATACTACATTGGACAGGATGCCCTGCACCTGCGCGGCGATAGCCTGCAAATTGACAGTGGAGTTTGTGCCGTTGGCTCCTTCAGTACCCAGCGACACGGCCTGGGTGAGGGAAGTGACGACCGAACTCAAAACTGAACTTGACGTCTGTACCGTGGAGAGAATGCTGCTGACGTTTTGAGTGTACTGGTCGACGTCTCCAGTATCGATGGTGTTCTGAACCATGTCGGCGGCGGCCGCTGGATTGTCGGACGGCATGTTTACGCTTTTGCCAGTGGACACTTCTTGCAGCGCAGTATTGAGCGACACCTGGCTTTGCTGCAGGTCGGCGAGAATTGTTGGAACCAAATTTGGGTCAATGCGCATGTCAGTCAGAAGCTCGTACTGGATCCCATGTTAAGTGCGGCGTTGTCGAGTACCTGAACGGTACTCACGATGCGAGAGGCTGCCTCGAAGGCCGCCTGAAACCGCATAAGATTAGTTGTTTCTTCATTGATGTCCACGGCGGATACCGCGCCCTGCTGGTTGGTGAGCTGGGTCAGGTTCTGTCCGATTGCCGTCGACTGCGTACTTGCGCCTGAGGCGGCATTGCCAACCTGGAAGACAAGGCTCGAATATGCATCGGCAGGGGATTGTCCGGAGGGCAGCGTGTTGGTCAATGCCGCGGAGAGATTGGCGACGTTACCGTTGCTGCCCGCCGAGCCGTCAGAACTGATTGCAACCTGAGCCGGACTGGTAAGGGCAACACTGATGCCCGAAGCGGCACTATTCATGTTTGATGGAAGATTGAAGAAATTCGCGCCGACGTTACCATTGGAATCGAAACCCTTTGCCTGGGCTGAGTTGAATGCTGTGGCGAACTGGCTGGCAAGCGTATTGAGCTGCGACTGGAATCCCGGGATTACCTGGTCGCGAATGTCTATGGCTCCTCCCAATGTTCCGCCTTGAATCGAAGATGTGATGTTGTTTCCGTTCGAATCGACTACCTGCTGGAAACCATTTGTGCCGGTAGTGGTCTGCAGATTGAAGCTTTGTCCGCCCATGACGAGCGGGGTGCCGTTCCCGGTGGTGATTGTTTCGCCGTCGTTATTCTGCGTAATGGAGATGCCAGTCAAGCCGGACAGTTGCTGAACCAGTTGATCCAGCTGATCCTGCGTCGTACCGCCATCATTCGCTGCCGGTACCTGGCCAAGCTGGCTATTCAGCTGAGCGATCTGCTGAGTCAGCGAGTTGATCTGGGTTACGGTCTGCGGCACCTGCTGATCCGCATCCGATTGAGCAGCGCTCAGCCCCTGGGCCGTGGTGTTGAAGGCGGCGGCTAGATTCTTTCCACTGGAGATGGCGCCTTGCTGTGCGGACGAGCTACTGGGACTTGCAGACAATTGCGTCAGGCTGCTGGACAGTGATGCGAGCCCGCTTGCAATGTCATCGCCGTTGGTAGTGAAGAATGTCTGTACTTGCTGCAGGCTTGACGACTGGGTATTTGCGCTGTTCTGCTGGGAAGTTTGTTGCTGAATTTGAATATTGAGCAATTCATCCCGGATACTCTGGAGTCCGCTGAGTGCGACACCGCCGCCTGTTACTTCGTCGACAGCTTGATTTTCTCCGTTTTCAGTGAACTGGGCCACTTCGCGGGTGTAGCCGGGGGTGTTTACGTTGGCGATGTTGTTGCTCGTAGCCTGAAGCGCTCCCTGGTTGGCATCCAGCGCCTGCACTCCGATCAACAGCGATGTATTCAGTCCACCCATAGGCGCTACATCTGGCAGGACCAGGTTTGAAATTTCAACCTGGGGCCAGAAGCCTCCTGGATTTGTCCGCGTGCCGAAGCAAGAAATGACACCATTAAGGCCGTGGACCTGCTGGAATGATGAAGGAGGGCCGCATAGGTGCGATTCAGTTTCTGCAATGAATCGCCAGCGAGGAAGATCTGATGCATCAGGTTGTCATCAATGGGAATGGGCGGGGCTGTCCGAGCCGTTGCGAGAGGAACGGAAAGTTCGTCTGCGAGGACGACCAGCCTTGCACTCAGCAGTTGCTGGTTGGCAATGCTGTCTTCGAATTTCGCAAGAGCATTATTCGCGATTGCCCCTATGGCCGTGTCCATCTCGTCGCGCAACACCACAAGCAGGCGGAGATATTCCGCCGCATCGCGATTCCGATCCTGGGTGACAACAGTTGTCATTCTCAGAACTTTCTGTTGAGACTTCCCGCCTGGCCGCCCAGGGTGTTAAATTGCTCAGGCATGCTCATCGAGCATCGACGAGGCGATCTTTGCCGGGTCGATATCGTACTGCCCGCTCGTCACCGACAGACGCAGGCTATCCACCTTGTCTTGCCGCACTTCAGGAAAATTCATCGCCGTGCTAACCAGCGAATCGACAGATGACGAACCGGAAGAAAGGGTCGCACGGTCTCCACTATCGAGCTGGGTCGACTGCCCCGTCTTCTGGGTTCCGGCCTGTTGTGAGCTCAGTTCGCTGGCAAGCTGACTGGCGGTCGAATTGAGTTGATCGATCCTCATTGTTTCTCCTTCATCGAATTCTCATTCACTATCGGCATAATCTACCCCGAATTTTAGTCCTATTTGTGTTTGGTGTCCTGGTTCGCAGCTGGGCTCGATGCCGTTTCAAGCTGCACGGTCGCCTTGTCGGCGGCCGCATGCATGGCTTTGGCAACCATTTTCGCAATTCCTATGCCGCCGGATGCCGCCATGGAGGTTGAGAGCGTTTGGACACCGAGACTCATCATGGAATCCCGTCCTGGGTCCTGGTCGTCCTCGGCGCCGGGCAAGGTAGCGAAGGATTGCTCTGCCTGCTGCAGCCAACTGCCTACCAGAATCGCTTCAAACTCCTTAGCGCCTTTCTCGATTTTCTTATCGTCATTCGAATTCGCAGGAGACTTCATCTGCTGTAGCAGGTGGTTTTGCCGTGATTCAAGAGCTGTGGATTGCGCGCTGGCCAAATTAAAAGCGGGGCTTGTCGCCATTTACTGTACCTCCAATTCGGCCTGCATTCCGCCTTCGGCCTTGATGGCCTCCAGGATTGCGACCACATCGTGAGCTGTAGCGCCAATGGCGTGAAGCCCAGTCACCAATTCATCTACATTTGCGCCTTCGTCCAGACGCATTGTTTGAGCTGGACCTTCATCCGCATTCACTGTCGTTTCCGGCACGAGAACCGGCTCGACGCTGTTCTTCTGGTCGCCGCGCCCTTTGCGCTCCGATCCTGGAGTTGTGTCTGGCGGAATCGGGGCCTCCACAACTGCAAAATCCGTTGTGACCTGAATGGAAAGACTGCCGTGTATTACGCCAACGGGCGAAAGTTTGACATTTCCACCCATGACAATGGTTCCGGTCCGCTCGTTGATCACAATTTTGGCGGGCGTTTGCACCTTGAGCACGAGTTTCTGAACTCGTGCAATCAACTGTGGGACCGACTGCTCCGAGGCGCCGGCCACGCTGATGTCGACCCGCCTGCTGTCGAGAGCTGAGGCAACTGTCTTGTGAAACTCCAGGTTGACCGCATCAGCGATTGCTGTTGCGGTTGCGAAGTCAGGATTGTGAAGCAGCAAGGAAACCGTTTTGAATCCGCTTAGATCAACCGCGGTATCTCGCTCTATGATGGCGCCTTCGGGGATTGTACCGACGTTGGAAGCGTTGACTTCCTTACGATTGGTTCCGCTTCCTGCTGAGTATCCGCCCATCAAAAGCGACCCCTGGGCCTCGGCGTATATCTGGCCGTCCGGTCCCCGCAGGGCGCTCATCAGCAACACACCTCCGTCGAGGCTATGCGCGTCGCCGACTGAAGCCACTGTGACATCGAGTCTTGCTCCCGGACGGGCGAATGGCGGAAGGGATGCGGTAATGAAGACCGCGGCAACATTCTTCACGACCGCGGCGCTGGGCGAGATCAATACACCCATCTTCTGCATGGCATTAGCGAGGGTTTGAACAGTGAAGATGGTCTGTTGCGTGTCGCCAGTTCCGTGCAGCCCGACCACCAGGCCGTAGCCCACAAGCATGTTGTCGCGGACGCCCTCAATAGTTGTGACGTCGCGCACCATAACCTCACGATTTGCACCTGTTGACGCGCCCGTGGATGCAAACACTGACGGCAGCGTTGCGATCGCCAGGGTTAAGCATGCCATGGTCCGGCAGAGGGGGTTCGAGTTTTTCATGGCTTGCTTCATACTTGTCAAAATCCAACGAGCCAAAGTATCGCCCGGGTAATGGGGTTAAGAGGACGTGTACTGTCGGCAATGATGCCTTTGCCCTTCATCTCGATCTGCAGACTGCTAAGTGCGGCGGAAGTTACCGTGTTGGCCGGGCTAATATCCACGGGACGCACGACGCCGCGCACGGTGACATCTTCATGCTGGTTGTTCATGAAAATCCTGCGCTGCGCCTCGACGACGAGATTTCCGCTGGGAAGCACGGCGATGACCTGGCCGGTAAGGCTGGTCTGAAAAGTTGTATTCGAACCAGTCGCGCCCTTTCCGGTAAGCTGGGTTGCGGAATTGGCGTTGAACAGCGGATTCAGGCCCTTGGTATTAATTTGCCCCGCGAGGCCAGTGATTCCGGAAGCGGTTTGAAAAGTGCGCTGATAGCTGGAGTCTCCGCTTTGTGCCGCAGTGGTCTGGACTGCGACAAGGATCACGATCGTGTCAAATAGCTTGTGCGCCTTGGTGTCGACTGAAACGTCCCCGAGCGCATTGCCGGAAGGGGACCAAAGACTGCCCACCGTTTTATCGGAAGGGATCACCGCGGCATGTTCCTGGAGGCTGGTGATGTAGTCAGAACGAACTTGTTCCGGAGAATTTTTCGACTTTTTGGTCTTCTCTGCCGCGCCGGCGGGTCCGGCGATAATGCATAAGACCAGTCCCAGCGAAATGAGCTGACACCCGCATTGTTTCATTGCGATCCTGATCACAGGCTGCCTCTCAAAACTCCGCCGTTAACCACTCTGGCGACATAGGTTTGCTTGGGATCCTTGCACTCAACGCGAATATTCTGGCCGGTAGCACCGTTCTCAAGACAGATCACATTGAGTCGAACATGTACATGTCCACCGTCGATAAGGAGAACTGCCCGGGATCCTGCCCGCACTGAGAACGCCTGCTGGGCCTGGCTCTGTCGCGCATCGACGGCCGAAGCGTGATCTGAGCGATAACCGGCGGGCTTAGCGCCGCTCTCCTGATCGAAATGGACCGCGACATAGAAGGGAAGACAGTCGTCCTGGTCCTCACAGCCCAGGCGCACTTTAATGCGATGGTTTCCCCACTGTTCAATGGATTCGACTTTAAGATTGGGCGCGTTTGATTTGGCTACCACTTCAGTGAGCAGCGTGACTTGATCCGGTGAAACGATCATGGCCGCCGCGCTGATGGCCGCTGCGACCTGGTCCGCCGTGATGAGTGCGCGGACCGGTGCAGCCACGGCGGGCGAGGCCAGTGCGGCCATGAGACTAACAACGGAAATAGCGTTAAGTCTTTTCATTGCGTAACCCATTTACTGAGCCAGTTGATTCAAGCCCTGCAGCATCTCGTCAGCGGCTTTGACGACCCGCGAGTTTGACTCATAAGACCGCTGAGCCATGATCATGTTTACAAATTCATCAACAATGTTTACGTTGGCCTGCTCCAGCATGCCCTGCTGAATCGTTCCCAAACCTTCCGAACCTCCAGGAGCCCCGACGACAGGATTGCCGGAAGCAGTGGTCTGCAGGTAGATATTGTTTCCAACACTGTTGAGGCCGCCTGGATTGGTGAAAGACGCAAGTTGGATGACTCCCACTTGCTGCGCATTTGTCTGGCCAGGAAGAGTTACGCTTACAGTGCCGTCACTGCCGACGGTTACATTGGTGGCGCTGGCGGGGATGGTTATCGCCGGTTGCAGCGCATTGCCGTTGGCAGTAACGAGCACTCCCTGCGCATCGGGTTGAAATGACCCGGCGCGCGTATATCCGATCTGATTGTTGGGAAGCAGGACCTGGAAGAAGCCTGTGCCCTGAATCGCGAAGTCCAGCGGGTTTCCGGTGCTGCTGAGATCACCCTGGAGCTGAATGATCTCAGTGTTGCCGGCTGTGGTGCCGAGCCCGATCTGCAGTCCGGAGGCAACAGTTGTTTGCTGAGTTGCCGCGGCGCCAGGCATCTTTTCATTTTGGTACAGCAGATCAGTGAACTGGACGCGGCGCGCCTGAAAGCCGCTGGTGCTGGAGTTGGCCAGGTTATTAGCGATGTTGTCCAGGTTAATTTGCTGAGCGGTCATTCCGCTGGCGGCTGTGTAGAGAGCATGAAACATGATCGAACTCCTTTTACGAAATCTTGGGCAGTTCCTGCGTCGCGGTCTTATCCATTTCCGAACTGAACATCGAAAGGGCCTTCTGCATGGATTCAGCCGATCGCTGCGCGGTTATAAGTTCCACCATGCTGAGAATGGGATTTACATTTGAGTTTTCAAGCGTCCCTTGTTGCACTTTTGAATCAATCGCCTGTGTCGCTACACCGGGGGGGGCCGAATAGTACGAACTTCCTTCACTTTGGAGCTGAGTGCTGGCAGGGAAATCCACAAGACGTATTTTTCCCGTTATCGCTCCGTTCGAAGAGATGGTTCCGTCGGCGCTTATGGATGATTCCCCGGGCAACATGGTGATTGTTCCTTTGTCACCCATTACCGGGTCTCCAGTCGAAGTGATCAACTGTCCGGTGGATGAGACCTGGAAGCTGCCGTTGCGCGTATACATGACGCCGTTGGGAGTCTGCACCGCAAAAAAGGCTGTTCCCTGGATCGCCAAGTCGAGAGGGTTGCCGGTTTTCTGAAGAGCGCCCTGGCTCAGATCCAGAGAAGCTCCGCTGACGATGCCGTAGTTGTTAATTGCATTGTTCAGATTGGAGCCGGATCCGTTTTGAGTGTTGGCCAGCACGGCGCTGAATATGTTGTGCTCCGACCGGTAGCCGGCGGTATTCGCATTCGCCAGGTTGTTGGCGATTGTATCCAATGCCTGTGTGCGGGCAGCCAAAGCCGTGCACGCTGCATAGTATCCACTGTCCATAGGAGCCCCTTGTCCTATGTCAATGCACCGCGCGTGCCATTCTGCTAGGCAATCTTTGCCCAAAATGGGGGTCTAGAGGCCGTAAAACCGCAGAAATTATGAGGGATGGATGAGAACTAGACTATTGCGACGCAGTCGGAAATGCGCCAATTGAGCATCTCTCATCGGAAGGCAATCTGCGGCAATACAGAGCCGATCGGCACTGGTCGCAAATCGGGGAACATTTGCAGTGCCTACCGAGATCTGTAAAGGATAGGTCCGAATCCCTGATCCAAGGGACATTGGACGGTTGATCTGTCTGCCCGCCGATGGGCCTCGCGCACAATCTCCGGCAATGGCGTCGTGCACAGCTCTTCGTTCACCTCGCTGAGGAATTTGACCACGAACGGAGCCAGCGACCACTTCTTCGCCAGCTTGAATCCGGCTAAAGAAAAATCTGAGACGCCGTGCTTGCTTGCGGCCCAACCGAGCACCGCGGGAAGTAATCCGATGGCATGAAGAAGGCCTGTCAAATAGGCTTCGCTGGGGTCAACGTCCTGCGATTCCTCAGCGATTTGTCTTGAATGAACAGCTATCTCCCTGGCGTGTGCCCAGGTTTCCGCAATCGTGCTTTGCCCGGAATGACGGCTTACCGTGTGTGCTGAGAGCGCCTCAAGGCACACATCGACTCCCAGATCAACGATGCAATCTTCGATGCGCGTCGGCCGGAATTCAGCGCATGCGTGTTCCCGGCCTGCCAGACGCAGTATTTGCAGCGTTGCTCCCAGATCGCTAAGAATGAGTTCAGTAACTCTTCGCAGGTCGATTGAGCGCTCTTGGGCCTCAAGCTCCAGAAGTAGCAGGGTTTCCGGCAAGACAGGAAGAGCCGGCAGGTCGTCGGAATAATCGAACTGCCACGGTTGAAACTCTGTGATCGGATTGTAGCCTGAGTCGGCCCAGCGGGCTGTCGTATTCAAAGCTTTGTGCCTCTCGGCACAGTTATCGGCAACTCACGCGACTCGTTCTACCCTTAAATCGAATTTATTTTTTGAAATTTGGAGTGAAACGTCCCCCCTCGAATTCAATTGCACCGATTCGGGGTTCGAAACAACACGTCAACGGTTCGCCGACTGCTGACAAGCCGGGTCCAGAGAAAGTCCCGGCACTCGGCAAAGACGGCTTTCCTTGCGCGAGCTTCAATCGCAAGCCTTGCAACAGTATCTGCCATCTGCCTTGGAGTCTGAATTTCTTCGTGCATGACCGCGTTGCAGTCCGGAACCATCGTGAGGCGCGCCATCTGCTCTTCAAATTCCGTTTGCGTAATGAAGCATGGCTCTGTCTTGCAACCGGTAACTTGCTCCAGCGCAAGAAGAAGGCGATGTTCCACGCGAAAGACGAAGCCCATCAGAAGCCGTTTCCCGTTCTGTGAGTAACGCAGGGGCACGGCCCAGCACGTGCGCAGCAGTTGCACCGGGATATCTGACTCAATCGGTTCGCGCCCTCCCTCTGGTCCGAACACTGGGCATCCCCATTGGGCGGCTCTTGCGGCAGCTATCTGTCTTTCGGTTGCCAAACCTAGACGGATCAATGTCAGCTCAAGATCTTCTCCGCGCTGCTGGCTCTCCTCGACTGCAAAGCGGAGCTGATGGTTTTCAAGATGGCCTTTCGACAACAGCACGAGCCCAATGGAAATCCTTGGGTTGTGCGGCATTTCGATGACTCGTCTGTCCTGGAAAGCTGAAAATTCGACGCATGCAGCCTCAGCGAAACATTCGACGCTGCAATACCAGTGATCGCCAACCCGCACTCCGGAGCGACTATTCGGTACGCTCCGCATCAACATCGTGTTGCGGCATTTCCGGAAAGCGCACACCGAGTGCATGCTCTTCCAACTGCGGTTGACAGCCGACTGTACGTACTGGAGATTCAATCTCATGGGATCAGGTTCCTTTTAGGTTCAGCGAATGAAGTTCGACGCAATGGGTTCTGTAATTTCTGTTACCCGCAGTCCATAGTTGCCATCCACGATGACAGCTTCGCCACGAGCAATCACCCGTCCATCGAGCAGCAACTCGACAGGATCGTCAACCTGGCGATCCAACTCGACGACGGAACCGCTGGAGAGTTCCAATACATCCCTGAGCGGCAATTGTCGCACGCCGAAACGAAGCGACATACTGAGTTCAACGTCCAATACCAGATTCAGATTCACTGGGTCGAATGGAGCAATGTCTCCCTGCGCCGTTCCCTTTGTCCCCATGCTGGGGGCGAGAGCTTCTATGAGTTTTCCGTCCAGGTAACATGTCACGGGAATCGGAGAAGATTCCCGTCCTTCAGCGGTCAATGTGAAGGCAGCCATGCCTTTCAAAGCAGGATTCATTGCTTGTTCGACCTTGCCGGTGACTGTGCCGAACTCCGCAAAGAGAGATGAGGAAAGCGAATTCATTGCGGACGATAGAACGGCTCTCAACGTTTGTCCATCGTCGTTGCCTATCGGCTGCGCTGCATGGCTGCGTATCGCAGCTGCAAGCTGTTTTACATGCTCGTCCCGGAACTCAAGAAAGAATTCACCGCGCAGGAGCCCGTCAAGTGCCAGCCGAAAAACGATCGGCGAACTGGTTTGGGAGGAAGGGGCTGAGTTTTGCTGAACCGTAATCTTCCAGGGTTGACCCGATGCACCGGTCAAAGGTGCCGCAAGCGCTTCAGCGAAGCTTTGGACAAACTGCTGTGCCGCTGCTTGTTGATCGTGATTCGTCATGATTTCCGCTCCCTATCCCAATTCGCTGGCTGAACGCGACGGCCGAGTTGTGCTGCTTTTTGTGAACCATTCCTGACAGGAGCTGCTTCAAACATCTCCATTCCTTCTACCGTTAACATTCCCGGACTTCGAACCGGCGCCCGGAGTTTCAAGACGCAACCTGGCTGCAAGGCAATCAAGTCGCGTACGGCAACCTTTACGCGCGGCACTCCGGCCTCCAACGTTACGTCGCAATCGAGCATGCGTTCGCGAATGTTCGGCGCCGGGAAATGGCGCAATCCGCCCTTCCTCTGCGGCTCCTCCAGCTTTAACTGCTTGATCAGGGAGTTCACTAAGGCGCTCGGAAAGACCAGCTGGAAGGATGCTGTGATTCCAGTGATTTCCACCTCGAAATGAACCGATGTGACTTTCTCATTCGGCGGACAATAGTGGATCAGTTGGGAGGCCTTGATGCGCCGGGTCGGCTCCATCGACATAGGCGGCATCCGCCATGCGATTTCGGCCTGGCGCGCAAACAACGCGGTTACATCCTGCATGATCTCTTCTTCAATCTCGGATAAATCGCGGGCGCCGGGATTGGACACTTCCGTTCCACCCAGAAGAAATTCAATGAAGGGGAAGGCGAGATCAATGTCGCATTCCAGGATCATTGTGCATGGAACGGAGACGATGGAGAACGGGACGATGTAGCTGAGAGGGGGGATGGCGGCGAGGTGCTCTTTGATCGGGAGCTGGTCCAGGGTCTTCACCTTGAGGTCGATTCCAGTCCCCAGGTAAGCATCCAGAGCGCCGGCAAGGCGGCGCGCGAAGGTTTCATTCATCGCAGCCAGAGCACGCGCATTCTCGTTGGATAGCCGCCCCGCCGTTCTGAAATCGCAGACATGGACGGTCCGCTGTCGTTCGGAGGGTTTACGTCCGGCAGGTTTCTGCTGCTCATTCATACTGGTCTTCGATCGTTCGCGATTGGTATCGTTCATGCGACCCTCCCTCGCCGGGCATTGTCTGTTGATGGTTTCTCGTTAAGGTGCGCAAGAAGCACCTTGAGTTTCTTCATCGTCTCCTGGCGAATTTGCGATACTCGTGAAAGCGCTACACCAACCACCTCTGCAATTTCCTTCATGGTGAGTTCTTCGCGATAGTAGAGAGAGAGGATGAGTTGTTCTCTTTGGCTTAGTTGAGAGATTGCCTCGGCTAGATGAGCTTTTACCTCGCCTTGCAGACAAAGGTCGAATGGATCCGGATCGTCGAGATTGGGCGCGGATTCGATCACGTCAATCGGATCCGATCGGTCTCCCGATCCTGAGATCTGCTGCCCCCCCACGTGAAGGCCGTCAATCTGCTGAACGATGCGCCGCAGATGTTCAGGTTCCAGATTCATCTCCGCCGCCACTTCGGTGTCCGCGGGATGGCGACCCATTCTTGCCTCAAGGCGTGCTGTGGCATCGGCTATCTCGCGTCCACGTCTGCGCAGCGAACGGGAACCCCAATCGGATTCACGCAGGCTGTCGAGGATTGCTCCTCGAATTCGGAACTTGGCGAATTGCTTGAACTGGGAGTTCTTTGAGCTATCGAAGTTTCGGCTAGCTTCGAGCAGTCCGATCACGCCCGCATTGACGAGATCATCCAACTCGACGTGCTGAGGCAATCTCTCGCGAATCCTCTGAGCAATGTAGTAGACCTGCGAGAGCTCCTGCATCACAAGGTTGTTGCGATCATCGAACTCTGTCGCACTCGATTTATAGGCCAATTCAGCTGACGTCATTTGTCCACCTCGTGGGGGATGGGGATCGAAAAGTTTTCATCGGACAGCTCCGAGTGATTGCACTTGTGTTGACGGAGGAATCTCCGACGGAGAAATCACGACAATCTTGGGAATGAACGGTTCAAGAAGACGCTTCAGATAGAATCTCCCCGGCGAAGCACAGAGCAGCACGGGCGGGGCCATGGCGACTTGATCGCCCAGCATGGCTCGGAGGCCGGTCATCACGCGTTGCGCAACAGATATTTGCAGCGCACCGCCAGCAGCCATGTTGGAGTTTTGGACTGAGTTGCGAAGGCACTCCTCTTCGATTGCGCTATCCAGGGTGACTACCTTCAATTGTCCGAGATCGTTCAGGAGCGGGCGAATCAAAGCACGACCGAGCGAGTGCCTCACGGCTTCGACAAGGACGACTGGGTTCTTGTTGGTTGAGGCGGCCTCGACCATCGCTTCCAGAATCGTACCCAGGTCGCGGATCGAAACTTGTTCGCGTAGCAGAAGTTGCAGCACTTTCTGAATCTCTCCCAGGCTCATCAGCTTGGGCATCAATTCATCCACAAGTTTCGGATGCGAGTCAGCAAGCCGGTCAATCAGCCGCTTTGTCTCGTGGCGGGTCAACAGGTCGTGCGCGTTTACCTTTATGATTTCAGCCAGGTGAGCGGCCAGCACAGACGTGTGGTCCACAACGGCGTATCCAAGTGAGATGGCTTGCGCCTGTAGTTCGGGGGCAATCCACTTGGCCGGAGAGTCGAATGCGGGTTCCCGCGTATCCTGGCCGGGAACATCTCCAGGCTTCGGGTTTGAGCTCACAGCAAGCAACTTGTCTCGACGCATCTCCCATCGCGCAATCTCCACGCCGCGCAGATAGATCACGTACTCACGCTCTTTGAGTGACAAGTTGTCAGTGATATGGATGGAGGGCACAAGGAATCCCAGTTGCTGTGCCAGACTCTTGCGCAGTGATTTCACTCTGGCAAGTAGCTGGCCTCCTTTTTTCACGTCCACCAGCGGTACAAGGCCAACGCCAACTTCGAGCATCAGGTCGTCCAGTTTCAGAACCGCATCCATCGGATCTATCGCCGGCGTGCCTGGCGCTCCGCCCTTGCCGGGTGCGGTCTTCGCGCTGGCCGTAGCCTCGGCTACCTCCGGCTTCATTTTCCAAGCCGCAAACATGGTGATTCCGCCTAGCGCGAAAAATGACAGTTTGGGCATTCCCGGAATCAAGGCAAGCGCAAACAGAACTCCACTCACAATCCAAAGCGGACGGGAAGTTGCAAGCATTTGCTTTTGAATGTCGAAGCCGAGGGAGTGATCGGAACCCGCGCGCGTTACGACGATGCCGCCCGCTACTGAGACCAGGAGCGACGGGATAATGGAGACCAGGCCGTTGCCTACAGTGAGAATGGTATAAGTCTTGAGTGCCTGCTGAAAGGGGAGACCATGCTGAAACACGCCGATGAGGAACCCAGCCACAATGTTGATGACCAGGATAAGAATGGTTGCAAGTGAATCTCTCTGGCTGAAACGCGCGGCGCCATCCATGGAGCCGCAGAATTCTGCTTCGCGTGCGACATTCTCACGGCGTATGCGAGCTTGATCGGCAGTGATGATCCCTGTGTTCAGGTCAGAATCAATCGCCATCTGCTTTCCAGGCATCGCATCCAGCGTGAAGCGTGCTGTGACTTCGGCCGTGCGCACGGCGCCGTGACTGACCACGAGATACTGGATGGCGACAAGTGCCACGAAGATGACGAAACCGACAATATAGTTACCACCGACCACGAACTGGCCGAATGCCTCGATCACCTTTCCTGCCGCCGAAGTGCCTTCACTTCCATGCAGAAGGATCCGCCGCGTGCTTGCCAGATCCAGCGACAGGCGCATGAGGGTTAACAGGAGAATAAGGCTGGGAAATACGGAGAATTGGACGGGACGGAGTATCTGAATCGCTGTGAGCAGAACCAGCACTGAAGCCATGATGCTCAACGTGAGTAGCAGATCCAGTATGAAACTGGGCAATGGAACAAGCATGACAAACACAAGCGCAACTGCAGCTGTAGGGATAATCCAATCGGAGGACGCGCGCAGCGTACTAAGTAGTCCAGGCTTCTTGTTCACCTTGGTGTCGCTCCAATCGGCGTGTTTGCGGAGGCCCTGCGTTGAGCCTCCCTGCGTTGCACTTCCTGTTGTGCCTTGTAGACAAGGACAAGAATCTCCGCAACAGCGTGATAGAGCGCGGCGGGAATCGCGTCACCCACCTCAACGGTTTTGTAAAGCGCCTGTGCGAGAGGCCTGTTTTCCATCACTGGGATGTCGCGGTCACGAGCGATCTCTTTGATCTTTGCTGCCAGCAGATCGAGGCCCTTGGACACGACTATCGGCGCCGGCATGCTCATTTCGAACTTCAAGGCGACAGCGTAGTGGGTGGGGTTGGTAATCACAACAGAAGCGGTCTCAGTCGCCTTGATCATCTGTTTGCGACGCAATTGGCGCTGCATCCTTCGGATTCGTTGCTTGCTCGCAGGATTGCCTTCCGTGCTCTTAAGTTCATCGCGGAGGTCCTGGCGGCTCATCTTCAAATCGCCTTCGCTCTTGAGCCAAAGCAAAAGATAGTCAGCGCCGGCCCAACCTAGAAGCACGAGGCCGGATTTCCAAAGGACCTCATAGAGCAGGTTTCCAACGAGGCTTACAAATTCCCGCGGCTCAGAATACGAACTGGAAAGGATCTGGCCCCAATGGGTGTGAACACAATCCCAACCCACCCAGACGATGGCGGCGAAAGGGATGAGGGATTTGAGAATTGAGCTGAGCCCGGCGGGTGAAAACAAGTGTTTGAGGCGGCTTGCGGGGCTAATGCGATCTAACTTGAACGCCAAAGCTTCCGGCGCGAAGACAAAGCCTCCCTGCGCCAACCCGAAGATGATCGAGACGACAAGCGCCGCCAACTGCATAGGGAAAATCCAACGCATGGCCTCGACGCTGGTCCAGAAAAGGAGCGGACCGTTGGTGCCAATTGAGTCAGAGGAAGCCGAGTCAAGCGTGTTGCGGAAGAAGTCGGTCCAATGACCGGCGCCTTCCCGTGCCATAAGCGCAATCACGCCGGCTACCACGAACATGGATAGAGCGCCGGTCAGCTCACGGGATCTCGTGACCTGTCCCTGCTCTCGCGCCTTTTCCCGGTGGCGCGGGGTTGCCTGTTCGGTTTTGCTTGAATCAGCCATTTTGTCTCAACGCGCTATGTGCAGCAAGTGATCGCCACTTGCGATCGAGTTCTGAAACAGGTGATGAAAAAGATCGGGCCAATACTTCATCGTCGCGATCAGGAGGAAGATACCGAGCAGGCTCTTGATTGCCGGACCGAGGACAAGGAGTGGCATCTGTGCAGATGCTTTGCCGAGCAGACCGAGCAAGATATCGGCGACCAACGTAGCCGCCAGAACAGGCGCTGCGATCTGCACGCCCAATCCAAACACTTCGCCAGCGGTTGAAATGATTGACATCGTGAACAAGCCGCTCAGCTTCGTGGTGCCTGGCGGAAGGTAAACAAAGCTGTTCCCTATGCCGCGCAAAAGCCAGTAGTGCACATCCATGCTTAGGAAGAGAAGTAGGACCATGGATTGGCAAAAGATAGGGATGACGGTCGTGTCGACCTGGGTCTGTGGGTCGAGGATATTGACCAGCGAGTATCCCATCTGAATTCCGAGCACCTGTCCGGCCAACCCACAGGCTTCAAAAACAATATTGGTCGCAATTCCCATTCCCACGCCAATAGTAAATTCCGTGATGATGAGGATGGGCCAGTCGGCGAGAGCAAACGTTCCAATCCCTTTTCCGGCAGCCGGCAACAACAGCAGAGTGAGCGCCAGCACAAACCCCGCTTTGATGCGTGCGGGAATTACCACGCTGCCGAAGAACGGCGCAAACAGCATGAGCCCCGTGAGGCGAACGCCGATGGCCATGAGTCCGGTAATGATTTCAAGTAGAGGGATATTGATCATCTCAGATACTTATGAAAGTCGGAAAATGTGATCAGCGTGTAGTGAGCAAGGTGACGCCACATCCAGGGCATCATGAAGAACAACGCGGCTCCAGTAAAGAGAAGACGTGACACGGTCGATATTGTGTTGTCCTGCAGAGACGTGAGGGTTTGAACGATATTGACGAACAGGCTCACAGTGATGGCGACAGCCAATACCGGGCCAACCAGGATGAGTACTTCCTGGAGCATCAGCCGTCCTAGCAATACAACCTGATCGACGTCCATGGCTTTAGTAGAAGCTCCTCATTAAAGATCCGATTAACAAATGCCAGCCGTCGACCATCAGGAAAAGGAGCAGCTTGAGTGGCGTTGAGATAACGACCGGGGGCAACTGCAACATTCCCACTGAGGTGGTAATAGAGGCTACGACCATATCCACGATCAGGAATGGAAGGAACAGCACGGTGCCGATCTGAAATCCGGCTTTCAATTCAGACAAGATATAAGCGGGCAGCATCACCCGCATAGAGACGTCATTGACTGATGCCGGTTGTGGATCGTGCGCCAATTCAATAAAGAGAGCGACATCCTTGTCGCGGACGTAGTGAGCCATAAATTTGCGAATCGGATCTTCTGCCCGAGTTACAGCCTCCATTGCCGTGATCTGACCCGACTGCATTGGAACGATAGCGACCTGGTAAATGCTGGCTGCGACGGGCTGCATGAGAAAGAAGGTGAGGATCAGCGAAAGCCCGATGAGCGTCTGGTTGGAGGGCGTGGTCTGAAGCCCGAGGGCCTGACGCAGGAAGTGAAAAACAATCAAAAGGCGTGCGAATGGCGTCATACACAACAGGATTGAGGGAATCAACGTGAGGGCAGTGAGCAGGATGACGATAGACCAAGGCACTTGCTCGGTGCCCACCCCGGGAAGCTTGAGACCTCCAGCGCTCTGCGGTGACGGCGAAGCAGAAGGCGTTCCGAGTTTGTCCGTTTTATCCAACGCGAAGTCCCGGTCAGTCGAGCTACGCGGAGTGAGATAGGACTCAACCTCTCCACCGTCTGACTTGAGTCCCGGGATGAGCGCAGACGTCTGGCCTCCCCACCCAGCGACGGGGGTCGCAAGTGCTATCAATATCGCCAAATGGATTGCCAGGCGCCTTCCGGCGCTTCGAGGGAACATTAAAACGACTCCCTGATTGGCAACGTCCGTTCGTTCGGCAAGGAGTTTTGGCTGCCTGATTCCCACTGCGAAAGCAGTGATACACCAGTTGGACCGCCACCAATGAGGAACTCACGGCCGTCGACGGTGACAAGTGCTACGAAACGCTTCTCGCCCAACTGAATATTTTCGGACACTTGCAGGCGCTTTTCATGGACCACCGGATACTGCTTCTTTAACCACGACAATGCGCGCGTTAGCGTGCTCGGTTGTGGCAGCTTCTGTTTCTGCATCACCTTCGGACGATACGGCCAGGAAGATTCGGATAGCCTGGCGCGGTTTTGAAGTGGTTTCTCTTCGCAATCCCGCAGAATTTCGTGAAAAATTGGCGGGGCGGCTACCGGTCCCGGCGCGATGGAAGGAGACTGCTGGCGCGCAGCAGTTGCGAATGTGTCGAATGCTCTATTCGTCATGGTCATGCTTGTTCCGTAATGCGAACCGCGAGGCGGTCGCCGATCACTTCAAATTCTGTCCAGCCGATCAGCAGCTGATTCACGCGCAGCGGAACGTCGCTGGTGTGATGGCAGGAACTCTCGACTACCGAACCCTTGGCGAGCAATAGAAGATCGCCGATGGTGAAGCCTACGATTGGAACCTCGAGGCTTAAGGCGCATGGCAGCCACGGCATGCTGTCAAGCGATTGCGCAGCGGTTGTCGAACCGGGTTTGATTGGATCGATGGGAGTCTTCTCAAAAGTTTGTGCTGCGCTGCTCATAAAAGCCTCAGGCAATTCCTGTCCAACCGAGCCATGTTGAACTGACCTTGTCTGGTCAGGTGGCAAATGAGGACAAGAAATAGATTGATTGCAATAAGGTCAATGCAATCCGAGGGCCGCAATTATGAATGCAGATACACGTCAGCGTATGCGTGCCGGAGGGGACGCCAGGTTGTTCTCATGCAATAAGTTGCAAGCTACCTGGAACAGGTCGGGAGGCCCGCACCCCTGGTGAGATAGCGATGAGAAGCGGCGATGCGAAAGGATGTCCCGCCAGGAAGCCGCGCTGCCCGGCGGGAGTTTCTAATCTGAACTTAACAACTTATGTTCGGCACTTGGGCTAACTCACTAGCTGAATTGTGGCTTGCGAGACCTGGTTAAGCGCCGTGAGAACCTTGGCATTGGCCTCGTAACCCTGCTGAGCAACGATCATGTTGGAGAATTCTGTAGACAGGTCGACATTCGACCCTTCAACGGCTCCTCCAGTGATGGTGCCGAGGCCGCCGACGCCGGCCTGGCCAACAACAGCTGCTCCAGAACTCACTGTCGCTTGAAAGTCACCGTTGGAGATCTGCGCCAGTCCTTGAACATTTGCGAACCCTGCAACTGCGACCTTTCCCAGAGCGAGGGTTTGTTGGTTGGTGAACTGGCCCTGGACTGTTCCGTCAGAGAGCACCGAGTACCCGGTGAGCGTGCCCACGCCGTAACCATTCTGATTTGTGGCCGTGGTCGCGCTAGCCGAGTCTTGCTGGGTGAGGGTTGGATTCCCCGACGCGTCAGTAAGATTCCAGGTCAGTTTCATCGGAGCGGCGCCATCCGACAACCCGGTGATATTGATTCCTGTCACTGATCCGGTGGGCGAAGTGAGGGCTCCAGAAGAGTCAAAAGTTAGTGTGCCGGAAGATACCGTCGTTGGAGTCGCTGCACCTGTTGCGGAGGCGGGTAAGGTTACGCTGTAGCTCCAGGCATTGGTGCCCGTGTTCGTATATTGGATGCTCAACGTCTGAGACACGCCGAGGGAGTCGACCACGCTGATGGGAGTGCTGAATGTGGCGCCGACGGCCGAGTTGGCCTGAAGGTTGGTGGTTGTTTCAAAGCTCGATGTGGGTACCGCCGGGATCGTGGCTGCCTGGTTCACCGTGATCGGACCAAGAGCGGAAGTTGTCGAAATCACACCGTTGGTAGCGGGATACCCCATCAACAGGTCGCCATTGGGATCAATCAGCTGTCCTGAAGAATTGACGGTGAAGTCGCCTGCGCGTGTGTACTCAGTACTTCCGGCATTGTTGACAACGAAGAATCCATTGCCCTGTAGAGCCATGTTCGAAGCCACACCGGTTGAATTGACGGTGCCATTTGTAAAGTTGGCGGTTGTGCTTTCGACCTGCACGCCCGAGCCAATCTGGATGGGATCGTTGTTGCCTGCTGTCCCTTGCATCTGGAAAAGCATGTCGCCGAAGTTGAGGGTCTCATTCTTGTACCCGTCCGTGTTGAGGTTTGCCAGGTTATTTGCGATAACACTGAGCGAATTCGAGTTGGCCTGCAGGCCTGAGAGCGGAATTCCAAAGGACGCCATTTACCTACCTCCTGCTGAGAGTTGCTGCGTTTGGGCCGGAGCCGTGAAACTACCATACAAATTCATGAGCGCGTTTGCCCCGGCGGCCGCAGCATTTCCGGGCTGAAATAGGCCAAGTGCCTGCGATATCGACGGAACATGGCTTGCTGCCGCTGCGTGTTTCGAAAGGTTTCCAATGCTGGGTGTGCCCAGATTGTTTTGCGGTCCGCTCTGCGAAATGCTTCCGATGCCGGGCGCGCCTAGCTCGTTTTGCGCCCCACCCTGTGAACCTGTGGTTGAGGAGCTAGCGGTTGGTGTTGACCCCGATCCGCCAAGGTTTGAGAGAGTTTGGTTGATTGAGATGAGCTGATCCAACTGGTTGAGAGATACCAATTGACCAACCATCTGAGTGGGATCGACTGGAGACGTGGGGTCCTGATTTTGCAACTCGGTGGCCAGCAGGTTCAGGAAGGTGCCCTCGAGATTGGTTGCCGAAAGCCCTCCTGTGCTACTCGAGGTGTTGCTGCTGGTGCCCGAAGCGTTGCTTGTCGAGGCAGACTTCTGGGCGGCCTGCGCCTGCAAGGGCGCTGTGATGATCGGGCTGAAACCTTGAATGTTCATGTTTTGATCCTTTCTAGCTCCCTTGTGGGCTTATGCTCTGATATCCAACCGGTTTTCAATTGCTGTGTTCAGAATCGTTTCCTGATTCAGGGTGTTTCCTTCATCAGCCAGTGCCACTGCGCTCGAATTCGGAAGCGGCGCGGTGGGAGAGCCTCTTTGTCGTTGCGAAGAACTTCCAGCGTCGCCAGATTGAAAGAACGCATGGTTGTTGATCTCGATCGACGCATGAAGGCCATGCTCGTTGCCTAGTCTCGCCTGCACAGAGGAGACCTGCGCGGAAATTGCCTGGCTCAATTCCCCGTGATCGAGCGATATCTGCGCCACCAGTTCGTGGCCCGAGATCGACGTGCGAATCGAAATGTCACCAAAGCCATTCGAACTCAACCCAATGCGCATCTCTGACTGGTTCAACGTTTGCATCAGCCTGGCATTGCCGATCACTGATGACGCCATCGCCGACACGTTCTCCGGGTCGGAAGGCGCCACCTCCCGCAATTCGCCCGTGTGTGATGCATCGCCTGGCGTGGCCACGAGACGAGGCGCGATTGTTGTCTGGCTCGAAATGGTTTGATTCGCCGCTGTCTGCGCGCTTAAATGAGCCGAAGAGATGTCAACAACTCCTGGGGCAGCAGTTGAGTTTTGCGTGGGCTGGCCTTGCGGGCCCTGGGAGCTGTGAGTGGAAGCGACATTGGGACTATTCGTACTATCGGCGGTCTTGCCTGATCCCTGGTTTGTCGCGTTGATGTCGTTTTGACTCAACGGCGTCAATTTGGTGGATCCCATCTTTTGCGACGTGTTTCCGGCTCCATCATTTCCATCCCGCTTCTCGGCAAGATTGGCTACAACGGGAAACGGCATCGGCTGCGGGAGTGGTGTTCCATCCGCCGATGCATAGGTACCCGTAGCGAGGCTTTTCATTTCTATTGCTTCGGGAGGGGCAGGCGAGTTATCCGGATCAGACGCATCAAGGGGGTTGACGGATTCCTGCACGTCCTGTGGAAGCTTGTTCGCTTCCACAGGCGTGCCGTTCGATGCTGCCTGAGGGTTCCCCGGCGCGGACTCATCGGGGCCAATCTTGAAAAGCTGTTCATTCGCGGGCCTGGGAATTGTCGCGAACCTTTCCTCAATTGCAGGTTGACCCTCTCTCTGTCCCCGCGATAGATCAGCGTTCAACATATTCGTATCCGCGGTCTGAGGTATCGGCACCGAACTGTCAGGTATGCAATTCGCATTCGAGGTGGATTGTTGTGAGTTCGTCGGATGTTCGGTTTTGTTATTGCCCTTCTCATGGTTGTCAGAGGTTTCATGTGCCGGTGACTCGTTCCGATTATCAGCAGACTGCAATGTCCAGGTATGTGAACTTCCATCACGTTGCACCGGGAACGATTGCGATGCTGTCTGCTTCGTCACCGGTCTATTTTTCGGGCTTTGCCCACCTTGTTCAATCGGCGTTGATCCGGCCACCGACGGCAAAGGGGTCCGGTTCAACGATGCTGCATTGAGCAGGAGCACGAAGCTCCGACTCGTAGGCGGGTGTGGTGCCGAGGGCGGTGTTGCCAGGGTAGTGCCCGTTGTTGAAGATGGAATACGCACGCCAATGATCATGCACGTGATGCGCCAGCAGCGTTTCATATTCTGCGCTCGGCAGCTGGCTGTAAATCGCTGTATATGAATGGCTTGAAGTTCCGACGTCTTTGATTCCATCCCTGGGTGTCGGCAAATCGGCAAGAGTTGCCGTACTCACCCGGCAATGTCTGCCTAGTTACCCAGTTGATGAGGTGGCGCAGTTGATTGAATTAAGCGACGGTGAGTCACGAGATCAGAAGGGGTGCCCTCGCCAACATCGAATTAGCTATTATTCGTTTCTCTTACAGCGCGCGATGCAAAGATGTCGTCGAGTTGTTTTTGCTCAATCCGATTCGTTTCTTGATCGTGAGCAGTGCGCTGCTCGTTGTGCATTTCGACGATCGTTTCGAGGTCGCGATGGGCTGCGTGATAGGCCTTCATCTTGAGTTCGCGCTCGAGTTCCAGAGACTGAAGCTGAACAAGGAGTTGTCTCCTAGCTTCAGTAATCACCTTGACTCTATGTTCGAATGTTCGCACTTCACAGGCTGGAATAAGGTACTGCATCGCGTTCTCTCGCGCTATGTGCGTGCTTGCAATATCTATATCGAAGGCTTGAACCTGGCGAGTGATCCTGCTAATTTCGACTTGAACCGTATTGAGATCGTGTTCCGCGCGCTTCTTCGCGTTCTCCCGAACAAGAAGCACCGCCGCGAGTGAGAACCGGAAAGCCATATCTACCCTGGCAGAGCCATGATCTGCTCAACCACCTGTTCGTATTTGTAGAGCTGATCCGGGGTCTGCTGCAAAAAGTTGTTAATTGCAGGTAAATTCCTGATCGCACGGTCAAGAACCGGATCGGTATTGGGCTGGTATGCGCCAATACGTATCAGATCTTCAGAGCGTGCATACGATGCGAGCGCGAGCCTCAGGGCATTGGCCTTCGCAAGATGTTCCTTGGAAACCATGCTGGACATCAAACGGCTCAGGCTTTCGATGACTGAGATCGGGGGGTAGTGGCTGCGCATGGCAAGATTCCGATCCAGGATCACATGTCCATCGAGAAGTGAGCGAACCGTATCTACGACAGGGTCTAACTGATCGTCGCCTTCCATCAGTACCGTGTAGAAGGCTGTGATGCTACCCTGCGAAAAATTACCTGCCCGTTCCACTAACCGGGCCAGCATGTTCAGGCAAGAAGGTGTGTAGCCTTTTGCAGTGGGTGGTTCACCTGCCGCCAGACCAATCTCTCTCTGTGCCATGGCAAAGCGGGTTAGCGAGTCCGTGATGAGTAAAACATTTTTCCCTAAGCTCGCGAAATACTCAGAGACCGCCGTAGCTGCCAGTGCGGCGCGGATGCGGAGCAGCGGCGATTGATCGGAGGTTGAGACGATAACGACTGAGCGCTTGAGGCCTTCCTTCCCAAGGACTTCAAGAAACTCACCTACTTCGCGTCCACGCTCCCCGACCAGCGCCAGCACCGTCATATCAGCAGCTGTTCCGCGCGCCATCATGCCGATCAGTGTGCTCTTTCCAACGCCACTTCCGCCGAGGATCCCGATACGTTGCCCTCTGCCACAAGTCAGGAAACCATCGATCGCTCTAATGCCACATCCGAGCGGTTCGCGAATGGCGACTCGCTCAAGCGGCAGTGGTGCGGAACCGTCGATGGTAACTGCATGCGTGGCGCGATAGTCTCCCTTTCCATCCAACGGGTTGCCGGCGGGGTCGATGACCCGTCCAAGCAAGCCCGCGCCCACGCGAATAGAAGGACGCGCGCCCCAGGCTACTATCTGATCCCCTAAACGGATGCCCTGTGGTTGATCGGCTGTCATCGATAAGATGGTTGTGCCCCGAAATCCTACGATTTCCGCCGCATAAGTCTTGTCGCCGGCCCCCATGATCTCGCACGATTCGCCGACAAATCCGAAGGGCCCTTCGGACTCAATCAGGTTGCCCACAACTTGATTCACCCGCCCCTTCCAGCGAAGCGTCGAGCCAGCCTGGAGGGCATGGAGATACGGGGCCAGCAGGGAACTCTTCATTGCGCGCCCGGTCTCAAAGCGAGAAGATCGAAGAATCCATGTTCAACTTCCTTCAGTTGGCTATCCAATCCGAAGTTTGTGGTCCCGAGTTCAGTCTCAAGCAAGCAATCGTGTTCACTGAGTCCGGGGTCCTCGACTATCTCAACTCGAGAAAGGCTCGGCTGGCCAGCGAAGTAAGCCTTCCACTGTTCCAGGCGCTTGGTGCCGACGCGAATCGTCACCTTCGAACCTTCGCGCATCTTCTCAACCGCCATTCTCACGAGCGTCGCGACAAGCATCGGATCAACTTGCGACTCCCGATGCAGAATTTTAGCCGCAATTGCGAGGGCAAGTTGAACGATTTCCGCTTCAACTCGCGCAAAGTATTCCGTACGTTGCGCGTCAAAACCCGAAATTGCAGCGTTGATTCTCGTACGACCAGCCTGGAGCTTTATCTCATAATCCTGGCGCAATGCCTGCTCCGTTTGTGCAATCGCCTCGGCCCGTTCGTGCTTTATCCGCTGTAAGATCTCCGATTCGGAGACTTCAACTTCCGTTTCACGTGGAGCTTCTTCGTGCGAACCATGGCCAACGAGTGACGGGAGGCCGGCGCCATTGAGGACTGAATGTGTCCCCATATCCCGATATTCCAGAGCCCTGATTGGGATCGGATTGATGCTTTCGAACTCCACGCTAGAATATGTACTCATCATCCCCCTCACTCTTCAATGCAAGTTTGCCTTCTGACTCAAGCTTGCGTGCAATCGCAACAATCTCAGTTTGTGCTTTTGCCACATCCTTGTTTCGAACCGGGCCCATGACTTCCGAGTCTTCCTTCATCATTTCGACCGCCCGCGAAGACATGGTCCGATAGAAATGACTTCGCAATTCTTCACTTGCCCCTTTGAGCGCGATCATCAACGTCTTCTTGTCAATGGCGCTCATAAGGTCGCGAAGCTCCTGCTCAGGAACTTCAAGAAGATCATCGAATGTAAACATGAGATCGCGGATGCTGATAGCCAGCTTCGGCTCATCGCGCTCAATGTTCTCAAGAATCTCGCGAGCTGCCATCGGATCGAGACGGTTCATGAGCTCCGCGGCATCTCTGAAACCTGACTCGTTGCGTTTTATTTGGCTTCCCACCGACCTCAACCGGCGATTCAAAACTGAAGAGACTTTGGCAGCGACCTCCGGAGAAAACTGTCCCAGATTCGCTAGTCGTCGCACGCAATCGGCGCGCACTTCCGGTTCAAGCTTCATCAGCAATGCTGAGGCCTGCTTTGCGTCGAGATGCCCAAGGATCAGGGCCTTTGTCTGGGAGTGCTCGCCGATAAGGAACCTGGCAAGCTTGTTCGGATCGGCCTTGCTCAACGAATCAACCCTAAGCAGATTCATTTCGTCGGCTTGCGTCAAGCGTTCAACCATGCTGCGTGCGCCGCTCTCTCCGAAAGCTTTGTTTAGCAGGCGAGCGGCAACGTCCTGACCGCCTACCGCCAGGAAGTCCTGTGCCAGCAACATCTGCTGAAACTCTTCGAGAACCTCAAGAGTGACTTCAAACGGGACTGCAGGCAAGGACGCAACTTCATCCGTGACGCGTTGCAGGTCATGATCCGGAAGATTGCGCAGAATCATCGCGGCCGAGTCGTCTCCAAGTAAAGAGATCAAAATCGCCGCTTTGCGCGTGCCGCTCATTTGCAGGTGTTCACTGACGCTCATGAAGGCTCCTCTCGCAACCAGGCCTGGATTGCACGCGCCGAGTTCACAGGCTTCTGTTTGGTGATATCAATCGCTTGCTGTTTCAGTTGTGTCGCCCGCAGGGTTCCATCGACAGGGGCCGTCGACCCTCCCGGGAGCTGCTCCATTGCCGGACCAGACCTAAGAGCTGCTTGAGCGCCGGCTGGCAAGCCGGGCTTAAACACTTGCTTCTGGACCGGGCGCAGCACGAAGAGGTAAGCAAGCAGGAACAAGACGAGAAGGGATGCGGGACGGAAAATGGATGAATAATCCGACAGGGTTTTACCCGACTGCTGAATCCAGTTCGGAGCGGCGAGATCTGCATCAGCTGCATTCGCATCGAACGACATATTCTGAACGCTGATGCTGTCACCGCGTTTGGCATCGAAGCCGATGACGGCTTCCGCGAGTTGCTGAATCTTGTTCAACTCGTCCTGCGAACGTTTGCGCCTGGCGTACGAGACCTTGCTACCCTGAACAGTCTTGACGACAGCATCGTCAACAAGAATAGCTGCGGTGACACGTTGAATTTTTCCGGCTGGCACCATGGTATGAACGATAGTTTTGTTCACGCCATATTGAGCGCTCTCAGTGATTGATGATTGTGCCGTCTCTTGTGCAGGGGAAGGGGGCTTCGCCTTGCCCGTAGGAATGTTGCTGGTGGTTCCAGGAACACCCGCGGGAACCGCTGCCCCGCCGCCTCCATGATCCTCGGATTTCTGATCGCTGAGAAGGGCACTGACCGTGGGGTCGTATTTTTCCTGGCTCTCTTCTGTTGTGGCCTCATCGTGGTCAACGTTCACGCTGGCGCGGATCTTATCCAAACCGACGACTGGCTCTAGAGTGTTGATGAGCTGTTGCGCGAGCGTCGCTTCGATACCGTCGTTGCCTGACTGTCCGTCGTGGCCCAATCCCAGCGACCTGGACGAATCGGCATCAACAATGGAGACATCCTCGGGCTTTAGCTGATCCACCGCTCCGGATACGAGGCGGGAGATTGCGAGTACTGCATCCTTTGAGAGACCGCTGCGACGAAGCTTCAGGATGACCGATGCTTTGGCTGAGTGCTGTCGATCGAGAAAAACGGAATCAGTGGGCATCACCAGGTGAACGCGCGCACTCTCAACGTCGTTCAACGTTGCAATTGTCCGCTCCAGTTCGCCCTCCAAAGCGCGCTGATATGTGACTTTCTGATCGAACTCAGTCTGCCCCCACGACATTTTGTCGAACAACTCAAAACCGGTTCGTGCGTTTTGCGAAGGGCCGAGTGAAGCAGTGGCCATGTGGGCTGCAGCGAGTTTGTCGGCCGGGACGTTGACTGAGGTTCCGTCCGAGCTGGTCTGATGAGCAATACCTTGTGCATCCAGTTGCTCTGTCAGCTTTTGCGCGCCGGCGGGGTCCAGTCCAGTCTGGAGTGGTTTGTAATCGGGCGAGCCGATGAATTTGACAAACAACGCGAGCACTGCGAGCGTGCCGACGGCGCTTGCCAAAAGGTATCGTTTCTGGAGCGTAGTGCGGGTCGCCCAGAAGCCCTTTCCCTGTTCGATAACGTCGTTTAGTCCAGCCATGGTGACTCAATCCTAGAACTGCATTTTCTCGATATCTTGATACGCGTTAACGATCTTGTTTCGCACTTGCATCATCAACTGGAATGAGACATCCGCCTTTTCGACAGCGATCATGACACCTGTCATGTCGCCATTACCGCCTTGCAACAGATTGCTGACCTGCGCTCCGGCGCTGTTGTTCATTTGGTCCACGCTCTGAACTGCATTCTTGAGCACAGCACCGAAGTTGAGACCTTCGCTGTTGTTTGCTGCGTCGATGCTCGTAGGCTGCGGCAGATATGAATTTGGAATTCCGCCAAGAGTTACATTGCTCATCGAACTGCTCCGTATTACGAGGTTTTCAGGATCCCGATCGACTCCTGAACCATTTGTTTTTCCGCGCTAACAGCGGATGCATTGAGTTGGTAGGAGCGGACAGAACCCATTAAGTCAGTCATCTCCTTCACCGGATTTATTGCCGGATAGGCCACAAAACCTTTTGCATCCGCATCCGGATTGCCGGGCTCGTAGTGCATGACTGGTGGAGTGGGGTCATCGATGACTTGAGTGAGTCGGACGGAACCGGCCGGCGTTTCAGAGAACCGCCCGAGGCCATTCATCACCGAATGGAACAGCGGGCCAGACGAAGATCCGAAGATGACCTCCTTGCGCACAAACGGGCCGCCTGAGTCAGTGTGCGTTGTCTCGGCATTCGCCATGTTTGCTGCGATGACTTCCGCGCGTTGCCGTTCAGCGGAGAGCCCGGATGCGCTGATGTTCATCATGTCGAAGATTCCCATTGCTAAGCTCCTTCTTTGATCGCGGTCAGCAGGTGGCTGAATTGGTTCTTGACCAACTGGATGCCGAGTTGAAACTGAAGTTGCGTCTGGGAGAGCAGCAGGCTCTCGCGATCGATGTTCACATTGTTCCCGTCAGGACGTTCCGGCAATCCATTGAGCTCCATCGAAGCTGGTTCTAGTTGCATGCTCGCGTCCCCATTCATGACATGTCTCATCGCAGACTGAAAATCGATGTCTTTGGTGTGGTATCCAGGTGTATCCGCGTTGGCCATGTTCGAAACGATCATCTGCTGGCGATCGGTGACCACCTTCAGATAACCTTGCAACGCATCGAGGTTCGGTGCCGAAGTAGACATGTTATGCATACCTCCTGGGTGGGAGACCATACTCCCGAATTTTGTTGCGCAACGTTCGCAGGCTGATGCCGAGCATCTCGGCTGCATGGGTGCGATTTCCCTCGGTGAGCGCGAGAGTGCTTTCGAGGTGCAAGCGCTCAACCTGCCGGATCGGAGTTCCTGCTGGCGATGCCGCTGTCTGCGTCTGCGCATGAGACGATAGGAGCGACTGTGAAAGCCCATGAAATTCCAATTCGAAGCAGCTTGCGTCCAGGTCGATCGTGCCGCTGAGCGTGAGCACCCGACGCATGAAATTGGCAAGTTCTCGTACGTTTCCCGGCCAAGTGTGGGACATGAGGCGTTCAAGAAATTCGGGGCGGAGGCGTGGCGTCGCCAGGCGCATCTGAGCGGCGCATTTCTCAGCAAAATGGTGCGCCAGAACTGGAATGTCTTCGCGACGCTCGCGCAGAGGCGGCAACGACAGCGGGATTACGTTGAGACGATAATAGAGATCACTGCGGAACTGTCCGCGCTGAACCATTGCCGCAAGGGAGACATTCGTAGTGGCAATTACACGAATATCCACCTTGACTGAACGCGACTCGCCAAGCCTTTCAAACTCTCGTTCCTGCAAGGCTCGCAGCAGTTTGGGCTGCAGGTGAAGCGGCATCTCGCCAATCTCGTCAAGCAGAATTGTTCCCCCATCCGCAAGTTCGAACTTGCCCGGCTTGGTCCCGATTGCGCCCGTAAATGCTCCGCGACAATGACCAAATAATTCGCTTTCAAGCAGCGACTCCGGAACAGCGGCGCAGTTCACAGCGACAAAGGCCTTACGGCTTCGGTCACTTGCATCGTGTATAAACCGGGCAAGCAGTTCCTTACCGGTACCGCTTTCTGCTTCTATGAGAACGTCGGCGCCTGTACTGGCCGCTGCGCGCGCGCGTTGTATCGCGCCAAGCAGTGCGGGCGAGCGGCCAACGATTGCGCCGTTGGGAGCGGGATCACCATTCGTAATAGCCTTTGCGCGGTGCATGACCTTCGTTGCAATTGCCTGCAACTGCTCAAATGAGACAGGCTTGGTCAGGTAGTCCAGCGCACCGTCGCGCATTGCCGCCACAGCATCTGGAACTGAACCATATGCGGTCAGCAGAATGACGGCTGCTCCAGGAGATAGCTTTGATGCAGAGCGCATTACATCCATGCCCGTTCCATCCGGCATACGAACATCGCTGACGACAAGATCGAAATCGTTCACATCTAGAATGCGATTTGCTTCGCGCACGCACGACGCTGTCTCTACTTTCCAACCGTGACGAAGAAAGTTAGCTCGAAGCGCGGTTCGAATTCCGGGCTCGTCATCTACCACCAATACTCTGGATGCGGAATCGAATGTCATAGGGTCGGAAACTCCAGTCGAAACGTTGTGCCGTGGTTTACCTGGCTCGCAACACGAATCTCACCGCCGTGCGAAATCATGAGACGCCTGCAAACAGCCAAGCCCAGGCCAGGTGTATCGCCGTTGGCGCTAAACCCCGCCTCGAAGATCCGATGAAGAATGTCCGGCTCCATTCCGCAACCAGTGTCAGAAACTTCCACCAGCGCGTTCCTGTTTCCATGGCGCGACACTATTCGCGTTGAGACTTCGATTTTGCCGCCCGCGGGAGTGTGTCGAATTGCGTTGCAAGTTAAATTCAAGATGATTTGACGAAGCAGGTTCTCGTTGCCCAGAATCATGAACTTGTCTTCTGCGCACTGAAAGGAAAGATGGACGCCCGCCTGGTCCGCAATTGGTCTAACGAATTCCACCCCGCTTTGCATCGATTCGACGAGATCGATCGGCCCTAGATGCAGGTTGCCGCCGCAGTGAACATTCAGGACGTTATTCACCGTTGCTGAGAGTTGGCGAATGCCTGCACGCAAGGGAGAAACCCACGGAGCGTCGCTTCCGCGATCCTCCGCAATGAGACCTGCAAACAATTCCATGCAAGCTAACGGATTTCTAATTTCATGAGCAAGTATGGATGAGACCTCTGCTAATGCCATGGCGTTCCGCGCCGTCTCACGTTCCTGCTCCGCATTCTTGGTTGCGGTTATATCTCGTAGAATCCAGATGTTCTTTAGTCGGGGCGCCTGGTCTTCCATTTCCCGGGTTACGGACAAACACGACAGCTTGCGATTACCTATTGCCACCCAACGCTTGCCGCCTGCGCACGGAATGCAGACTTCGCTGTCGGTTTCGTGTTCAGAACGTGCCACAAGCGACGCGAAGTCCACTTGGCTGACGGCAGAAAGATCGTGCAGACTCTCGAACTGCAGATCGCCAAGATCAAGCAACCTGCGGCCTTCGGGATTGATGGTGACAATGGTTTCGTTCGAGTCAAGTACGAGGACGCCGCACGGCATCGAATCGATGATTTGCTGAAGCGCTCCCAGGATTCTGTCATTGTTTGCCAGGCTGCGCGTGAGTGCAGTATTGCGTTCCGCCAGTTCAACGCCGAGATGAGCTACCTCTTGCTGCAAATCGCGGTACGAAGCTTCGAGCTGCGACGACGCGGCAATAAACTCCGAGAATGCATCGGCCAAGAGCACAGAGTTGTGCAGGGAGCCGTTGATGGCGTTGTTTATTGGAACCACATGAGAATAGGGCAACATTTGCCTATCTCAGTAGCACGAGGGATGCCAAACTGGGAACTTCTTGCCCAGAACGGCACTGATGGCTAAAGAAAAATGTGTTCGGGCTTGATTTCGCGCCCGGATCCTACAAGAATTGTCGCCCGTTCAATTGTGTTTCTTAATTCGCGTACGTTTCCAGGCCAAGTGTATTGCTTGAGAATTTGCATGGCTTCCGGGCTGAGCGAAGCCCCGGGATGGAATTTGGCCGTGAATGCTACGGCCAGGTCTCCAAGGTCATTCATCCGTTCGCGCAGGGGAGGCAGGTGGATCGGGAAAACGGCGAGCCGATAATACAGGTCCTCCCGAAACTGCATTTCCGCGATCCTCTTCTTAAGGTCGGCGTTGGTTGCAGCAACCACACGTACATCAACCTTGAGATTGTCGTTGCCGCCCAGGCGCTGCACCTCGCCCTGTTCCAGGAACCGAAGCATTTTGCTTTGCAGCGCCACGGGCATATCTCCAATTTCATCCAGGAAGAGTGTGCCTCCGTGGGCAGAATGAATGCGGCCAATGCGTGATTGAACCGCTCCTGTAAAGGAACCTTTCGCGTAGCCGAACAGTTCTGCCTCAAGCAGTGCTTCCGGAATTGCCGAACAATTTACTACGACAAAAGGCTGTCGTCTGCGCGGGCTGATCAGATGGATCTCCTGCGCCACCAAGTCTTTGCCGGTACCGCTCTCGCCGGTCACCAGTACGGTGGTATCTCGAGCTGCTACCATACGGGTCAGAGAATAGACCCTCTGCATCGTCTCCGAATCTCCGATCATGCCGCGAAGATTGGCTTTACCCTCGGACCGCTGACGCGCACTCTGGATGTCGATGTCAGCGATAATGTGGGTTTGAACCGTTCCTCCGCGGTTAATCAGGTCCACGAGCTGGGTTGAGATCGGCGTAGGAGATGACGCCCCGATGAGCAACTGGCCGGTATGTGAATTCAGCGCCAATATCTGGGTATTCGGAAAGCGCATCCTGACTATGCCGTTGAATTCACTTGGCTCAAGGTCGGGCAACATCGGATCGAGCAACAATACCCCGTCTTCAGCGCCGTGATTCTCAAGCATTTCCAGAGCGTTTGCGCCACTGCCTGACTGAATTACGTTCCATCGCGGGAGGCCCAGTTTCTCATGAAGCGCTTGGCGGATCTTGGGATTTGGGCTTACAACAAAAACGTCGATCGGGATCCGATCATCATGTCGCACAGATTGAACAACTGGAACTCCCATGGAATATCTCTCCGCCTGCAATTACCTGGTCAAATGAAAATTCAATTAGAGTCTGAAGCTCCACTTTGAACGAGCGGTGGATGGATTCAGAAGTTGATGAGTACCGTGTGCTATCTCGGTAATCACGAATTCAAGAGGCTGATATTCCGTGTTGGTCACGACAGGCGAGAACCAATCAACGCATTTCCTCAGAAACCGTTTACACAGTGGCAACAATGAAACATATTCTCCAAAAGTTACATGTTGGGTGCGTGACTAACGGTCATGAGTCGGGAACAGGTTATCCCTTGGGAATGACGGTTGAATCCGTTCCCATGTTTAGAATCCCGTGTTCCGTTCGACAATGAGATCAGCGACTAAGCCGCTGGTGCCCCGTTTGTCATTCCCCCCGCTCCACAGCCGTCACTCAGTTCGTATCCGATCCCGCGAACTGTACGTGTCAACTTGTGTTCCCCTGGGCCGTCTACCTTGTCCCTCACGTACTTCATGTAGACATCAACGATATTCGTGGAAGGATCATAAGGCGCCTTCCAAACTTCTTCAAAAAGGCTTGTCCGCGAGACTGGGCGCCCGACATTACGCATCAGGTAGTCCAGAATTGCAAACTCACGCGGCGTCAAATCTATCTTCCGGCCGTTCCGCTCAACGCGGTGTTCTTCGCGGTGCAGAGTTAAATCCGCCACTTGGGATGTATTCGAAACCAAGCCGGAATGCCGGCGCAAAAGCGCCTGGACGCGAGCCATCAACTCCAAAATGGAAAATGGCTTCGCCAGGAAGTCATCGGCTCCGCTCTGGAAGGCCTGTACTTTGTCTTCAATTCGGCTTCGAGCCGACAGAACGATTATTGCCAACCGTGGCATGTCCGGTTTCACCCGCTTTATCAGGCTCAGACCATCCAACTTGGGAAGATTCAAGTCCAGAACGAGCAGATCGTAGCGCCGATTGTTCTCGAGCGCCGTTAAAGCCGCCTCGCCGTCGTGCGTCACGTCTACGCTATGGGCTTCGGCGCGGAGTTCTCTGCTGAGAAATGCTGCCAGTGATGGGTCTTCTTCGGCAATAAGAATGGTCCGTCCAGTCGGGTAAGCGTTCTCCCGTAATCTGGCCCCATTGATTGATGTGCAGTGCTTCACGAAGGCGATTCTCTCCCCGATTTCAACCTATGTTGGTGATTAAGGTCACATTACTTGATGAATTAAAGAAACGTCAACTACCTGAAAGTGGCAGTCAAGGAGACTTTTATCGCACCTTTGATTTCGGGAGACGAAACATTACGTTCGTAACTTCATGATGTGGAAGACGGTACGAAGTTACTCAGGTAATTAAAATGGAGGTTATTCTTGCGCGTATACGGTCTCAAAATTAATCGCGGAGCTGGAGATTATCTTGCAAATACTTTAGAATTGTGCATATAGCTCAAGAGTTGGGGTAACTATGCAAAGATTTGAATATCGAGATCCGCGGTTTCCCTGCGATATGTCTGTGCAACTCAAATTCAACGACTCGACCTTAACCGCGCGCTGCACGGAGATAAGCAACAGCGGGATGAAGGTGGAGATTGAACACCCCCCGCAGGCGAATTCAGTTGGGAACGTTTCAGTTAGCCGCGAGGGCCATACGATTGAATTCCAGGCGCGATTTGCTTTCGTTCAGGAGACACAGGCCGGACTCAATTTGATATATGCGTCAGACACCGATCGAAAGACGATGGCGGACCTGGTCGAATCCGTGGTTGCAGTTCGAGGCGGCAAGGTTAGATCAATCTAAACTCGCTTCATAATGCGATGGGACGCCCTACTTTGGCGCTGATGGAGCTCCGGATTTCAGTTCTGCGCTGGTGGGCGCCATTTCCGCACCATGTTCAGCTGCGTATTGGACAATCAATGAAATCCTGCGATTAGAAGGGTCCTCCGGCTTCTCTGGCAAACGGAGTCGCTGGTCTGCGAAGCCCCGCACTTGCGATATCTCATCCGATTTAATTCCTTCTTCTTGCATCAGGCGGCGCGCTGCATTCGCTCGATCGGACGAAAGATCCCAGTTATCGTATGTCTTCATCGATGAGTAGGGCTTGGAATCGGTGTGGCCTTCGATTGAGATCTTGTTTGGAAGCTTGCTGAGTTCCGAAGACAGAACTTGAAGAAGTTCTGTCAGTGCCGGGGTTGGCTTGGGGCTTCCGAGCTCAAAGAAAGTCCCTTTTGCTGATTCCATCAGCTCGATTCTAAGACCTTCGTCTGTAATTGTGATTTCAATTTGACCCTTCAATTTTTCATTCGGATCGAGATGGTGAATTGATTTCTCCAACTGTTCCTTGAGCTTCTGCAGATCTTCCTTCTTCATCGCCACATAGACGCCGCCGCCATTCTTGTTACTCCCAACCATCTTGGAGTTACCCCGCGGATCCTTGAAGTATCCGCCTACGGCCTCTTGAACTTCCTTGCTGGCGTTCATCATCCAAAGCACGATGAACAGCGCCATCATGGCGGTCACAAAGTCGGCATAGGCAACTTTCCAAGCACCGCCGTGGTGGCCGCCATGACCAGACTTCTTTTTGATGATGATGATTTCCGCAGTTTCGGGCACCGTATCAACCCTTTCCAGCCGCTTTTGCTGCGGATTCAGACGAATCATCCCGTTGCCGGCACGATTTCTCTACCTCTTGAAAACTCGGACGGACATGCTCGGGAATTGCCCTTCGTCCCATTTCCACCGCCAGGATTGGAGACATTCCCTTGATGAAAGCAAGCATGACAACACGCAGCACATGATAGTACGCATGCTCGTCATCTACCAGCTTCGACAAATTCGTCGCCAGCGGACCCACCATTCCGTAGCAAAGCAGAATTCCCAAAAAGGTTCCCACCAATGCTGACGCGACCTTGTGACCAATCTCCTCAGGGGGGCCGCCGAGCGAACTCATGGTGACGACGACTCCCAAAACAGCGGCAACAATTCCCAGGCCCGGCAATGCATCGGCTACAGTGGTCAGCGCTGTGGCTGGACTTGCAGCGCCGGCGTGATGGACTTCCATATCCAATTCCATCATTTGGTCTACGTCAAAAGGAGTGGCGCCACCGGTAATTGCCATTCGCATCGTGTCGCAAACAAAGTCTCGAGCATGATGGTTCTTCAGGAAGACTGGATACTTGGAGAAGAAGGGGCTCTTGGAAGGCTCTTCAATATCGGTCTCAATTGCATTGAGCCCCTCTTTTCGTGCCTTGTTGAACAGAGCAAACATCATCTTGAGCGAATCGAGGTAGCGAACTTTGGAATATTTGGATCCTGCGAGGACATCTTTCAAACCGTGCACAATTTTTTTCAGCACATACATGGGATTCGCCGCGAGCATTGTCCCAATCGCCGCGCCGCCAATAATCACAAACTCCGACGGCTGAACAAGGACAGCTATAGGGCCTTTTTCCATTAGGAAACCTGCCAGCACTGCGCCGAATACGATGACAATTCCTATGACAGAGAACATGTGCCTCATTTCCCGAGCACTTGCCGGAAAGTCGATCAATTCCGATAGCTGTACTCGCAAGGAAACTCGAGTCAGGTGGATTTGATCGTCGCATTTCTATCGGCATTTACGCGGATAATTTCCAACCCCGACTCTTGCGTTCGCAGTTCAAATTCAAAGCTCGACCAAAGAATGACACGGGGGCGATCGGGGGCTGGCTAGGGACCAAAGGCCCTTGGGGATGCTGCCGCGACGACCACAAGATCGACACGGCGGTTCATCTGGCGGCCATCGGGTGTTGAATTGTCGGCTATTGGCCGGAACTGGCCATACCCTGCCACCGAGACCTTATTAGGGTCAAGCCGGGACTCATTGATCAGCAGCATCAGCACAGTCATTGCACGCGCGGTGGACAACTCCCAATTCGAGCGAAATTCGGGCGTATGAATGGGTTGGTTGTCGGAATGTCCTTCAACCCGCAACTCCAATCCATGCTGCGACAGAACCTTTGCAATCCTTTCAATCTTGTCCGCCGCACCAGGCAAAAGCACGGCCTCTCCGCTGTTGAAGAATCCAAGATCCTTCAAGCTGATCACGAAACCCTCCGGCGTGATGCGCATAATTACTTCGTGGTTCCGGATTTCCTTTCCAATTGACGCCTCGAGCTGCCGCTGCAGTTCTGCAATATCCACTCCGGTTGCTTCCGACTGATTGTCCTGCGGCTTCCGCAAGCACGGATCAATTGGAGCAGGAGGCGGCTGAATGGGCACGGGACCCTCGATCCCATTCAACTTGAGGTCGCGATATGCCACTCCCAATGTGCTTTGCCCTCCGGAGAATGCCCCCAGCTCCTGGAACCCGACATGGATGGCTTGAGAAAGCTTCTTTATCTGTTGGTTATCTCTGTAAGAGCACGCAAAGAGGACTACAAAGAAGGCAAAAAGCACGGTAATGAAATCGGAGTAGGAAACAAGCCAACGATCGTGGTTCTGGGGCTCCGCAGTCTGTCTCCGTCGCCTCTTCATTGGACTGTGACCTTGGCCGGAGCACGCCGATCAGGAGTTGCGAGGAAGCTGTTCAGTTGCAGTTGTAGAGCCCTTGGATTAACGCCCTCAATAATGGAGAGAACCGCCTCAAGCGTCATCTCCTGAATTACCTGTCTTTCGCGCAAGCGAATCCTCAACTTCCCGGCCCATGGCAGAAACAAAAGATTGGCCGACGCGACCCCATAGATGGTTGCGACGAATGCAACAGCGATTCCTTTGCCGACCTCGTTGATATCCTGCAGATGCTGCATCACCTGGATTAGGCCGAGCACCGCACCCAAGATGCCGATGGTCGGAGCAAACCCTCCAGCTGCGTCAAACACCTTCGGGATGCGCTCTTCTTTCTCACCCTCGTACTCGAGTTGCAACTCCATCATCTTGCGCAGATCTGTGGCGCTGACGCCATCAATGGCCAGCATGAGGCTGTCTCTCAGAAATGGGTCTTTGATCTTCGCCAGCTCATCATCCAATGACAAAATGCCTTCCCTGCGAGCCTTGTAGGCGTACTGCAAGAGGTTCTGCACAAGGGAATCCGGCTCTGGCTCCGCATTGAAAAAAACGTGTTTGAGCTGCTTCAGAGCCTGGAACACAATCTTCAGTGGGAATTGAACCATCACAGCGCCAAGCGTACCCCCAAAAACAATCAGGGCCGCCGTCGGCTGCAAAACCTGGGCCAGCTTGCCCCCATCCAGGACCAAGCCGATGCCAATCCCGGCAAGTGCCAGGAGAATGCCGCCGGCAGTGCTTTTGTCCAGGCTCATCGCCACCCAGTCCCTTCGTCGGTCACAACACCGCGATCGCAGCGCAAGATTGCTCTGAATATCAGGCTTGCACTGCCGTTCCGATCCGCGGGATCCCACCGGATAATCCCTGAACTCAAATATGTGCGTGTTGAGGTGTTCGGTTCAGTGATCGGAATATCGACTATCGGCAGGTGCTTTTCCGTATTCCAGCAATCGACGACATTTCGATCCGATGATGGCTGTTGGTTACGCTGAAAAGTGGCTCATGCGTCCATGGGATACCGTATGGTGAGACCTTTTCAAGACTTGTTGGAATTGGGATCGCGAACTGCCGATAAGTGGACATGGTTTCTGAAGGTTTCGTAAGAGAACCTCAAAAAAGGGTCGACCCAGATCCTAAAATTCATTCGGAGCCCCCGAAAATGGATGAGGCGGCCGAGTTGCGTGTTCCTGTTCCTCCACGACCATTCCGCGAGCGAAGGCTCACCCGTTCGATTGAGGAATCTCGGCATGAAGCCCTTGACTCGGTAGATCGGCTTCTCGTTCACCACGAAAAAGCAATCGAAGAACTCAGGGCAGAAGAGTCGAAGTACCGCAGCCTGTTCGAGGAAGCTCCGGTCGGGATTTTTAGAATGAGTTTTAGCGGCCACTTGCTGAGCGTGAATCGCATGATGGCTCGCATCTACGGCTACGATTCCGCGGATCAACTGCTCGCAGAGACAGCAGAGATTCGACAGCAGTTTCTCGTCGATCCCAGCCAACTCAAGGAGTGGAAAAGTTCGGTCGAGATGCGCGATGTGGCCCGTATCGAAGCTGAAATCCATCGTCGTGATGGCACAAGTAAATGGGTCTGGTTAAATATGCGCGCCGCGCGGGATGAGAACGGAGATGCCGTGCATTTTGAAGGCACGGTGGAGGACATCACAGATCGAAGAGAAGCAACAGAGCATCTCCGATTCCTCGCCTACTACGACCCCTTGACGGGGTTGCCGAATCCTACCCTCTTTCAGACGCAACTCGCTGACGCTATTGAATCGGCACGTTCTACGAACGGAAAAGTCGCTTTGTTGGTTCTCGAACTTGCCAGATTCAAAATCATCAACGATTCCTTTGGGCACTCGTTCGGCGATCGTCTACTACAAGAGACTGCGGAGCGCATCAAAACGACCGTGGGGAACGATTGCACTGTCGCTCGAATTGGCGGCGGTGAGTTTGCAATTGCGCTGGGTCAATTGGAAAAAGCCACGGATGCGTTGGCGACTGCTCGGGACATTGTCAAAACCCTGATTGAAGAATTTTGCATTATGGGCCATTCTCTCAATGTTTCATTCAATATTGGGATTAGCATTTTCCCCGATCACGGGATGAATGGAGAAGCGCTGCTTCAGAATGCCGACGTTGCCATGTATTCAGCAAAAGAAGATGGGCCGAATAGCATCCGCGTCTTCACAGAGGAGATGAATGTCGAAATCATGGGCCAGCTAACGTTGGCGAATGGTTTGCAAATGGCACTGGCGCGGAACGAACTGTTTCTCGTATACCAGCCGCAAGTCAACAGCGAAACCGGTAAAATTACTGGGATGGAGGCGCTTCTCCGTTGGCAGCATCCGCAGTTAGGGCTTGTGCCTCCGGTAAAATTCATTGGCTTGGCAGAGCGCAGTGGCTTGATTATTCCCATTGGCGAGTGGGTTTTGAGAACTGCATGCGCGCAGGCAAAAGAATGGCAAGACGCCGGACTTGCAGCAGTGCCAGTTGCGGTGAATGTTTCGGCAATTCAGTTTCGCCAGCAAGGCTTTCCTGAGATCATCCGTGGCATTCTTGAGGAAACCGGTCTTGATCCAAAGTACCTCGAGCTGGAACTGACAGAGAGCCTCCTGCTGACCAACGCGGATGTCATGTTCTCGATTCTCCAGGAACTGCGAGACATGGAAGTCAAACTGGCAATTGATGATTTTGGAACGGGATATTCGAGCCTCAGTTATCTAAGACAGTTTCAAGTCAACAGGTTGAAGATTGACCGATCCTTTGTCCGGGATGTTGCAATTAATCCAGACGACGCCGCAATCGCGACGGCGATTATCAATATGGCGAGGGCATTGAATCTAGAAGTTCTAGCCGAAGGCGTGGAGACCGAGGAGCAACTTGGCTTCTTCCGCGCACAGCAATGTTACGAAATTCAGGGCTTCTACTTTAGCAAGCCTGTAGCCGTCAGCCAGATCGCCGGGCACTTGAGGTCCATCACCATGCAGCCCGCTTCAAACTCACAACCCAGTTAAGCGGCCCGTTCCCCAATCCCATCAAACCCTCGGTAATTGCCCACCGATCGATCCACTCCATATACAAGCTTTCAGTATCGCCGCGTTTTGTCTTCCGATCTGGACCGTTGCCCACACACCGGGAAGCAGCAATGGACTTGGCGGCGGACTCGATCCACGGTATGCTGTCGATGTTCTGGCTCTATGCATCATTGCTGATGCTTGAGTGCTAAGAACCCGGTCAAAGGAGAATTGTGGCTGTTCGTAACCGCAAGTCGATGGTCGGAGCTCTTGTAATTGCGGCCAAGGCCGCCGTGCCAATCGCCGCTTTGATTCTGGTTGCCGGTCTTATCTTTCAGCGGTGCGCCACCATGCTGGATGAGCGCCGCTATCCGATGCCCGGAGTCTTGGTTGAGGTCAACGGCCACCGCATGCACCTCGACTGCCGCGGTCAGGGCAGCCCAACTGTTGTGCTCGACGCGGGTCTCGGAGATTCTGCCTCAACGTGGGCGCTGGTTCAGCCGGAGGTGGCGAAGTTCACGCGGGTGTGTTCTTACGACAGGCCAGGATTGGGATGGAGCGAGCAGTGGTCCGGAGCACGGGATACCAGGCACGTCGCGGTCGAATTGGAGAACCTGCTTCAGCAGGCCCATATTTCTGGGCCTTATCTTTTGGTGGGTCATTCCTTCGGAGGCTACAACCAGATAGTTTTCCAATCACTCTATCCAGACCAGGTTGTAGGCATCGTGCTGGTCGATTCTTCCCATCCGGATCAAGGCAACAGACTACCTGGCACAACTATGGAGCAATATGCAGCGGGCATGCGCTGGAAGGTGTACGGCGCGCCCTTCGGTTTGCAGCGCCTGATGGGGTGGTGCCGCGACGATTACACATTTCCAAACGCGCCTCAAGCCTGGCAGCGAGTCGCGCCCGAATCAATTGCGCTAGATTGTCGGACACCGGTCTTTCCAACAACCGTGGATGAATTGACTGCTTTCCGCGAAAGCGGGAGGCAGGTTGCAGCTGTGACCACGCTCGGTGCGCTTCCGCTGATCGTTCTATCGCATGATCCGCAGGTTGGGATAGGCTTTCCGCCAGAAAGCGCCGCGGAGGGAGAATACCAATGGAACGCAATGCAAGAGGAGCTTCGCGGACTATCGACAAATAGCAAGCGGGTGATTGCGCGGACTAGCATGCACTATGTGGAGTCGTATCGTGCGGAACTGGTGATTCAAGCAATCCGTGAGGTTTTCACTGCAGCGAAAACTGGGAAAAAGATCACGGCCGCGACCTCAGAACAATAGCGCCTTCCCTTCATGCCTGGGCATCCCTGCATTTTCTTGCGTCCCTGTGCTTTTTTGATCTTGTCTTGGACAGAATGTATATGGCTGGAAGGTAACTGGCGGAGAGGGGGGGATTCGAACCAGACTAATTTAAAGGAGCTGTATCCGATGTCTTAGGAAATACCCCCAAAAGCGTTACGAGGATGGCGTCGATGCCTATCTTCAGGTGATTACATGGCAAACCGCGCTGCTTCAGAACCAGCGTAACGACATTGAAATCATGCAGCGCCGCTTCGTGGCCAGCGTATTGCTGGTCAAGGCTCTTGGCGGCGGTTGGGATGTGTCAAAACTCCCACGGCAACTTTGAAAGGGAATTGCCTTCGATGAACCGACATCGAAGAGGCATGTTTGAACCATCAACCCGAAGAATCAACCTTGTATTTGTGGAGGAATTTCTATGAGCCGAACACAAAGTATCACTGCTGCAGCCTCAGGAACGTTCACTATTGGTGGCGACTTCACCGTCAATAGGCTTGGCTAAGGAGCCATGCGGATTACGGGGTCATGTATCTGGGGCCCCCTGCCGACAAGGCATCTTCGCTTGCAACCTTGAAGCGAGCGATCGAGCTTGACGTCAACCTGATAGACACGGCAGACTCCTACGGCCCCGCCGTCTCGGAACAGTTGATTGCAGAAGCGCTCTATCCGTATCCCGCTGGACTCGCAATCGCGACCAAAGGCGGATGGGAACGTCCCGGCCCAAGTCAATGGACTCACAACGCCAGTCCCAAACATCTGACTCAAGCGCTGGAAGGCAGCCTCACGCGTTTGCGCCTCGACCGAATCGATATTTACCAACTCCACGCGCCCGACAACGCCGTATCTTTCGAGGCATCGAATGAAGCGCTGGATACTTTGCGCGAGCAGGGCAAAATCGGCCACATCGCACTCTCCAATGTCACGCGCGAGCACGTTGAACGCGCTCGCAGAATTGTGCCCATCGTCTCCGTGCAGAATCGCTACAGCTTTGCCGACCGCGAGTCCGACTTCATCGTCGACTACTGCGCTGAGAATGGTATTGCCTTCCTGCCATGGACTCCGCTTGGACAGGGAAGAAAAGCAGACGTTGCAATCGAGAAAGTCGCGAGGGAACTGAATGCCACGCCGCTGCAAGTTGCACTGGCCTGGTTGCTCAAAAGGGCCAGAGTCATTTTGCCGATTCCTGGGACATCATCGGTCGCGCATCTGGAAGAAAATGTCGCAGCGGCTGGGCTCGAGTTGACGCAGACAGCTTACGACGAGTTCTCCGCTGTGAGCCATCCTCCGGCAAGCCTGCGCGGCTAGCCAAGCTGACATACAGGGAGAATTCATGCAATACAAGACAATTCGTGTGGTCTCTCCAGAACAACTCGACCCCGCGACCGCTCAAACTCCAGGGTCACTGCGCCTGGCCGCTATCCATGCTGGAGCCGGGATCGAATCGCCTATCTGGGGAGGCCTCTTCCGAGTCGAACCTGGGGCCCGCACGGAAACCCATCACGACGGGAGCAAGACACGATCGTCTATATCCTCAGCGGCTCTTCATACATTCGGTGGAGAGAGCGGGGGCAGTTTAACGAGACAGCACACGCCGGGGACTTTCTGTATATCCCGGCGTGGCTTCCACACCAGGAGATTAATCCTTCCAGCGAAGTACCTTTTCAGTGGGTGGTTGTTCGAAGCACTTCTGAGCCCATCGTTGTGAATCTGCCTGACGACTTCTGGTCCGAGGCAGCCCCTTGAGCTTTCATGGCAGTCGTCGATCGCGTGAAATGCCAGGAGCGACCAAAGAATGTCGAAGCAGGAAGCATCGCTGGCAGGAGGACCGATCGCGGAGCGGCCGACAGCCGCGATTCAGTCCCCTGTGGTCGCCTCGCGAGCTGAGAGTCCATGGATCGTAGCCATCGCCGTCATACTGGCGACGTTCATGGATATTCTGGACACTGCGATTGCCTCTGTTGCTCTTCCGTAAATTGCTGGCTCACTGTCGGCCTCCACCGACGAAGCAACATGGGTGCTGACCAGCTTGGTCGCCAATGCGATTGTGCTGCCCGCCTCAAACTGGTTTGCTGTGCGGATCGGGCGCAAGCGCTTCTTCATCATCTGTGTCGTCATCTTTACGGTATCGTCGTTTGCGTGCGGGGCTGCACCCACTCTCGGGTTCATTCTGGTGGCGCGCATAGTAAGAGGGGCAGGTGGTGGAGCTCTGCAGCCGCTATCGCAGTCTATCCATCTGGAGAGCTTTCCGCCTGAGAAGCGGGGCGTCGCCATGTCGATTTTCGGGTTCGGCGTGGTGTGCGCCCCTGTCCTGGGGCATACATTGGGAGGCTGGCTTACCGACGCTTATAGCTGGCGTTATGCGTTCTACATCAACATCCCGGACGGCATCCTGGCTATAATTTTGATCACCCGATTTGTCAAAGACCCGCCGCAAATGCGGGGATCGAAGTCGATTGGGTTCGACGCCATCGGACTGGGCACGCTGATGGTCTGGATCGGCTGCCTGCAGATCATCCTCGACAAAGGTCAGGAGGACGACTGGTTTGGCGCCACTTGGATCCGTTGTGCCGCGCTCCTGCTAGTGATCGGCTTCGTATGGTTCGTGTGGCACAGTTGGCGCTCTGACCATCCACTCGTGAATCTGCGCGTCCTTAAAAACCGGAACTTCGCCCTCGGCTGTTTCCTGATTCTCACTTTGGGCATATCGATCTATTCCACCGTCACGGTGTTGCCGCTCTTTTACCAGGAGGTTCTGGGTTATACCGTACTCACCGCTGCCGAAGGAGTGCACTCTCCCAAAGAGAAACTCAATAAAATACGCTATTTTACGATTTTTATCGCCCAGTGCGATACCCATGTCGCTCTTCGGTGCCCGGTCGGACAGGTCTAAAGTAGTCCTTTCGTAATTTGACTTTTCTATACTCAAACGTTTTAGTATTGGCTGCGCAGAGCTATCGATGCGATTCTGCGGAAGAAAGCCTTCATACATGCACATCCTTCTCCGATGGCGGCGCCTGGTTCAGTTGCAATTGCCGCGTCATTGATACGTCACCTCCTCCGGCATTGCGCTTTTGATTGCGTTCCACGGCAAAACGCATCGGCTTACTCGTCGCAGAAATCCGTATTCGTCCACCAGCGGGCGAAGCGAAACTAGTCTTCTCCACTTCATTTTCATCTTTCTATTTGATAGCCAGAGCTCATTCAGATTGCGGCACGGTTGTCATAGTCTGTATCGGATGAAAACGCTTTCATGGCGTCATCATATTGCGCTGGCAAACATGCAGCGACCGTTCTTGACGGTAGATGTGGTGAACAAGGAGAAGTCATGTCAAAGCAGTTAACTCCCCCCCTTGGGCGGATACAAATCCGTCGACTGAGCGGGTACTTTACGGTACTCGCAGCACTGCTTCTAACCTATGTTGCGCCGAGCGCTCATGCTGCAGCGGCGTGCAATGTTGTTTACACAACTTCACCACAGAATTCAAGCGCCTTCGGTGCGGCCATCACCATCCAAAACACCGGAACAACGTCCTGGACAAGCTGGACGCTGACGTGGACGTTCGCCAACGGGCAGACAGTTGCGTCCCTTTGGAATGGCATTGAATCTCAGAGCGGCGCGAACGTAACAGTAACGAACGAGCCCTATAACGGCAGCGTAGCCGCCGGGGGCAGTGTCACCGGCGTTGGATTCAACGGTACCTGGAACGGAACAACCAATGCGGTGCCTGCGTCGTTCGCCGTCAACGGCGTGACCTGCGGCGCGGCATTGACTGCGACGACCACCACGCTGACCGCGTCCACCACCACGCCAACGGTTGGCGCGAGCGTTACGCTGACTGCCACGGTTGCGCCTTCGGCGGCTACCGGCACAGTCACCTTTTTCAATGGCACTACCTCACTCGGAACCGGAACGCTGAGTTCAGGCAAGGCGGTGCTTACAACTTCGTTTGCGGCGGCGGGGACGGACTCACTGACGGCCGTTTACGGCGGATCGACAACCGACGCCACCAGCACTTCGAGTGCGCTTTCAGTTACGGTCAGCGCGGCCACCAAGACCGCGACAACCACCACGCTGACCTCATCTACCACGACGCCAACGGTTGGCGCCAGCGTTACATTGACAGCAACGGTTTCGCCATCGACGGCCACAGGTACGGTTACATTCTTGTCGGGCACAACCTCGCTTGGTACCGGAACATTGAGTTCAGGCAAGGCGGTGCTTACAACTTCATTTGCGGCGGCGGGGACGGACTCGTTGACGGCTGTTTACGGCGGATCAACGACCGACGCCACCAGCACTTCGAGTGCGCTTTCAGTTACGGTCAGTGCAGCCACCAAGACTGCGACGACCACCACGCTGACCGCGTCCACCACTACACCAACAGTCGGCGCCAGCGTTACGCTGACTGCTACGGTTGCTCCTTCGACGGCTACAGGCACGGTCACATTCATGTCAGGAACCACCTCGCTCGGAACTGGAACGCTGAGCGCGGGTGTGGCAACACTCACGACTTCATTTGCGACAGCCGGGACTGACTCACTGACGGCTGTGTACGGCGGATCAACGACCTTCGCGACCAGCACATCGAGCGCAGTCACAGTGACCGTCAGTGCAGCAGCCAAGACAGCAACATCCACCACACTCGCCGCATCCACCACCACGCCTACGGTTGGCGCCAGTGTTACGTTAACAGCTACTGTTTCACCTTCAGCAGCTACCGGCACGGTCACCTTCTACTCGGGCACGACTTCGCTCGGAACGGGAACACTGAGCGCGGGTGTGGCAACGCTGGCGACCTCATTCGCGACAGCGGGGACTGACTCACTGACGGCGGTCTACGGCGGATCGACGACCGACGCGACGAGCACCTCAAGTGCCGTAAGCATTACTGTCTCAAACGGCACAACTGGCTTTGCGTGCAATGTTGTCTACACAATTTCGCCGCAAAGCTCAACCGCTTTCGGCGCGACCATCGACCTGGAGAACACTGGAACCACGAACTGGACCAGTTGGACGCTCCAGTGGACCTTCGCCAACGGACAGACGATTTCGTCTCTCTGGAACGGCGTTGAAACACAGAGCGGCGCATTGGTGACTGTGACGAATGAGAGTTACAACGGCTCCGTCGCCGCGGGCGGCAGCATAACCAACATCGGCTTCAATGGAACCCTTGTTGGCGGCAATGCGGCTCCGACAGCGTTCTCGGTAAATGGCACCCTGTGCGGCGGATTGAGTGGTGCTCCTCCGCTGGCGCCGACCGGGTTGACAGCAACATCCGGCAATGCGCAGATCGCGCTTTCTTGGTCTGCGAGTTTGACCGCTACCAGTTACAACGTGCTGCGATCGACCACCAATGGCGGACCGTACACGTCGGTCGGCACATCGACCACAACCAGCTTCACCAACACCGGTTTGACTAACGGCACAATCTACTACTATGTGGTTGCTGCTGTGAACGCGGCCGGCACTGGCGCCGATTCAACGCAGGTCTTCGCTGAACCCAACACCGTCGCTGCAAATGTTACCATCAGCGTCAATCCATCGGAAACCCAGAAGATCTCGCCCTATATCTACGGGATCGACGGGAACACCAATGCATCGATTCCCAACGTTCCGGATGTTACCGTCTTCCGCATGGGCGGCAATCGCTGGACAGCCTATAACTGGACAACGAACGCCTCCAACGCAGGCAGCGACTATCTCTACGAGAGTGACAATTTCCTGAGCTCAAGTACGGTTCCTGGATTTGCAGTGTATCCGTCGATCAATGCCAACATTGCCGCCGGACAAGCCACCCTCTTTACGATACCGATACAAGGGCTGGTATCCGCAGATGAGTCTGGCCCGGTGCCCACAACCAACGCACCGGATCTGGCAAGGTTCCAGGATGTCGTCTACAAGAAGAGCTCAGTCAGTTCCGCTCCCTTTACCACGACGCCGCCGGTTGTTGTGGTAAGTGGCGAGGACACTGGCAATGTTTACGACGACGAATTCGTCTGGGCGATAAATCAGCTTTCCACCACGAAGGAACTCTTCAACGGAACCACGTCGACACCTGCATTTGTCGACCTCGACAACGAGCCGGATCTTTGGAACTCGACACATCTGGAGATACAGGGACCAACGGAAATTACGCCGGCTGCCTATATTGCCAAGACTCTGTCAGTGACCGAGGCTCTGAAGGCTCAGTTCCCGGACATGATCATCTTTGGTCCGTCGCACTATGGGTTCCTCGGCGTGTACAACTGGCAGTCAGGAGTCACCGGCACCACACCAACTGGAGAAAACTGGTTCACTGACGAGTATTTGCAGGCTCTGAGCACGGCTTCTGCAACCTTTGGAAAGCCGCTGGTGGATGCCTACGACTTCCACTGGTATCCGGAAGACTACGATGCGGGCAGCACTCGTGTAAGCAGCCTGACCGCCGCGACTTTGTCGGATGCGGATATGCAGTTGATTGTGCAGGCTCCGCGTAACCTCTGGGATCCAACCTTCACCGATCCTGGAAACAGCAATCCGTGGGTTAACTCCGTACTTGGAGGCGCGCCCATCGAGTTCCTGCCCAGGCTGCAGGCAAAAATCAATGCAGAATTCCCCTCGATCAAGCTCTCCATCAGCGAGTACGAAACAGGTGGATTCAACAACATTGCCGGCACAGTTGCACAGGCGGATCAGTTGGGTGTTTATGCCAGCAACGGCCTCTTCGCAGCCATGATGTGGCCGCCGAGCGGAACCTACGATTATGAACTCGCGGGTTTCCGTGCCTATCGCAACTTCGATGGCGCCGGGTCCAACTTCGGAGATACTTCGGTGTCAACGACCTCGAGCAACCCCGGCAGTGTGATGGTCTATGCAAGCACGGACAGCACAACGCCCGGCCGGGTTGTATTAGTGGTCATCAATCGCGCTAACACAAGCCAGGTGGCCGCGATTTCCGGGTTGAGTCTGTCAGGCACCGCCAGCTTGTATCAAATTACGGCGACCACCGCTGCGGCACAAAGCACAGCTGGAAGTCCCGTGACGCCTGTGTTTATTGGCACGATGGCGGTCAGTGGCACATCGCTGACGCTGACGTTGCCCGCGTATAGCGTTACAACCATCAACGTTCCTTAAACTGCTGAAGTTGGCACTACGCAAAACAAGCCGGTGCTTCCTCGAAAAGAAGCACCGGCTTGCTAGTTGAGTCTCCGGTATACGCTGACTCTGGTTTAGCTATAGCTCTCGGCTTACAACAATGCAAAGTCGCAATGGTGGGCCTTCCGGCTAGTTGACGGTGCAGGCAGTCCCGTTGATTGAGAATGCCGTAGGTATGGCGTTGGTGGTGCCGTTCCAGGTTCCGTTGAAGCCGACGCCGTTGTAACTGCCACCAGCGCCGATGCTTCCGTTGTAACTCTCGTTGCTCACAGTGACGTTAGCGCCGCTCTGGGTTTCAATGCCGTTCCAGAGTTGCGAAACTGTCTGTCCGTTGGCGAAGGCCCAGGTCAGCGTCCAATTGGTCCAGGCGGTGGTTCCCGTGTTGTTGATGGTGATCGCCGCTCCGAAGGCGCTGTTGTTTTGCGGCGAAATGGTGTAATCGACGGTGCACTTGATGCTGGACGTCGAAGGTACCACTGTAAGTGCGATAGTGGTAGTTGCAGTCAGAGTGCCCGAGGTTCCGGTGATGGTGACTGTAGTCGCGCCGGTGGTGGCCGAACCGCTGGCCGTCAGAGTTAGCACGCTGGTTGAGGTTGTGGGGTTGGTGGCGAACGCAGCTGTTACGCCGCTGGGCAGGCCCGAGGCGGCAAGAGTTACAGAGCCGGTGAATGGGCTCACATCTGTTACCGTGATCGTATCCGTGCCGCTGGCGCCCTGATTGACTGATAACGAGGCCGCCGAAGGCTTCAGTGTAAAGCTCCCGGGGGTAGTTACCGTAAGTGCGATGGTGGTGGTTTCGGTAAACGCCCCGGAGGTTCCGGTAATCGTCACAGTGGCCGCGCCTGCGGTAGCGGTGCTGCTGGCCTTGAGCGTCAGCACGCTGGTCGAGGTGGTCGGGTTGGTGGCGAACGTGGCTGTCACGCCGGCAGGCAATCCGGACGCAGCAAGAGTTACAGACCCAGTGAATCCGTTTACGTCAGTCACCGTGATCGTGTCAGTGCCACTGGCTCCTTGAGCGACAGAAAGAGTAGCCGCCGAAGGCTTAAGCGTGAAGCTGGCCCCTGCGGACACCGTGAGTGCAATGGTGGTGGTTGCGGTAAGCGAGCCGGATGTCCCGGTGATGGTGACCGTAGCCGTGCCCGCGGTGGCCGTGCTGCTGGCCGTCAGAGTCAGAACGCTTGTGCTTGTCGTGGGGTTAGTGGCGAATGCTGCAGTTACACCGGCAGGCACGCCCGATGCCGCAAGAGTTACGTTGCCGTTGAATGGACTCGCGTCCGTCACTGTGATGGTGTCAGTGCCGCTGGAGCCTTGCGCAACCGACAATGTGGCCGCCGAAGGCTTAAGCGTAAAGCTTCCCGCCGTAGTCACCGTGAGTGCAATGGTGGTGGACGAGGTCAAAGAGCCGGAGGTCCCGGTGATGGTGACCGTAGCCGTGCCAGCGGCGGCCGTGCTGCTGGCCGTCAGAGTCAACACGCTGGTGCTGGTGGTGGGATTAGTGGCGAACGCGGCAGTTACACCGGTTGGCAGGCCCGATGCCGCAAGAGTTACATTGCCGTTGAAGGGACTCACGTCTGTAACTGAGATGGTGTCGGTGCCGCTGCCGCCTTGCGCAACCGACAGAGTATTTGCAGACGGTTTAAGCGTGAAGCTTCCCGTCCCTCCCGAGACGGTTGGAGATCCGGTTCCCATGACGATGCCGCGGCCGTTTGTTCCCACGAATACGGTTCCAAAGACCTGTGGGTCGCCAGTCATCGCCGCGGCTGCCTGGCCATACTCATGGGCGGAGTCATTGATCTGTTCCCAGGTGACACCTTCGTTGGTTGAGGCGAAGATCCCGCGTACGCCACCGATTTCAGCATTGGTGAAGATGGTTTGATAACTCGCCCCGGGGCCAGCCATGCCAAAACCGATAACATCGGCTTGTGTCACATTCGTCAGCTGAGTAAAACTGGCGCCGTAATTGGTTGAATGCCACATGCCGTAGTCGTTGTTGGCAACGCTCCCTCCCACTAACCAAACATCGCCCGCAATGCCAGGCGCAGCTTTTACTACAACGGGGTCTCCTGATACAGGCATCCCTGTTGCAGCCGTTGCTGTAAAGGACTGCCCGCCGTTCGTGCTTACATAGAACTGGCCGGCCGCGTAATAGTAAAAATACAAAGGGTTCACACGGTCAGAGGCAATAACGCCCCCTGCGGGGGCACCCGAGGAAGCTGTCCAGCTAGCGCCATAGGTAGTGGTATAGAACGGCGCCATGCCAGTAGGCGCCCACACTACCGACGCGGCATTCGCCGCCATCGCGATAGTGCCGTAGCCACCGTCGGTATAACCGGCCGGATCAGCGCTTGCCGCAAACCATGCCGTCTCACTTGTGCCTCCGGAAGTGGTCCAGCCGGTGCTGTGGGTCGGCGGGCTTGCCGTATTGTTTCCATTGCCCGCTATGACCATAGTCATCGGGTCTAACGCGGCGAAATCGATTGCTCCATAAGTCCCGAAAAATGGAATCGAAAATGGGAAAGTCGGCGCCGTAGTTAAGCTCGTATGCGCGAATCCGCCGATGTCTCCCATCACGCTGTATAAGTGCGCGCCGCCGCCCGCCGGTGGACTGACCAACCCGAGGACTGAAGTTTCCTCAATCCCCATTGCCGCATCTGTAAGTGCAAACTGCTCGCCCGGATCCCAATTGGTTAGGTTTGTTGTGCCCCACATTGTCATGCCGGTTCCAAAAAACATGTGATTGGAGTTGAACGGATCAATGGCCAGGCCGGAAACCATCCAGCCAAGTTCGGGTGCTTCGATGGGCGCTACGGGGGCGGTATCGCCCTCATTCAACCAGGGCGCAGCCGAGTCGTTCAGCGTGTACATGAAGCTGCGGCTGGGATAACTCGTCCAGTTCCAGATCTGGGACCAGGTGGCGCCGGAATTGGTGCTGCGCCAGATGATCGTATCCGGCCACCATGAGTTAAAGGCCGAGACCATGATCGTTGTCGGAACCTCTTTGTCGATAGTCAGACCACCGTAACCAAAGTAGTCCGCGCCGCTGGCAGTGGTTGGAACAACCGGTGCAATCTCAGTCCACGTGCCTGTTGCCGTGGTGTATCTCTGTACGTCTCCCATCACGCCGTCGTAAGGTCCGGCTCCATTGCTATAGGTGATGTAGAGTTGGCCATTCACCGGGTCCAGTTCCGCGCGTTGTGGCAGGAAGCCGGGGGCAGGAGCGTCGGAAGCGACCGACCAACTTGCACCATTCGTGCAGGCAACGGTCCCGGTCGTTTGAGTTCCAGTCAGCGTGCATGTCGGCTGGCCAGCCAAAGGGGCCCAAGTGGTTCCTCCGTTGGTAGTGATGTAGATGTTATCGCCATCGGGTTGCGCCACCCCAACATAGATGGTCTGTGTAGCCTTCCCTGATGAGCCGGTCCGCGGGTCGAAGACAACCCACGCCGGCCCAATGATGTCGCCGTCATAAATGTTGCCCGGCTCAACCGCATAGGTTCCGGGCTGCGGAAAGCTGGTCACCTTGCTCCAGGTAAGTCCGGAATTGGTGCTCTCCCAGAGGCCGTTTCCGCTTCTCGCCGCAAAGAACAAAACGCTGTTGACATTGGGATCAATCGCCAGCCGCTCGCCCATGTTACGCGCGGGCATGTTGCCTCCCACTTTGAACGGCATTGTCACGGCAGTGGGAAAAGTGGCTCCCTGGTTGTTCGAAATCAAGAGCACGCCATTCGCGGTTGTAAAACTGTTCGTGTAAAGTCCAGTCATGATGTAAAGGTTTTCTGGGTTCACCGAATCGGTCGCGAGACTCTCCACGCCCAGGCTGTTCCAATTAGCCCAGGTCGTAAAATCCATAAGCGGAACCCAGAGATTCGTGGTGGAATTCCATCTGTAAGCGCCGCCGATGTCGGTGCGGGCGTAAACGAGATTCTTCTGCGACGGGTTAAAGATGATGTTTGGGATGTAACCACCACCACCGCCGGTGTAGACGTTGCCCCATGTGTATCCTGCAGCGTTCGCTTGTCCAAATGCAGCGCTACTAAAGAGGTTGACTGCAAGCACACATAAAACGATCATGCGCGCGAAGGCCGTTCTGTGAACGACTTGTCTGGCTGTAAGGGACATTTCGTTTCCTCGATTTCGAACGGTGATCTCATGCAGATGCCCAGGGAGTAACTGGCAATAAATGGGATTCAATGCCGCTTCGGCCATTGGAAACATTTACAAATGTCTCCGGCACAAGATGAGAATTGGTTTGGACCAACGGGCAAAGTAAGCGCCTAAGCTTGCTTCGCTCGTACTTCAGATGTCGCGGTAGTTTGCTGGTTGACTGTGCAGGCCTGTGCAGAAAGAGGAGACGCCTACACGAAGGATTCCTGGCTGTGCTCTGACATTGGAAAGGCTGTGGCCGCGTGCGTTCACTTCGTTCAACTAACGAGTGATGCCCGAAACCACAGACCTTTTCCACTAGAATGGACGACCCGCAAACCTACTCTGTTGAGTTATGCGGACTAGCGAGCCGGCCCACGTTCACTTACTCGTTCGATAAGCTGGGCCTACACCGACTACGCTGTGACAACATCGGTCTGCCGAATGCTCGCATCGTGTGAAATGCAGCAAGGGCGCCGCTGTTACCAGTAGCGCCCTTGGTTGAGTGTGGCTGTTTAGTTGCCGGGAAGAGATTTGCGTAGACGAGATAAGCCGACGCTATATCTACCTGCGCCCAGAAACGGTGATAGTTGAAGGTTGGACCCGCTCCCCCTCCCGCGCAACCCGAAACAACGAGCGGATAGCTGGGATCATTCTTGTATTTGGGACGCAGGCTCAGGAATGTTGGCTGCGGGGTGACAGTGACGTCTTCCCCAGCCGGCATGGTGCCCGGTGCCCAGGCGGAAGGCACAAACACAGTGGCTCCGAAGCCACCATTGAGGGTAGTGCCACCCTCAGTGCTGCTGCTGGTCGTTGTAGTGCAGTAGTCGCCGCGCGTCTCCGCCACCGAGATTCCGATGGAATCGCGATAGTTGGCCCAGATGCCGGTCAGCAGGCTCTTGGCCAACGCCTCCGATGTTGCATCGGGAGTCCCACTGGTGCCCCACTTGCCAACTGCGGCGCTGTAGTAAGACAGGGCCTTGGCCAGTGAGCAGGCTTCGCCTATGTCCGTTGCGGTGCCCGTGACCCTGACGTGAAGGTTCGGGTTAAGCGGAACGGTAGTCCAGTCTTGCGTGGTCGCGTTCCAGTTGGTTGCAGGCTTGTTCGTGGTGCTTGAGGCGACGAGGCCGCAGGTTGAGTCGTTCCAGGGATTCGTCGTGTCGCCCTGGCCGGGGGAGTTGTCCCAGCAGAGCGAACCGGGCAGTGTAAAGGTTCCGTTGGTGTTGACCGTGGTGCTCTTCTCCACCCAGGGAATCCAGCTGCTCAGCACGACTGCGGCCTTGGAATCGCCGCTGATGTAGTAGTACTCAGCCAGACGCTCCATGGACCAGACCTGCATACCGAACCACTGGTTGCTCGGCGGGTTGTGATAGACGGGCTCCCAATCGTAAGCCATGTTGTAGAAGGTGGAGTCGCCAGTGGGAGTCGGGGAGTAGGAACCTTCCCAACTATTAGTTGCGCCGCCAGCAATGGCGCCTTCATCCGATTGCAACCAGCGGTAAAGCTCAAGCTGACGCTCCAGGCTGGTGCTCCAATCGGTCACGCTCTGCGCGGGTAGTTTGCCGCTGATGCCCGCATCCTTCGACAGAGCGTACGCCGCCACTGGGTTCTGGTAGCCAAAGTGCGTGGTACCGTCTCCAATGCGCCATGCCCAGCTTCCATCTGCCGGAACCGCTCCGCCCCAGGCAAAGTACCATCCGAGCAGATAATGCGCGGAACTGTACCCGCTGCCGGCCGCGCAACTCGTTGCGCTCGCGCTCGCGCCAGTGCAACCGATGGCCTTGAAGTACTTGTCGAACATCGAATACCGCAGGTAGTCGCCCAACTTGGCGGCCTTGGGTAGCAAGCTTGTGACAACGCTGCTTCCGCCCTGCGCGTTCGCGTACTGTTCCGCCCAATACATTGCCTGTACAGTGCGGGCATCGGCGTCCGGTGCGTCGGTGTATTTCCACTGCGCCGTATAAGGAGAGGGAGCAGTGAACAGATCAAGGTAGCCATTGGTTGCGCTGCCGTACTTCAATGCATCCCAGCAAGGCTGCGGAACCGTCAGCCATACAGACTCATTTGCGCCGCGTTGGAAGGTGTTCATGCACGAGGGCTTCGTCACACCGTCTTCCTGTTGGCCAAAGCCGTAAAAGTTGTCGGTGTCAATAATCCAGTGCATGGAGTACATGTTGGCGTTGCCGTAGGTCGCGCTGAGTTGGCTCGCCAACGGATCGGTGCCCACAGAGACCGAGCTTGTCAACACCGATGGATAGGCGCTGGGCAATGGATGCTCAGGCGCATATGTGGCGGGCGCAGAGGCGTTATACCCAGCGTTGGTCGGTTGCAGTGTTGCACTGGGGATCATGTTGTCTTCCATGCTCGTCCAGGCAGTTTGCAGTCCCGTCCAGTTTGTGGTCAAGCCACCATAGAGCGTTTCCAGCCAGATCCAGTAGCTGTAAGTCTCCGATGACGTTTCGTGGCCATAATCCGGAGCCTCGCCCATGAGTGTTTCTACCGAGTGGTAGGGAATCTGGTCACCGCTGGTTGCGGTCCCAAAATACCCGTTTGAGGAGGCGTGAATGTCATTGTAGAGATCGACAAAATGCTGCTGGAAGGTCGTGTAGCCCGTGCCAATCTCCAACGTGATGCTGGTTGTCACAGGGGTCAGTGTTCCAGAGGTGCCGGTGATGGTGATCGCGGACGATCCATCCGCAGCTGAGGCGCCCACCGTGAGGGTGATCACGCTGGTTGACGTGGCTGGGTTGGTGGCGAACGCTGCTGTAACTCCGGTAGGCAATCCCGATGCAGCCAGAGTTACGCTGCCCGTGAATCCGTTCTCGTCCGTCACCGCGATGGTGCTGGTCCCTGTGCTGCCTGGAGCCACTGTCACCGTTGAGGGCGATGCTGCAAGCGTAAAGTTGGGCTTTCCGGTCACCGTGAGCGTAATGGAAGTGGTAACTGGGGTCAGCGTGCCAGAGGTACCGGTGATGGTGATTGGATACGCCCCAGCCACAGTTGTTGAAGCTACCGTGAAGGTAACCACGCTTGACGTAGTAGAGGACGCTGGGCTGAACGCGGCAGTTACACCCGTCGGCAGTCCCGACGCGGCAAAGGTTACGCTGCCGGTGAACGGGCTGATGTCAGTTACAGTGATGGTGTCCGTCCCGCTCGCGCCTGGGGCAACCGAAAGAGTGGCCGCCGATGGTTTCAGCGTAAAGCTCCCCGCGCCAGTTACAGTCAGCGAGATGGAAGTGGTTGCGCTCAACGTACCCGAGGTTCCCGTAATCGTGATCGGGTACGTTCCAGCGACGGTGGATGCAGCGACCGCCAACGTGGCTACGCTTGAGGTCGTGGATGAAGCCGGGCTGAACGCAGCGGTTACGCCAGTCGGCATGCCGGACGCGGCAAAGGTTACGCTGCCCGCGAATGGACTCACGTCCGTAACAGAGATGGCGTCTGTCCCGCTGGCTCCTGGAGCAACCGAAAGCGTCGTTGCCGAAGGCTTCAGCGTGAAGCTTCCCTGTCCAACTCCGCCGCAAGCTATTCCGTTGATCGCGAAGTTAGTGGGCACAGCATTAGTAGTGCCGTTCCATGTGCCGTTGAATCCGATGCCGGTGAGGCTGCCACCGGCGGCGATGCTTCCGTTATAGCTCTCGTTCTTTACCGTTACGTTGGCGCCGCTCTGGGTTTCCATGCCGTTCCAGAGAGACGAAACCGTCTGCCCATTCGCGAAGGTCCATGTCAGCGTCCAACTGGTCCAGGCCGTTGTACCCGTGTTGTTGATGGTCAGGGCCGCACCAAAGGCGCTCGAGCTTTGTGGCGAAATTGCGTAGACGACCTGGCACGCGCTATTGGTCGTGCCCACGATCAGCGAGACAGAGGTGGTTGCGCTCAATGTGCCCGATGTTCCGGTAATGGTGATCGGATAGGTTCCAGCCACAGTGGATGAAGCGACCGCGAGAGTAACCACGCTTGAGGTCGAGGATGACGCCGGGCTGAAGGAGGCAGTTACACCGGTCGGCAAACCCGATGCGGCAAACGTTACACTGCCGGCGAATGGACTCACGTCAGTCACCGTGATAGTGTCGGTCCCGCTGGCGCCCGGAGCCACCGTGAGGCTTGTGGGCGAAGCTGAAAGGCTAAAGCCTCCGAGACCAGTTACAGTAAGCGAGATGGAGGTGGTTGCGCTCAGGGTGCCAGAGGTTCCGGTGATAGTGATCGGATAAGTTCCAGCCACTGTTGTTGACGCCACCGCGAATGTCAAAACGCTTGTCGTTGTGGTTGGATTGGTGCCGAACGTTGCTGTAACTCCAGTGGGCAGGCCGGATGCAGCAAGAGTTACGCTCCCGGTGAATGTGCCCGTATCGTGCACTGTGATGGTGTCCGTTCCGCTGGCGCCTTCAGCAACTGACAGCGCCGTGGCCGACGGCGTCAGTGTAAAGCCCGACGCGGGGGGCACAGTGAGCGTGATGGTCGTCGTCACTGGAGTTAGCGTTCCGGAGGTTCCAGTGATTGTGATTGGATACGTTCCAGCGACGGTCGTTGCGGCCACCGCGAATGTAACTACGCTCGAAGTCGCGGATGAAGTTGGGCTGAACGAGGCAGTCACGCCGGTGGGCACGCCGGTGGCGGCAAAGGAGACACTGCCGGTGAACGGACTAACATCCGTCACCGTGATTGTGTCCGTTCCGCTGGAGCCCAGGGCAACCGTCAAAGTGGACGCAGACGGTGTCAGCTTGAAGCCGCCCGTTGCCGCGCCGCAGGTCGTTCCGTTGATCGCGAACGACGCAGGCGCTGCATTGGTGGTGCCGTTCCAGGTTCCGTTGAAACCGATTCCGGAGAGGCTGCCACCGGCGGCGATGCTACCGTTGTAACTCTCGTTCTTCACAGTCACGTTTGCGCCGCTCTGGGTCTCAATGCCATTCCAGAGGGAGGAAACGGTCTGCCCATTGGCAAACGTCCAGGTCAGTGTCCAACTGCTCAATGCTGTAGATCCGGTGTTTTGGATGGTAATCGCCGCTCCGAACGCGCTCGAATTCTGCGGCGATATTGTGTAGACAACATTGCACGCGGTCTGCGCTGTGCAAGTGGTCGCCAGAACAATCGCTGCTGCCAGGATTATTCCGAACATGCGTATGATGCGATGTTTCATGGTGCGCTCCTTGTGTCTTACGCTGGAGACCCCGCCCCGATGTTCGGCGACATTACTGGCTGGGTAACCTGTACGCGATCGGCGAAAGCCGTTGGCGCTGCGTGTTAGTGAATAGTCGTGTGGAAGCATGAGGCGTTCCGGCTCATACCCATATCTCCTATTGAGCGGTCGGCTTTATCGGGATAACCTAACCGTTTATGCCGAGCAAAACATGCGTAGACAGCAGGGGCAGGAAAGGTGTGCGGAATCGGCAGAACAAATCAAGTGAAATGCTCCGCCGAGTTCGTGTTATGGCAACTGTTCATCGCGGTAGATTGCTAGTTAACGGTGCAGGCCGTTCCGTTGAGCGAGATCGCCGTGGGCACCGCGTTCGTTGTTCCGTTCCATGTGCCGTTGAATCCTATTCCGGACAAGGTTCCGCCTGCCGCGATGCTTCCGTTGTAACTCTCGTTCTTGACCGTCACGTTCGCGCCGCTCTGTGATTCCACGCCGTTCCAGAGTTGCGAAACCGTCTGTCCATTGGCGAAGGTCCATGTCAGCGTCCAATTAGTTACCGCGGTCGATCCGTTCTTGATAGTGATCGCCGCCCCAAAGGCGCTTGAGTTTTGCGGCGAAATCACGTAGTCGATGGTGCACCCGGAGCCGCCGTTACCGGAAGCCTGGGTCGTCGCGCTCGCTTGAGACGATGACGCCGATGTGCCAGCCGCGTCGGCCGCGTCGATCTTGTAGTAATACGTGGTTGACGCCGAGAGGCCGGTGCTGGAGTAACTCGTGGCTGTCACTCCGCTGGCGATCTGGTTACTCGAAGACGGAGTAAATCCGCTGGTGGTGCTCCTGAAAACGTTGTAGCCGTTGATGGTGCAGTTAGCCGGAGCAGTATCCGCCGTCCAACTCAAGTTGATGACGCTTGAGGAGGCTGCGGTTCCGGTAAGTCCGCTGGGCGCCGAGGGCACGGTTGTGCATGACCCGCCACCTCCGCTACCGGCCGCGGCGCTAACCGAGAATCCGCTCATGGCCAAGCCTTGGCCACCCGTCCAAATCTCAAAGCCGTATTCCACATCGATCAACCACCATGAGGACTCCAGGCTTCCTCGTGAGACGGCATCGGAGAAGAAGGGCAGAAGATTAAGGTTGCTTACAGACGTCACAGGGCTCGTCGCGACATACGAGACGATCTTCCACGAGGACTGATTGCCGGTCCACACCGCATAACTGGCGCCGTCGATGGTCGCGGTAGCAACCTGCGAACCGAAGGGTTCTATCGACCCTTGATGATTGAGCCAGATCATGATTTCGGTGCCGTTCGGTTGACCAGACGTCGTAGAAGTCTGGTTGAACCAAATGTCGTAAGCGGCATCATTGTTATAGCCGGAGGGCTGTGTGATGTTGACGCTTGTGGTCGCTGAGGCAATATTGCTTTCTTCAATTGGGAAGGGATTGGAGCTAGTGCAGGTGCCCCAATGGCATCCCCGGAAGAGAGACGTATAAGTTGCTGGAGAACCATTCGTGGCGTTCGAGAAATCCGCGGTAGTGATGGTGAAGCCTAACCCGTTGATGGTGGCGCACTCTTCAAGAGAGGAGTCATATTCGTTCATCTGGAAGTCGTACAAACCGCCGTCAAGGGCAGTAACGTTGGTCGGCGAACACGTGGATTGAGCGGCGGCCGGAGCCGACATCCCGAGGAAGAAAAGACAGACTGCGCATGCTATCGTCAACATTGGAAAAACGGACCGCTTTTTCATGAGAAGCTCCTTGTTGAGTCACCTTTCTTTGTTGCTGGCGTTTATTCAATCGACGTTTCCTGAAGAGGTGGGAATGCGGGCAGACGACAGTTTCGTGGCCCCGCAGTATCCCTGCTTCAGTAGCCGATGAAAGTCACCAGGCTAGTTAACTGTGCAGGCCGTTCCGTTCAGCGAGAACGCCGTGGGGATCGAGTTGGTGGTGCCATTCCATGTCCCGTTGAAGCCAAAGCCGGAGTAGCTTCCGCCGGCGGGAATGTTTTCCCATGTCTGGCCTGCTTGCTCGCTCACAGTCACGTTCGCTCCACTCTGCGATACGGCTCCGTTCCAGGAACTTGCAATGGTCTGCCCATTAGCAAAGCTCCATGTCAGCGACCAATTGCTCAGTGTGGTCGCCCCGCCGTTCTTGATCGTCACGGTCGCACCAAAAGCACTTGAGTTTTGCGGTGAGATCGTATAGTCGACGGTGCATGCGCCGCCGCCCGCGGAACCAATCGTGAGAGCGATAGTGGTGGATGCGGTGGTAGTTCCCGAGGTTCCGGTAATGGTCACTGTCGACGAGCCAACTGTGGCCGTACTGCTGGCCGTCAAGGTGAGCACACTGGAGCTGGTGGAAGACGCCGGGCTGAATGAAGCCGTCACGCCGCTGGGCAATCCAGTCGCGGTAAAGGCCACGCTGCCGGTGAATCCACCCGTGTCCGTTACCGTTATCGTGTCGGTTCCGGTGCTACCCTGCTTGACGGTGAGAGACGTCGGCGAAGAAGAAAGAGCAAAGCCAGACACCGGCTTGGTATTGACGGTGAGACCAATGGTGGTGCTCGCCGTCGTAGTCCCGGAGGTTCCCTTAATCGTGACTGTAACCGGCCCTCCGGTGGTAGCCGTGCTGCTTGCCGTGAATGTAACAACGCTGCTGCCGGTGGTTGGATTGGTACCGAAGGCAGCGGTGACGCCGCCCGGCAAGCCGGAGGCGGCAAGCGTAACACTGCCGCTAAATCCGTCGACGTCCGCCACAGAAACGGTGTCGGTGGCGCTGCTTCCCTGAGTCACAGCGAGTGTGGCTGCCGAAGGCGACAGCGTAAACCCGGGCGTGCCGGACCCGTTCGTCCCCACGAAGGTCGTGATGCTCTGAGCCGGCAGCGTGTAAGTGAATGAACCTCCCGAAACACCTATCGCGGTCTGTTGCGCCAACATGCCGCTGGCTGAAGTCTCGTACGGGGTAACTGAAGTGAATGTCTCGCCTGAGGTAGCAAAGGTAACTGTGTTTGCAGAGCTATTCGAGTTGATAGCAACAATCTCGGATGTTCCGTTGCCTGCGTAAGCTGAAACATCCACGCCTGAGACTGGATTCGCCGTCGCGCTCGCACGGACAGATCCCGGCCGGACATATTTCGAGAACTGCGCTATTGCGGCGCCATAGTAAGTGGGATTGTTGTTAGTGTCCGCGAGGCCGCTGACAAACCCCTCCGCGGGCCAGTCCACGATCCACCACCAGACATAGGCGTTGTACTGAGCAGTAACCATCGATGCATGGACTTCTTCCGCGGCTGCGATTGCATCGCCAATGGCCGAAGCCGATCCGTTTGCGGGGCTAAGGTAGTGTTCGGTCATCCAGACTTCTTTGCCCTTCTGTTCGGCATTGGTGTAGTAACTCGGAGATACACCGTATATGTGCCCGGCAATGATCCCAATCTTGCCTACCGCATTCGCATCGTCGAGTGCAGGATCAGAGAGACTGGTGGTGAAGCTCTCTGACTCCGGCATGATCAATTTGGTTGTCAGCACACCTGCATTTCCGGCGACCCACGCATCCATCGTCGCGCCGGTCCATACAGCCGATTCATAAGTCACGTTGGCGTCCGGCTCGTTCTGCACGGAGATTGCATAGAGCGGCACGCCGCCGGCCGCCAGATACGATGTGAAGGCGTTGAGGTAGTTCGCGTAGGCGCCGTACTCTGAGGTATTCAGCGTGCCTTCGATCGTGCTGTTGTTGCTCTTCCAGGCCGCAGGCGGGGTCCACGGCGTGGCGATGATCGTAGCGCCTAGAGCATGCGCCCCCTGCGCATTCGACAGTTCCGTGGCCCAATTGCTGCCGCCCGTTGTCGAGCTCGGATCAATGCGCACGCGAAGGATGGTCAGGCCAAGCTGATTGTTGCCTGTGCCAAATAAGGCACTCTCTGTTGCTGAGCTAAACGCCGGCATCCATGCTTCAGCGCCACCGAATCCGCGGATTGTTTGGTAGGTCGTGTTGAAGTTTACCGTTGCTGTTTGCGCGCTGGCCATTGCGGAAGCCAGTAAGACTGAGGACGCAACAATATTTGTCAGGGGGATTTTCATGACCGGCCTTCTCCACTTGGAACTGTGATTGCAAGCGTGGAGCAGGGGTATCTACTACCCCACGCATGCATTGGTTGTCGCGCGGCGCACATGTGCGACGCTAATTGACGGTGCAGGCCGTGCCGTTAAGCAAGATGGCCGTGGGAATTGCGTTGGTGGTGCCGTTCCAGGTTCCGTTGAAGCCGATGCCGGACAGTGTGCCGCCGGCGGCGATGCTGCCGTTATAGGGCTCGTTCTTCACCGTCACGTTCGCGGCGCTCTGGGTTTCAATTCCGTTCCAGAGAGATGAAATCGTCTGCCCGTTGGCGAAGCTCCAGGTCAGCGTCCAACTGGTGACTGCCGTCGGTCCATTGACGATGGTGATGGCCGCTCCGAACGCACTCGTGTTTTGTGGCGAAATCACGTAGTCCACAGTGCAAGCCCCGCCGCCAGAAGGAGCGACCGTGAGCGCGATGGTGGTGGTTGCGGTCGTGCTACCCGACGTTCCTGTAACGGTCACCGTAGACGTGCCAGCAGTCGCTGTTGCGCTGGCCGTGAACGTGAGCACGCTGGTTCCAGTGGTGGGGTTGGTGCCGTAGGCGACAGTTACGCCGCTGGGCAAGCCGGTGGTTGCGAGAGTTACGCTGCCGGCGAATCCATTCACGTCGGTTACTGTGATGGTGTTAGTGGCGGTCTTGCCCTGAGTTACTGACAGTGTGCCCGCAGAAGGCGCAAGCGTAAAGCTCGGCGTCGAGTTAGTAACGGAGAGCGCGATGGTGGTCTTTGCCGTCGTGCTCCCTGAAGTTCCGGTGATGGTGACCGTTGCCGCACCAACCGTGGCCGTGCTGCTGGCTGTTAGCGTCAGCACGCTGGAGCTTGAGGATGATGCCGGGCTGAACGATGCGGTCACACCGCTGGGCATTCCGGTCGCAACAAACGATACGCTGCCGGTGAATCCGCCCACGTCCGCCACCGCGATGGTGTCGGTGCTGCTCTTACCCTGCGCAACCGAAAGAGATGTCGGCGAAGGTGTAAGTGTGAAGCTTGGAGTCACCGAGGGATTAACGGTGAGCGCGATAGTGGTGGTCGCAGTCGTGCTTCCAGAAGTTCCAGTGATAGACACCGCTGCCGGGCCCGTGGTAGCCGTGCTACTGGCCGTTAGCTCGAGCACACTTGCGCTCGTGGACGACGCTGGACTAAACGACGCCGTCACGCCGCTAGGCAAGCCAGTTGCTGTAAAGGCCACGCTGCCGGTGAATCCGCCCGTGTCGGTTACGGTGATGGTGTCAGTTGCACTGCTGCCCTGAGTTACAGACAGCGGCGACACCGATGGCGCAAGCGTGAAGCCTGGCGTTGGTGCGGTGCCGTTGACTGTGCAGTTAGTGCCGTTGAGTGCGAACGAGGTGGGTACTGCGTTCGTAACATTGTTCCAGGTACCGTTGAATCCCATGCTGGAGTAACTGCCTCCGGCTGGGATGGTGGTAGTTCCAATCGCCGTCACAATTGCGCCGCTCTGGGTTTCCGTGCCGCCCCAGAACTCTGAGATCGCTTGCCCATTCGCAAAGGGCCAGGTCAGCGTCCAGCTTGTTGCCGGTGACGCCGGTATAGCGGCCGTTCCCGTGTTCGCAATAACGAGGCTCGCTCCAAAACCGCTTTGCCATTGGCTTCCAATCGTATAGGTAACCGTGCATGCGGATGCGGTGATCGTAAGGGAAACTTTGGTGGTTGCAGTCAGTGTGCCGGACGTTCCAGTGATGGTCACCGTGGATGTTCCAGCGGTGGCTGTGGCACTGGCCTTGAGAGTCAGTACGCTGCTGCCGGTGGTGGGATTGGTGCCGAGCGAAGCAGTAACTCCGCTGGTAAGTCCCGATACAGCCAGGTTCACGCTGCCTGTGAATCCGCCCTCGTCCTGAACTGTAATGGTGTCGGTAGCGCTGTCGTTCTGAGCCAATGAAAGCACGGACGCCGAGGGAGAAATCTTGAAGATGGGCGTTGCCGATCCGAACCACTCCGGAAGTTCGACGGTTCCAGCGGGCTTGCCATTGGGGTCATAACTGGTGTCTCCCGTGCTCAGTGCGGGAACTGACCAATTCCACCAAAACACACCTTTCATCCACGAAGTCTGCTGGCTGAAAACCTCAAAGAAGGCCTCGTAGCAATCCGCTTGCTCGGTTGGATCATATCCGTCGGAAAGACTGGAGTTCCAAGGCTCTATATTTGTGCCTGGAGTACTTTCATAGCCAAGTTCGGTGAAGATGACAGGCTTGTTATAAGTGGTGCTAAGGTTCTCGAAGGCCGCGACGGCATTGTATCCACCATTCTCAGGGCTATCGGTCCAGGCGGATACCAACTGGGCAACCGTGGGATCACTTTGAGTTGTGAGACCAACGTATCCATCCACGCCGATGATATCGACGAGAGGCCAGAACGAAACCGTACTGAATTCGTCAGCGGGTCCGGACGCATTCGCGGCATAGGCAATTTGTCCGCTATAGACCGCCCGGACAGCGGCGATAATGTTGGCCCAGTACGTCTCATTCGCCGCTACGCTGAGCGTCTTGTATTCAGTACCGATCACCAGGCCTTCTACGTTGTTTGCCTGCGCGAGTGTTGCGTAGTGCACAATAAACGTTTGAAAACTGGCGAACCAGGCAGCGGTGCTGGTTGGCTCGAATTGACCTCTCCAGGTTCCGTCCAAAGAGTCTACGTGCGGTTTGAGGAAGACCTTCATCCCCTGGTTATGAAAACCTTGAATCGCGAAAGCTACCTGGTCGTCCAAAGGTGTCTTCGTGCTATCGGGTGCAATCGTCGTCGACGTGCCGGTCTGCACATACTGTGTAACAAGCACCGATGCATAATTCGCGCTTGTTTGCACAAGCTGGTTCGTTGAGGTTGTAGCGGCACCAGTGGCAACCGGAGGGTCTTCGTAATTCCCGTATTCGTCGAACCACCAGGATGTGTACACAATGCCGTCGTAGGTGAACCCACTCTTGGTCTGTCCAAAGGCCTTCGGTGCGACTCCGGCAATCACAAGCCCTGTCACTACGGCAAGAACAATGAACATGCGGGTGATGCAGTGTGAAGCTGAGGATGGAATCTTCATGGCTTCACCCCCGTCTGCGTCAGGCACCAACTCGGAACCGCAATCTGGCTGCCGGCCTGAAGACCGTCAGCACCACCCACGAGCCTGGATTCGGAGCATTCCTCCTTGGCCGAGCAGCCGTTCGTGCATCCCATAATCTTCGTCACCTGGAGCGAGACGGAACGGATGCTGAACGATTTAACCGTTCCGCAAAATCCATCGCCCGCCCACGGCAGCACACACACTGTATCTCCCACGGAGTGCCCCGATGACCGTGCGCCGGAAGCAAGCAGCAACGCCGCTATGTCGGTATTGCCGGTTCGCTCCGCAACTTCAAGAGCTGTCCCCGTGCCACGCGTAGCCGCGTTCAGGTTTGCGCCTGCTGCGATAAGGGCCTGAACAGCCTCGATCTGACCGCCTTGCGCCGCGGCAATGAGTGGGGTTCGTCCGTCGGCCGATCTCGCATCGACGCCTGCTCCTTGGGCCAGCAGTGAGCGGACCGTCTCGGTTTGGCCCATCGATGCAGCAACAATAAGAGGTGTAAGCCCATGCGCGTCGCGGGCGTCCATCCACACATCGTGTTGCAAGGTGGATTGCGTTGTTCCTTGAGCCCAAATGCTCGGCCCAGCAATGACGGGTGTTAATAAAGCGATCGTGAACGCGAAGTGCAAGACGCGCTCGCGAGCGCACCTCCGGGTTGTCAACGTCCTGATTGTGCGCATCGTGGATCCTCCGCTACGCGTCGATTGCGATCGTGGCTCAACAGTTTCGGGATGTGATGGCGCGCGTGAAGCGAACTTTCATGCTTCACGCGTGCCTTGTTGCGATTGCGTTCTAGTTGACGGTGCAGGCCGTGCCGTTGAGCGAAATCGCCGTGGGCACTGCGTTGGTGGTTCCGTTCCAGGTTCCGTTGAAGCCGATACCGGACAACGTGCCGCCCGCTGCAATGCTGCCGTTGTAGGGCTCGTTCTTCACCGTCACGTTCGCACCGCTCTGGGTTTCAATGCCGTTCCAAAGTTGAGCAACTGTTTGCCCGTTGGCGAAGCTCCACGTAAGCGTCCAACTGGTGATGGCAGTCGGTCCGTTGACGATGGTGATTGTCGCTCCGAATGCACTCGTGTTTTGTGGCGAAATCACGTAGTCAACCGTGCAAGCCCCGCTGCTGGAAGGAGAGACAGTGAGCGCAACGGTGGTGGTTGCCGTCGTGGTCCCCGAGGTCCCGGTGATGGTCACAGTAGACGAGCCGACAGTAGCAGTACTGCTGGCCGTCAACGTGAGCACGCTGGAACTGGTGGACGTTGCCGGGCTGAACGAAGCCGTCACGCCACTGGGCAATCCAGTCGCGGTAAAGGTCACGCTGCCCGTGAACCCGCCCGTGTCCGTTACCGTGATCGTGTCGGTTCCGCTGCTGCCCTGCTTGACGCTGAGGGACGTCGGCGAAGAGGAAAGCGTAAAGCCGGCGGTTATCTTGGCGTTGATAGTGAGTGCGATGGTGGTGGTTGCGGTTGTGTTTCCGGAGGTTCCGGTGACAGTCACAGTAGCCGCACCAGTCGTAGCCGTCGAGCTCGCAGTCAATGTGAGCACGCTGGAAGTCGTAGAAGATGTCGGACTGAACGAAGCCGTTACGCCGCTGGGCAGGCCCGATGCAGTAAATGTAACGCTCCCTGTGAATCCGCCCGTATCAGTCACCGTGATGGAACTGGTGCCGCTGCTGCCTTGGGTAACTGACAAACTCGACGGCGAAGGTGCAAGCGTAAATCCAGCTGTGGCCTTGGCGTTGACGGTAAGCGCGATCGTGGTGGTCGACGTTGTGCTTCCAGATGTTCCAGTTACGGTCACTGTAGCCGGACCGGTAGTAGCCGTGGAGCTTGCAGTCAACGTCAGAACGCTGGAACTCGCAGAGGAAGTCGGGCTGAACGAAGCCGTTACGCCGCTGGGCAAGCCCGATGCGGTAAACGTGACGCTGCCAGTGAATCCGTCCACGTCGCCAACAGTGATGGTGTCTGTTGCGCTACTGCCCTGCGTTACAGACAGGCTTGAGGCTGAGGATGTCAACGTGAAGCCGGGTGTCGACGACCCGCCACTCAACGGGAACTGGATGCTCTCAAGCTCCTGCTGTTTTAGCGAACTCGGCGGCGTTGCATCATAGCTGCCATCGAGCAATCCGTATGTATCTTCGCCATTAAGCGCCCAATAGGTCCAGTTAAGCGTGGGATTGCTTTGGAGAAAACCAACCAGGCTTTCGAACCACTGTCCCTGGCTGCCTGCCGCAGTGTTTTCGATGTCCGTGCTGGTGTTATCTGTGCCGAACTCGCCCACCCAAACCGGCGCAATGTTATCGGCACTGATATAACCCCAGTACTTATTCCATGTCGCGTCCAGGCTGGCGGGTGTAGTGCTGCCATTGAACCACGGTTGCTGATATAGGTTCGGACCGTAATCGTGTGCGGAGTAAACCAGTTGGTTCGCGACGCTCAGCGTTACAGGATTCGAGGCGACGCCGATCAGGTTTCCGCCCTGCCATCCGCAGACGCCGCTATAGCAGTCATTGCCCTCAACGAAGATCAGCAGTTTAGGGTTGACGGCGAGAATTGCATTTCCCGCGGCTTCAGCGGCGACGGGCCAATTCTGTGCTGTGAGGCTGGTGGGGCATCCATTGGTCGCCGTGTCTCCAGTCCAGCAAGAGCCTGTTGTAGCGCCAGACCCGGACAGGTGTGGCTCGTTGCGCAGGTCCATGCCGATAACTGTTGGGTTGCCGTTGAACGTAAACTTGCTGGCGCTGTAACGCGTGGCCATTGTCTGCCAGTCGGCAATCCAGTTTGCTTGTGGATACGCGCTCGTGTACCACAGGCCATTGGCTTCATTGGTCTCTCCAGCCTCGGAACGATGGTTGTCAAGAATCACGCGCAGTCCGATCGAACCGGCATAGGCGATGATCGTATCCAGATCCGCCAACGCAGTCTGCCCTACGAGAGCCTGGTTCACGGGACCATTTACATAGTTTGAGTAGTTAGTGGGAACCGGGTTACTTTCAACCAATTGGTTAGAAAACGGTATGCGAATTACGTTATAGCCAAGACTCTTGATGGAGTTCAAAACCGTGTGATAGTCCTGTGCCCAAAGTCCATGAACAAGATAGTCGGGGGTCTCAGCACCGTACCAGTTGATTCCAGCTATTCGCACTTCCGTGCCGCTGGAGTCGAGAATCTTGTTTCCACTTGTATGCCAATAACCGGTACCCTGCGCCCATGCGCCTGGAGCCATGAAAGTGAGTAGCAGCGCCGCGAACAAAACTACACCTTGCGCCATCGTTATACCGGAGCGTCTCTGCTTGTGCGAGCTAGTGAATGCGAAATGCATCGATGATCCTCCACTTGTGGTTTTCAGTTCGCGTCAATCGCAGGCGGGGGGTGGCGGAACAGGTCTAATGACCCGTTCCGCCTCGTTCCCGTTGTTGCGAATAATCGTCGCGGTTGCTTGCTAGTTGACTGTGCAGGCTGTTCCGTTCAGCGAAAACGCCGTGGGTATAGCGTTGGTCACGCCATTCCAGGTGCCGTTGAAGCCGAATCCGGAATAGGTTCCACCGGCCGGAATGTTCTGCCATGTTTGGCCAGCCTGTTCGCTCACCGTGACGTTTGCTCCGCTCTGCGTTACGGCCCCATTCCACGAACTGGCGATGGTCTGTCCGTTGGCAAAGGTCCAGGTCAGCGACCAGTTGCTCAGAGTGGTGCTCCCGTTGTTCTTGATGGCGATGGTCGCTCCGAACTGGCTGCTGTTTTGCGGCGAGCTCGTGTAGGTCACCGCGCAGCCGCCACCGGTGGAAGCCACGGTCAATGTGATCGTGGTGGTCGCGGTCAGCGTCCCTGACGTTCCAGTGACGGTGATCGTGTAGGTCCCGGGCACGGTCGAGCTACCGACCGTGAGTGTCAGAACGCTGGAGGTTGTGGAGGATGTCGGGCTGAAAGCAGCCGTAACTCCAGTGGGCATGCCTGATGCGGTAAACGCTACGGAGCCCGTGAAGGGGCTAACGTCCGTCACGGTAATCGTGTCCGTGCCGCTAGCGCCTGGAGCAACCGACAGTGTTGCCGCCGATGACTTCAGTGTGAAGCCGCCAGTCGGCGAAGTCACAGTGAGTGCGACCGTGGTTGTTGCGGTCAGAGTGCCGGAGGTTCCGGTAATCGTGACCGTAGAAGTTCCCGCCGCGGCCGTGCTGCTAGCCGTCAGCGTCAGAACGCTGGAGGTTGCAGACGACGTTGGACTGAAAGATGCAGTGACACCGGTTGGCAACCCGGATGCGGCAAAGGATACGCTACCGGTGAATGGGCTGATGTCCGTCACCGAAATCGTGTCTGTTCCGCTGGAGCCTGCCACAACCGACAACGCAGTCGCCGATGGTTTGAGCGTGAAGCCGCCAGTTGGCGAAGTCACAGTGAGTGCGATCGTGGTTGTTGCGGTGAGAGTGCCGGAGGTTCCGGTAATCGTGACCGTAGAGGTTCCCGCCGCGGCCGTGCTGCTGGCCGTCAGCGTCAGAACGCTGGAGGTCGTGGAGGACGTTGGACTGAACGATGCAGTAACTCCGCTGGGCAAGCCCGATGCCGCAAACGTTACGCTGCCTGTGAAGGGGCTGACATTCGTTACGGTAATCGTGTCTGTCCCGCTGGAACCCGCGAGAACCGACAGGGCTGTCGCCGATGGCTTCAATGTGAAGGAACCGGTCCCGGAAACGACGCTCAGTGTGAACGGAACCGTTGCGGTATTGCTCCCTGAGGTTCCGGTGACGGTGACCGTGAAGGCGCCGGTGGTGGCCGTTGTGCTGGCCGTCAAAGTCAGAACGCTGGAGGTTGTGGAGGACGCCGGGCTGAACGAAGCAGTCACGCCGCTGGGCAGACCGGATGCGGTAAACGATACGGTACCCGTGAATCCACCAATGTCAGTTACCGAGATGGTGTTGGTTCCGCTGGTACCTTGAGTCACAGAAAGGCTGGTTTTCGAAGCCGCGAGCGAGAAACCCGTTCCCGGAACGATGACGGTGATGGTAACGGAATTCGTAACTGTGCCGTTGGTTCCAACAATCTTGATCGGATAAGATCCCGCCGGTGTGCTGGTCTGCGCGCTGAAGTTCGCAACGATGGTCCCGCCCGGTGCGTTCACCGAAGAAGGAGCAAAGTTAACTTGCATGCCTGAAGGCACGCCGGTCGCGCTGACCGACACGCTCCCCGTAAGTCCGCCTTCAAAAGTGATTGTGAAGGAGTCGGTAGGGTTCGTTCCCACCGGCAAGTTAACCGTTGCGGAAGAGGCAGTAATAGAGAATTGTGGTGAGAAAGCCACGGTGAGGTTGAGTGCTGCTGTCTCGGTGGTTGAGCCGCTGGTCCCAGTCACCGTCAGGGGATACGTTCCCGGAACGGCCGTCGCAGAAACGGTAAAGGTGAGCGTGCTGCCTGCGGAGCCAGAGACAGAAGTCGGGCTGAAGGCCGCAGTAACGCCCGTCGGCAGTGAGCTTAGACTTAGTGCCACGGTGCCGCTAAAGGTTCCAAATTCGCTGACTGTGACGCTGCTTGTCCCGGTCGTTCCCTGCACCACACTCACAGGTGTGGTTGTGATTGAGAAGCCATTGCCTACTGGAATCGGTGGAAACGCATTCTGCACGTCCTGGAGGAACTCGGTGAGCCAGAAAGTGCCGGCTGGGGGCGAGTTCGGGATCGAGCCTACAGCCAGCCCGTTGGCCAGCGTATTGTCATGCGCCGGGTCGCAGTTCTCATCGCCATGGGAGGCCCCAAGGGCGAGGTGCGCAGCGTTTGTATCGCCGTTAGGATAGTCGCCGTCCGATTCTCCCGGAGGCTTGACCCAGACATAGGCAATCAGATTGGTTGCGCCGCCAGGGTTCACAGTCGGGAACGAGCCGATCCCCTGCCCCTCCTGGTTGCACCACTGGCCCATGTCATCGCGCTCGTCGATCTTGGTCGCATCGACAAAGGTGTTCAGCACGGTGCTGGTGCTTGGACCTGTCGGACGGTTTGGCCCACCCCAGCCATTGCGCGAGGTGTCGATGATGAACCCGAGGTTGGAGGAGAAACCTACGCCTGTCAGGCCCGTATAAAATTCCTGGGCGTAGTCTGCCTCATCAATTTCGGGATTGAACGAATAGAAAGTGGCGTTATCGACCGGCGTACCGCCAATCGACTCAGTCGCGGTCATGTAGGGCTCTTTGGTCGGGCCGTAGTTGGCAGTATTGGTGATAATTCCATCAAGGCTGGCGAATCCAGCCGTCGTTCCCTTCACCACACTGGCGTAGAAGGGAAAGGCAAGGCCCGCGCCTTCAGTCCATCCGAGCCATCCATGGTGTCCGATGTCAAGGTAGTTATATGCATTGGGCAGCGTGTGGAATTGGTTGAGCGCGTATTGAATGGCCTCCACATATACACCCGTCATCGAGTAGGTCGGATAGCTCTCGCCGCCGTTGGCCGCCACGCAGTTGGCGATCGAAAAGCTGTAGCCGGTGTTGGTGACGATATTGGGAAGCGAGTCGTCCTCGACCACAAGCACGAAGCGGACATTCGATGGCGCTGCGGCCATGGCGTCGAAGATGGGAGTGATGTAATCGTTCTCGTATTCCTGCAGGCCAGTGCCGGTTAATGTTTCTTTGGCTCCCGTAGGGCCGGTAACCGTGTCGCCTCCGGCAATGCTCAACTCGCCGTTCGAGGCCAAAGCTGCACAGTCGCGATCGGGAAGATCGTAAATGACAAGCTGGACAACGATTGGCGCGCCGTTGGCTTGGGTGGCTGCCGCGGAAATATGTTGCGCAAGGCTCATTCGTCCGCCGCCCGCCGCGCCACCGTAGATGGCGCCGATATGATCCATCCACACGAAGGTCGGTGTATTTCCGACAACAGCCATCTGCTCGGCGAGCGCGGAGCCTGCTGGTTCGGTCGCAACTGCGGTACCAACTTCGTTGGTCCAGTCGGGGCTGACGTACACCTTTGCGCCAACGTAGGGATTTGAAACATGCGTCTGAGCCGATGCGCTCGACGCAAGCAACATGAGAAATGAAGCCGCGAGTACTAAAAAGTACGCGCTCAGCGAGCGAGAAAGTCCTCGCCCACAGGGGGGATCGAATGCCTGAAACATAGCTTCTCCTTTACATCACACAGCCCGATCACGACACGCAGGGGTGCACATGTCTTTTGCAACATGATGACGGCAAAAAAATTTGTCCCTGTCGGCGCAGAACAACTCTCTGAGCCATGCTCAGATCGTGTGCGGGCAGTCAAGGCCGAGAAAGAAGTAACAAGGAGAAGATGAATGATCCAGCAGGGGAGTAAATGAGCGCTGGTTTCTTACTGCATCGTGATAACTTCACACTTATACGCTGGTCCCACAAGTTACTCACCTGTGTGGCACACAGTTATCAAAAATCAATTGCAATAGCGTCGACATCGATGGCGCGTTGGTAACATCCTTTCGGAATTACCTTGTCGCCTGATTTGCGCTCTTGCGACTGCGGGATGAACACTAAACCGTTTGAGCTGGTCGATCAAGTTACTATAGTACACTGTACTAAAGTAACCTTTTCCTCGGTTGCAGGCCATCTCGCGGTCCAATGCGCTTCAAAAGGCGGTCATCGCTTTGTAAACCTATGCTTGGCAAGCATGTAACTAATGTGGCGGCACAATTTGCAGAGGGTTGTCGGTATCATGGATAGCTTGCAAACACAGTGACGTGAATTAGTTGTCACTTGTGTCATAAGTGATCAATATCTTATTGATCTAACATTGGGTGGGCAAACATTATTGAATCGCGATAAATTCGCTTACGGCAACATCAAGTTGTGTGCCGAACTGAGCTCGTCGATTCGCCACTGACTGCCGCGACAGGGGAAGAAGATGGGAGTGTCCATCTTCATGCGCACGGGCGGAATTTCCAGCGCGCATTTTCCAAGTCGAAGTCCAGCCATTGGGCTTACGATGTGCACGCCATCCGCGCATTCGAAGTGCACGCAGTTGACTATCTCCTGAAACCGTATGATAAGGAGC
>Ga0302197_10000103_pt1 | contig 76945 bp, 62 predicted proteins | sample II_Bog_N2_1_FD_193526 | JGI IMG/M metagenome (GOLD analysis project Ga0302197, IMG submission 193526) | Peat permafrost microbial communities from Stordalen Mire near Abisko, Sweden - II_Bog_N2_1 | ecosystem: Environmental > Terrestrial > Soil > Wetlands > Peat | place: Sweden: Abisko... | reverse complement strand
TATCGTTGTTTCCAAGTTCGTTTTTCCTTTTCCCTTTTTCGATTTGCCTTCACTTTGACGGCGTGAAGCTGTCCGCCGCAGAAATCCGCCGTGCCGTGCAACTCGCCCTCGCCGAAGACATCGGCATCGGCGATGCGACGACGCTGGCGACCGTTCCCGCAAATGCGAAGGCCAAAGCCGTTCTGCGCGCGCGTGAACTGCTCGTCGTGGCGGGAATTGAATTTGCGGAAAGCGCCTTCAAGCAGCTCTCGCCAAAAATCAAAACTGAAAAAAAGTTTTCCGATGGCATGCAAGCGAACGCCGGCGACACGCTCCTGACAATTTCCGGCCCGGCGCGCGCGATTTTGACCGCCGAGCGCGTCGCGCTGAATTTTGTCCAGCGGCTTTCAGGCGTGGCGACGTTGACTTCGCAATTCGTTGCGGCGATCAAAGGAACCCGCGCGCAAATTCTCGACACGCGCAAGACCACGCCCGGCTGGCGGCGGTTTGAGAAATACGCCGTCGCCTGTGGTGGCGGATGCAATCATCGCATCGGGCTGTTCGACATGGTTTTGATCAAGGACAATCATCTGGCCGCGCTGCGTAATGAAAAGCCGAACGCCATTGCCGCAGCCGTCGCGCGCGCGCGGGAAAAGTTTCCAAAGCTGAAGATCGAGGTTGAAGCGGACACGTTGGAACAAGTCGAACAAGCCGTGAACGCCTGCGCCGATTTCATTTTGCTCGACAACATGGATTTGAAACAACTGCGGATGGCCGTAAAAATTGTCCGCGGCCGGGTGAAAACAGAAGCCAGCGGCGGCATAAATTTGGAAACCGTCCGCGCGATTGCCGGGACGGGCGTGGATTTCATTTCCGTCGGCGCGCTCACTCATTCCGCCCGGGCGGTGGATGTTGGATTGGATTTTGAAAACTAAACCACGAATAAACACCAATGAAGATGAATGATTTTACTGTGACGCTCTTGATTGGTTTTAATTCGTGTCCATTCGTGGTTAAAAACTCATGACCACCGACGCCAAAATTCTTTCCGCGTTGCGGGCCAAGTCCGACGGGGTGTCCGGCGCTCAATTGGCGGAACAATTGAAAATCAGCCGCGCGGCGATCTGGGCGCGCATCGAAGAATTGCGCCGGGCAGGCTACGAAATTGAGGCCGGCCCTCATTTTGGCTACCGGCTAGTCAGTTCGCCGGATGCGCTGCACGCGGATGACTTAACCGCGCGTCTGGGCCGGATCAAAGTCGTCGGCCGCGACATCCGCGTGTTTGAAGAAACCACTTCCACAAACGACGTGATCGAGAAACTCGCGCGTGATGGCGTGAAGGAGGGCGTCGTGGTTTTCGCCGAAGCGCAGACCAAGGGACGGGGACGGCTGGGTCGGAAATGGATGTCGCCCACGCGCAAGGGACTTTGGTTTTCCATTTTGCTGCGGCCAAAATTAAGCCCGCAGGAGACGACCCAGTTGACCGTCGCCTCGGCCACCGCCTTGCGCCGCGCGATCAGAAAGGTCACCGGGCTGTCATCGGACATCAAATGGCCGAACGATTTGCTCATCGGCGGGAAAAAAGTTGTGGGCATTCTGACCGAAATGAGCGCGGAAGTGGATCGCGTCCGCCACATCATCCTCGGCATCGGCGTGGACGTGAATCAGGACGCAGCGGAATTCCCGCCGGAACTGCGGAAGCTCGCCACCTCGCTCAAGATTGAGGCCGGCGAAGAAATTTCCCGCGCGGAGCTGGCGACGGAAATATTGCGCGAGCTGGATGCGGATTACACGCGGATTTGCGGCGGCAAATTTTCACGGGTTGCCGATGAATGGGAAGCCGGTTGCACGACCATCGGCAAACATGTCTCGGTGCAGATGGGTTCGCGACTGGTTCGCGGCTGCGCGGAATCACTCGATGATGACGGTGCGCTCCTCGTCCGCACTGAACACGGCCATTTGGAACGCATCATCGGTGGCGACGTCACTTTGGAAAAATGATTTTACTTTTCGACATCGGCAACACGCACACGCACATCGGTCTGGCGGATGACCGGCGGGTCTTAAAGCAAACCGATATTTCGACGCTTACCTGGTTTGGTGGTGGCGCGGCGGCGCTGGTCAAAGCGTTTACCGGCAAAAATAAGATTGATGGCGCGATCCTGTGCAGCGTTGTTCCCCGCGCGACGCCGCTCGTCCAAAAAGCGGTTCGTGCAGTCTGGAAGTTGAAGGCGCTGGAACTGAATCCGAAAACGATCCGCGGCGTGGGCATTGATTATCCCAAGCCCGAATCCATCGGCCCGGACCGGCTGGCGAATGCGGTGGCCGCGCGCGCGCGTTTCGGTGCGCCGGTGGTGGTGGTGGATTTTGGAACGGCGGTCACGTTCGACGTGGTTGACGGCAAGGGGAATTACGTCGGTGGCATCATTGCACCAGGCCTCGCGGCGATGACCAATTATCTGCATGAGAAAACGGCTCTGTTGCCGAAGATTGAAATACGCGAGGTCAATTCCGCCATCGGCAAAAGCACGAAACACGCGATGCTCGTCGGTGCGGTGCAGGGTTATCGCGGTCTCGTGCGCGAATTGATTGGCGAACTCAAACGCGAGTTGCGCGCGAAAAAACTACCGGTGGTGGCAACGGGTGGCTATGCGAAACTAATCGCGGCGAAGCTGCCGGAGATTTCCGCCGTGGCGCCAGACCTGACACTCGAAGGGTTGCGGCTTGTTTGGCAAAGTCAGCCGGCCAAAGCCTGACCGTTTCATTCCGCATTGCCCGGCCAATGTTTTCCGGCAATAATGTCTGCTCTATGTCGAGCAGCCGCAGACAATATCCGTTTCACCTGATCGAACCCAAGTGGCAGCAAACCTGGGAGCAGCAGCAGGCTTTCCGAGCGTTCAATCCGAACGAGGAAATTCCCGCGAACCATCCATTTGCTGTTCGTCACGGACTTTCCGGCAAGGTGGCCGCAACGCAGTTGCCGCCGAAGTTTTACATCCTCGACATGTTTCCGTATCCGAGCGGCGCGGGTTTGCATGTGGGGCATCCGGAGGGCTACACGGCTACGGACATTCTGGCGCGCTACCGCCGCGCGTGCGGTTTCAACGTGCTGCATCCGATGGGCTGGGATTCGTTCGGCCTGCCCGCCGAGCAATACGCCGTCAAGACCGGCCAGCATCCGCGCGTCACGACCGAGGCGAACATCGCCAACTTCACGCGCCAGATCAAAAGCCTCGGCTTCAGCTACGACTGGTCGCGCGAACTCGCCACGACCGACGTGGAATATTTCAAGTGGACGCAGTGGATTTTTCTGAAGCTTTACAATTCGTGGTTTAATCCGGCGACGAACAAAGCCGAGCCGATTGAAACATTTAAGCCAATTGCAAAGCAGTTGGTTGAGAATGTAAAAGCCAAAAAAGCAACTCAAACCTCCGATTTGATAGCGCTTTTGCAAGTCCACTACGCAGTGGATGATAATTTTGATGCGGAAGTTATCATTCGAGAATTGATTAATTCAAAGCGTCTCGCCTACGTCAGCGAAGCGCCGGTGAACTGGTGTCCCGAACTCGGCACGGTGTTAGCGAACGAGGAGGTCATTGACGGCAAGAGCGAAGTCGGCGGCTTTCCGGTCATCCGCAAGCCGATGCGCCAATGGATGCTTCGCATCACCGCTTACGCGGAAAAGCTTCTCGCCGACCTCGACACGATTGACTGGAGCGATTCGCTCAAGGAAATGCAACGGAACTGGATCGGCCGCAGCGAAGGCGCGGAGGTGGATTTTCAAATTGATGGTTCGACCGAAAAAATCCGCGTCTTCACAACGCGCCCCGACACACTATTCGGCGCGACTTACATGGTGCTCGCGCCTGAACACAAGCTGGTTGACAGAATCGTTCCGAACGATTGGCCACCGCAAACACCAAAAGATTGGATGGGAGACATCCAGTCCGTCCCGGTGTCCCCAAAGTTTGCAGTCGCTTCATACAAAGATGACGCAGCTCGAAAAAGTGATCTTGAACGCACGGAGTTGGACAAAGGTAAGTCAGGTGTGTTCACCGGCGCGTTTGCCATCAATCCCGTCAACGGTGAGAAGATTCCGATTTGGATTGCCGACTACGTTCTCGCAAGCTACGGCACAGGTGCGATCATGGCCGTGCCAGCGCATGACGAACGGGATTTTGAATTTGCGAAGAAGTTTGATCTGCCAATTAAGATTGTAGTCATAAAAGAGATTGTTCCGGGATTGGGTGCATTACCAAAAGGTGAATGGATGAAGGCCGCTTGGTGCGTTGAAGGTTTTGCAGTTTGTTCTCCAGAACCCGGTTGGGGAATCAAAGATCCCTCTGGCGAGCGGTGCGACTTAAATGGCCTTCCAACCGCCGAAGCCAAAACGAAAATCACCGCCTGGCTCGAAGAAAAAAAACTCGGCAAGAAAACCATCAATTACAAACTGCGCGACTGGCTGTTCAGCCGGCAGCGTTACTGGGGCGAGCCGTTTCCAATCTTCTGGAAAAAAGATGCTGCCGGGAATCTTTACCACGCAGCTTTGCCGGATAGTTCGTTGCCGTTGCTGCCGCCCACGCTGGAAGATTACAAGCCCACTCCGGGAGGCGAGCCACCGTTGGCCCGCGCGAAGGACTGGCTGAATGAAATTCCCGGTGCGACGCGCGAAACCAACACCATGCCGCAATGGGCTGGTTCATGCTGGTATTATCTCCGCTACACCGACGCCAAGAATGCGCAGTCCTTTGTCGGCAAAGACGCGGATAATTATTGGATGGCGTCCAACGGCAAAGCTGCCGGCGTGGATTTATACGTCGGCGGCACGGAACACGCCGTTCTCCATCTGCTTTACGCACGGTTCTGGCACAAAGTTCTATTTGATCTCGGCTACGTTTCCACGCCCGAGCCGTTTTACAAGCTCGTCAACCAAGGTCTGATTCTCGGCGAAGACGGACAGAAGATGTCCAAGTCGCGCGGCAACGTGGTGAACCCCGACGACGTGCTGGTGGAATATGGCGCCGATGCGTTTCGCCTTTACGAAATGTTCATGGGGCCCTTGCAGGACACGAAGCCGTGGAACACGAAAGGCGTCGAGGGCGTGTATCGTTTCCTCGGCCGCGCCTGGCGGCTGTTCGTGGATGAAAAATCTGAAACAGCCTTTGAGCAGGCGGAAACGACCGCGCAGAACCAAGACGAGTTGCTGGATTTAGTCATTCTCGATAGCGGAATTGTTGACATGGACGCCACGCCGGCGCAGCTCAAGGCGCTGCACGCGTGCATCAAAAAAGTCACGGAAGATTTGGACGGCATGCGCTTCAACACGGCGATTTCCGCGATGATGGTATTCATCAACGAGGCGATGACGTGGCAGACGAAGCCGTTGTCCGTGATGAAAACTTTTCTGCAACTGCTCGCGCCGTTCGCGCCGCACATCGCGGAAGAACTTTGGGCGCGGCTGCATGCCACGTTTGGACAAATCGCGCCGTCGCTCGCCTACGCGCCATGGCCGAAGTTCGACGCGGCCTTGCTCGTCGAGAGCGAGATCGAGATTCCCGTGCAGGTGAACGGCAAGTTCCGCGACACGATCAAAGTCGCCGTGGATGCCGACAATGCGACGTTGGAAGCTGCGGCGAAAGCGTCGGAAAAAGTGCAAACCTTCATCGCCGGCAAAGTCATCAAGAAAGTCATCATCGTGCCGAAGCGGATGGTGAACTTGATTGTGGCTTGAGCCTAATATTTTGTCGCGCGAAGGACGCGAGGGCAGCGAAATGGAAAACGAATTTCCTTCGCAGACTTCGCGGTCTTCGCGCGAAATTATTTTTCCCCGCTCGCCAGAATGGTCTGAAAATGCGGCGGCTGTTCCTCGGCGGCGACGATGCTGATTTCGATTTTCTTGAAACCAGCGGCTTCGAGCCAGTGATGCAAATCGCTTTCGGCAAAACCGAGCCAACGGTCGCCGTAAAGTTCATGCGCTTTCTCAAAATTATGCTTGAGCAAATCGAGCAGCAAAATCTGGCCGCCGGGTTTTAATAATTTCGCCGCGCTTGCCAGCGCAGCGGCGGGATCTTCCGCGTGATGCAACGCCTGGCTCAAAATCACGAGGTCCACGCTGCTGGCTTCAATCGGCGGGTTTTGCAAATCACCCAGGCGAAACTCCAAATTCTTCAGATGATTTTTTTTCGCCTTGGCCGCGCCGAACGCGACGATTTTTTCCGAGTTGTCCACGGCGATGACTTTTTTGGCGCGACGCGCGAGGAGTTCGCTCAACAAGCCTTCGCCCGCGCCCAAGTCCGCGACGACAATAGGCGGCAACATTCGCAACAACAAATGTCCAAACGCCTGCCACGAGCGGCCGGGGCCATAAACGCGGTCGAAACGGCCGGCGACTTGGTTGAAGAAAACCTGGGCCTGTTCTTTCCGGCGGCCGAGCACACGCTTCAAATTGATCTGGTCTCCGGTGTGTTCGGCGAGTTCCTTTGCGCCGCGAATGGCCAGTTGAATGAATTCGCTGGCTACGGAATCGGCCTGCGGATTGAGTTTGTAAAACGTTCGTTTGCCGTCGCGCCGCGATTTCACGAGCGCGCAATCTGCGAGCAAGCCGAGGTGCGTGGAGATGCGCGACTGGCCGAGACGAGTGACTTCCTGCAGTTCGTTGACCGACAATTCGTCCTTTTCCAGCAGAGCGACGATGCGCAGCCGCGTCGGGTCGGAAAGAGCCCGCAAAGATTTCAGGGTTGAGGTCATGGATTATTTGGTGCGCCGAACTTTTTTGAGAAAGCGATTGACGCGTTCCGATTTCTTTATATCATCCTATCTTGATACGTCAATATGTTGTTGGCGTGAAACATTAAAAAATATTCCATGAGCTCTTACATCTTCTCATCCGAGTCCGTCGGCGAAGGCCATCCGGACAAAGTCGCTGATACCATTTCTGACGCCGTCCTCGACGCCTGTTTGTCGCAGGACAAATTTTCGCGCGTCGCCTGCGAAACTTACGTGAAGTCGAACATCGCCATCATCGGCGGGGAAATCACCACGAAGGCCAAGCTCGACTTCGTGAAGCTCGCGCGCGAAGCCATCCGCGAAATCGGCTACGTGAACGACGATGATGTGTTTCATGCGGACAAGGTTTTTGTCAACGTCATCGTGACGCAGCAGTCGCCCGACATCGCGCAAGGCGTGGATGCGAAAAAAGCCAAAGGCAAAAAGACAGCGAAGCAGGGTGCCGGTGATCAGGGTTTGATGTTCGGTTATGCCAGCAACGAAACGCCGGAGCTGATGCCCGCCCCGATCATGTTCGCACATCGCCTCGGCCGCGAGCTGACGAAGATTCGCAAGAGCGGCAAAGTGCCGTGGCTCCGCCCGGACGCGAAATCGCAGGTTTCCGTCGTTTACGAAAACGGCAAGCCGGTTTCCATTTCCAACGTCGTCATCTCCACGCAGCACGCGGCCGATGTCGAGCACGCCGAGATCGAAAAATTCTGCATTGAGCAGGTCATCAAGAAAGTTTTGCCGGCCAAGATGCTGACGAACAAAACTGAATTTCTCATCAACCCGACCGGCCGTTTCGTCGTCGGCGGACCGCAGGGCGACACTGGTTTGACCGGCCGCAAGATCATCGTGGATAGCTACGGCGGCATGGGCCGTCACGGCGGCGGCGCGTTCTCCGGCAAAGATCCGACGAAGGTGGATCGCAGTGCCGCTTACATGGGCCGCTGGGTCGCGAAAAATATTGTCGCTGCGAAACTCGCCGCGAAATGCGAAATCCAATTTGCTTACGCCATTGGTTATCCTGATCCGGTGAGCATCCACGTGGACACGTTCGGCACTTCGACCGTTGATGACGCGAAGATCATCGCGGCGGTGAACAAAGTGTTCAGCTTCCAGCCGGCGGACATCATTGATCAACTCAACTTGCGCCGGCCGATTTACTCCAAGACGACCAATTACGGTCACTTCGGCAAGAGCGACAAAGATTTGACATGGGAGGCGACGAACAAAGTCGAGGCCCTGTTGAAAGCATTTTAACCAAACACAAATATATTATTATGGCAGCAATCAAACTCTCACCCGCCCGCCGCACCGTTGTGAAAACCAACGGCAACGGTGCCGCCAAACCGGACTTCGCCGTCCGCGACCTCTCGCTCGCCGAATGGGGTCGCAAAACGATTCAGGTCTCCGAACACGAGATGCCCGGCTTAATGTCCATCCGCAAAAAATACGGCGCGAGCAAACCGCTCAAGGGCGTGCGCATCACCGGTTCGCTGCACATGACCATCGAGACGGCCATCCTCATCGAGACGCTCGTGGAACTCGGCGCGTCGGTGCGCTGGGCGAGCTGCAACATTTTCTCGACGCAGGATCATGCGGCCGCCGCGATTGCCGCCGCCGGCATTCCGGTGTTCGCGCACAAGGGCGAGACGCTCGAAGAATACTGGGACTTGACGCTCCGCGCGCTAACGCATCCCGGCAACAAAGGTCCGCAGCTCATCGTGGACGACGGCGGCGACGCGACGCTGCTCATCCACAAAGGCTACGAACTCGAAAACGGCGACACCTGGGTCAACACGCCGAGCGGCAACCACGAAGTTGCCGTCATCAAGGCGCTACTGAAGAAAGTTGCCAAGGAACGCCCCGGTTTCTGGCACGAAGTCGTGAAGGATTGGAAAGGCGTTTCCGAAGAAACCACGACCGGCGTTCATCGCTTGTATCAAATGTTGGAGCAGGGAAAACTTTTGGTTCCCGCCATCAACGTCAACGACTCTGTCACCAAGTCCAAGTTCGACAATCTCTACGGCTGCCGCGAATCGCTCGCCGACGGCATCAAGCGCGCGACCGACGTGATGGTCGCCGGCAAAGTCGCGGTCGTCTGTGGTTACGGCGACGTGGGCAAAGGCTCGGCGCATTCGCTGCGCGGCTTTGGCGCGCGCGTCATCGTCACGGAAATTGACCCGATCAATGCGCTCCAGGCCGCGATGGAAGGGTTTGAAGTCACGACCATCGAAGACACGCTCGGCATCGCCGATCTTTACGTCACCACGACCGGCAACTGCGACATCATCACCTTCGAGCACATGGCGAAGATGAAAGACCAAGCCATCGTCTGCAACATCGGCCACTTCGACAATGAAATCCAAGTGGAGCGGCTGAACACCACCAAGGGCGTGAAGAAGCTCACCATCAAGCCGCAGGTGGACAAATACACCTTCACCAAGGGCAACAGCATTTACATGCTCGCCGAAGGCCGACTCGTGAATCTCGGTTGCGCCACCGGCCATCCGAGTTTCGTGATGAGCAACAGCTTCACCAATCAGGTGCTTGCGCAGCTCGACTTGTGGAAGAACAAGGACACCGCGAAAATCGGCGTCTATCGCCTGCCCAAGAAACTGGACGAGGAAGTCGCGCGGCTGCACCTCGAAAAAATCGGCGTGAAGCTGACCAAGCTCACCAAGAAGCAAGCCGATTATCTCGGCGTGCCGGTCGAAGGACCTTACAAGCCGGAACATTATCGCTACTGAACAAATTTAAATCTAAAACGCAAAAAGCGAACGGGCAACCGTTCGCTTTTTTATTTCTTCCGCCTGGGCGAACAGTCGAATTTCGCAGTTGTAGTTTCAGCCAATGGTGCTAATTATTTTTGATGAGCAAAAATAATCCGTCAAAGGACGTTTGCAGAATCACGCGCCGCCAGTTCATTCAAACCTCCACCGCGTTGGCGGGCACGGCGCTCCTCTCGCCATGGATGCCGCCAGACGCGCGTGCTGCAACAGGTGCGGCAGCGGTGCGCACCGCTGTGGACCAGATAACGCTGGGCAAGACCGGCATCAAATTGAGCCGGCTCGGTTTCGGCACCGGGAGTGCAAACGGAAGCACCCAGGTCTCCGCCGGCAAGGACGGCTTTACTGATCTCATCCATTACGCCTACGACCAAGGCATCACTTATGTTGACACCGCTGAAGCTTATCATACTTTCGGCTGGATTGGCACTGCCATCAAGGGATTGCCACGAGAAAAGCTTTTCATCCAGTCCAAAGTTGATGGCCAGCCCGAAGATGTGTTGAGAGTGATTGACTCACACCGCAAAACACTCGACACGGATTATATTGACAGCCTGCTCGTCCATTGCATGACGGGCGGTCAATGGACTGACGAATGGAAACGCATCATGGACGCCTTCGATCAGGCCAAGGAAAAGAATTGGATCCGGGCCAAAGGCGTCTCCTGCCACACGCTTCCAGCATTGCGCGCGGCGGTCGCGACGGACTGGACAGAAGTGCATCTTGTGCGCGTGAATCCGCAGGGCAGCTTTACCGACGCCGAGGGTGACGGTTGGGGCAGTACCGGTCACGACATAGCGCCGGTGATTGGGGAAATCAAAAACATGCGCGCCAAGGGCCGTGGCGTCATCGGCATGAAAATCTGCGGCAACGGAACTTTCACCGCCCCCGCCGACCGTGAGAAATCCATCCGGTTTGCCATGAGCTGCAAGGAAATTGACGCAGTGGTCATTGGCTTCAAGAACCGGCAGGAGATTGACGAAGCCATCGAGCGCATCAACCGCGCGTTGAAGGAAGTTTGACTGCAATCGCGGGAGCTTAATCGGCACTTAGCGAATTAAAATCTACACAGTAAAGGCGAACCGGCAAATCCGTTTGCCTTTGGATATGCACTTGAACAATCCAGAATCATCACGGAAGATTTGACCCATGTTTCGCATAGGCATGGATCTTGGCGGCACAAAAATTGAAGGCATAGTTCTGGACGCACAGGGCAAGGAACTTTTCCGCAAACGAATTGCGACTGAGCGAGAATTAGGCTATCGCCACATTCTGAATCGCCTCAAGGAGCTTCACGATGAACTGGCCGGACATATTCCACCGCGCCCATATACATTCGGCATCGGCACGCCGGGCACGATCTCGCCGCGCACTGGGCTGATGAAAAACTCCAACACGACCTGCATGAACGGCCAGCCAGTAAAAGCGGATCTGGAAGATCTTCTCGGGCGAAAAATCGAAATCCAGAACGACGCGAATTGTTTTGCGATGGCCGAGGCGTTGCACGGTGCCGGACGAGGAATAAAACTTGTTTTCGGCGTCATCATGGGCACCGGCTGCGGCGGCGGCGTCGTCCACAACGGCGAAGTCATCATCGGCAGGCAGGCCATTGCGGGCGAATGGGGACACATGAGCATCAACCCGGACGGCCCGTTATGCTATTGCGGCCAGCGCGGCTGCGTGGAAACTTATATCAGCGGCGGCGGATTGCAGAACCGCTACTCGGAGCAGTTTGGCGTGAAAAAAACCTTTCGCGAGATTGAAAGCGATTATCACGAGGGCGAACCGAAAGCCGTCGAGTTCATGAAAATCTTCTTCAGCCACTTCGGCCGCGCCATCGCCAATCTAATTGACGTGCTCGACCCGGACGTAATTGTTCTCGGCGGCGGCGTTTCAAAATTTGACGCAATTTACACCGAAGGCGTCGCGCAAGTTGCCAAATATGTTTTCAGCGATTCACTGGAAACGCCCATTGTTAAACATCAAATCGGCGATTCCGCTGGCGTCATCGGCGCGGCATTGATCGGGATTTGATAATTCACACTCGCTATTTTGCCGCCGTCAGCTTGTAAAGCATCACGCCGTGGGCAGGAATCGTCAGCGGCAAAACTCCGTTCACCGCATCCACGTCGGGCAAATCCATCTGCCGCCACAAATCACGAACGTGCTGTTTGCCGGAGAAACCAATCACCGCGAGCTGGTTGAAATCCAGATTTGCCGGGGTTGCGCCGAGATTGAAAAATCCAAGCGCACGTGCGCCGTCCTCCAGTTCCTTTTCAAAGACGCGCACGTCGCCGTTGGTCAGCACGCACGTCGCGGATTTTCCGAGCGCGTCCTGATCAAGTCCAAGCACTTCGTCGTTGCTCAAAAGATTCAGCGTGAAATCATCGAACTTGGTCATGTCGCAACCGATGAGCAGCGGAGCCGAAAGCAGGCACCAAAGGCTAATGTGTGTGTATTGTTCGTCAGGTGTAAGTCGCGATGGATGCGGCTTGCCCCAACCCACCCGCCCGACGACAAGCATGTCGGGATCGTTCCAATTTCCGGGCTTTGCATAGGGCTCGGCGTTGCCCTGTTTGAAACCGATGCCGCTCATGCTTTTCCAAGTGTCAACGATGTCCCCGGTCGTGCGCCAGCAATTGCCGTTGACCGAACCACCCCATTTCCAAACATCCGCCATGCCATATTGGCAAAGGCTAAAAACGATGTCGCGATTTTGTTCACGAAGAAAATTTCCCATTATTTTGTAAGGATAGACTGCGCCGGCATTGTTCGTTGCTGTTTTGCCCCAAAGCGGAATGTCTTTAGCGCTTGGATCGCCACCGGAAGCGATGGTGCCATAGCTGCACCAATCGTATTTCAAATAATCAAAACCCCAGTTTGCATAGGTCTGCGCGTCCTGTTCCTCGTGCCGCCAGCTCGCCGCGCAGCCACCGCACGTCCATGGGCCCGGCGAAGAATAAAGTCCGGCCTTCAAACCAAGTCCGTGAATATAATCCGCCATGCCTTTCATGTCAGGAAAACGCGAGTTCGGCACGATGTTTCCCTGTGCGTCGCGGAACGGGCCCTGCAACGTGGGGTCTTTTGAGTTGTGATGGTTCTGCCAGTAATCGTCCACGTTGATGTAAGTCCAGCCGTGGTTGATGAGGCCGCTCTTGACCATCGCGTCCGCCGCGCTCTTGACCCGCTCCTCCGTGACCGCGCCAGCGAAACAGTTCCAACTGTTCCAGCCCATCGGCGGCGTCAGCGCAATCTGGTCGCCGACGACAATGCGAAATTTTTTGTACGCCGAGCCAAGTGAATTTTTGGCGTGCAGCGTGACGATGTAAGTGTTTTTGAACGGCCAAATTCTTTTATGCAATTCGCCGGTGATGTGGCCGGTTTGCGGATCCAATTCCAAACCGCTTGGCAGATTGTCTGCGGAAAACACCATCGGACGGTCACCCGACACCGGAATCGTGTAAAGAAACGGCGATCGAGGCCGCACGCCGAAAACGTCCGGGCCGTTGATTCTCGGTGTCGCAGACGCGGGCGGCGTAAGAATATAAGGCGCGACAACGATGTTTGTCGCAGGCACGACAGGTGCGTTTGTGTCATCCGCACGAAGGTTCAATGAGAAACAAAACACGAGCGCAGACAACACATGTAATTTCATCGGATGATTCTGCCGCTGGAATTTTTAGCGTCAAGCTCGCCTGCAAAAAAACTCTCCGCTAATCTTGACCCATGACGAAACTGCTCATCGCCACTCGCAACAGACACAAGATTGAAGAAATTCGAGCCATCCTTGGCGGGCAATTCCAATTCCTCACCCTAGATGATTTTCCAGAAGCACCTTCAGTAATTGAGGACGCGAAAACATTCGCCGGCAACGCTACGAAAAAAGCCGTGGAGCTGGCAAAATGGTTGGGGACAAGACAATCAAAATCCGAGTTTGTTCTCGCCGACGATTCCGGACTGGAAGCAGATGCGCTCGGCGGAATGCCTGGTGTTCATTCTGCCCGGTTTGCTGCCGACGATTCCGCGCGTTCCGGCAACACGCCCGATGCCGACAACAATGCAAAATTATTGCGGCTGCTTAAAAATATTCCAGCGGAAAAACGCACGGCGCGATTTCGTTGTGTAATCGCTTTCGCTCCGGTTTCGCATGTCAAAACCGAAAACCCCTTGCCTGTTTGTTACGAGGAGGAACTGAAGTCACTAACTTTCGACGGCGCTTGTGAAGGTAAAATTATTTTTGCACCTCGCGGAGATGACGGCTTCGGCTACGATCCGCTGTTCGTGCCCGATGGGTTCGAAAAAACTTTTGCGGAACTAGGCGACGAAATAAAAAACAAATTGAGCCATCGCGCCAAAGCGCTGGAAAAACTTAAAAATCATTTCAGCAGGCTGCCAATCTGAAGTTTTTTTCGCAGCAATCCATTGTCAGCGCACATGGCGTAGCGATATTTGCCGAGCGCGGGCAGCGTGTAAAATTCACCACCTGCATTTTCCACGAGCAGGATTCCGGCAGCCACATCCCACAAATTGATCCGCCGCTCGACGTAGGCGTCCAGCCGTCCGCAGGAGACGTAGGCAAGTTCGAGCGCGGCGGAACCCATGATGCGGATTTTTTTCGTGCGCTGCGCCAGCCGGACCAGGTGCGGCATGCTTTTTGCCAGATTTTCTTTGCTCTTGGAAAAACCCATCGCGACGACGGCTTCGTCCACCCTGCCACGCTTGCTGACGCGAACAATTTTTCCGTTCAAGCGCGTCGGGGCGCCTTTGACCGCCGTCCATATTTCATCGGTGAACGGATCGTAAATCACGCCCACAACCGATTTCTGGTTATGTTCCAGCGCGATGGAAACGGCGGCGTGCGGCATCCCGAAAAAATAATTCACCGTGCCGTCAATCGGATCCACCACCCAGCGATAGGCAGCGTTCATGTCGCCCGAGATGCCTTCCTCGCCGAGCACAGGTATATCCGGAAACGCGGCGCGCAGGATTTTTTCGATGAGCGCCTGGCAGCGCACGTCGAGTTCCAGCTTGATGTCATGCGCCTCGGCGGAATTGACGCGCTTGGGCAAATACCAGTTGTCGCGCATGATTTTTCCGGCGGCGCGCGCGGCTTTCACGGCGGCGGCTAGAGATTTATTTAGCGAAATATTTTTCATGCCGGAAAATCAACCTTGTAACGCTGCGAGCGCGGCTTTCGCGTGCTCGCGTTTTGCCTGCCACTCGACGAGGCGTTGCTTGTGCTCTTCCAAAACCGTCGCCGGAACTTTTTGAGCAAAGGCGGGGTTGTTGAGCTTCTGCTCAACCTTGGCGATTTCGGATTCGATTTTCTCCAATTCTTTTGTGAGCCGCGTCTTTTCCCCTGCCACGTCAATCAAACCTTCGAGCGGTAAAAATAGTTCGCCAAGCTCCGTGCGCGCAGTTGGAGTTCCTTTGGCAGGCTGATAATCTACCTTCACTTCCAACGTCTCGGCATTGAGCAAAATTTTCAGGACTTCAATTTCGTTCGATGGAAAACCTCCAGCCGGCTTGAAAATGAATTTCACCTTTTTATTCGACGCGATGTTCCCCACGCGCCGCAAATTGCGGCCTTGCGTGACAAGTTCGTTCCGAGCCTCGATTTGCTTTTCGTCGCTTTCAGTTAAGCCGAAATGCTTTTTAAATTCGTCGTCCAGCGGCAGCGGCCACGGCGCGAACATGATCGTCTTGCCGCCCTGATTCTCCGGCATGTCGGTCGCGTAACCCATGCCGTGCCATAATTCCTCCGTGATGAACGGCAGGAACGGGTGGAACAATCTTAAAGTATGCGAGAGAACAAAATCAATGACCGCAAGCGTATTGGCTTTCCGTTTTTCGTCCGTGCCGAAGAACACGGCTTTGCTTGCCTCGACATACCAGTCGCAATATTCGCTCCAGAAAAAGCGGTAGAGCGCCGCCGTCGCATCGCTGAATTTATATTCGTTCAACGCGATGGTCACTTCGCGGATGGCCGCGTCCAGCTTGAGCAAAATCCATTTGTCATCGCTCGAAAGCAGCGTCGGTTCGATTTCGCCCTGCACTTCAAAGGTAGCGCGGACGTCCCGGCTGCTGCCGGTTTCATTCTCATCTTCGCCCGGCACAGGCGAGACGCCTGCGCTACTTTGACCGACCATCTGGCGGAAACGGCAGGCGTTCCAGAGTTTGTTGCAGAAATTGCGGCCGAGTTCAACGTTCTGTTCATCGAACAAAATATCATGGCCGAGCGGCGCGGCGCGCATCACGCCGAAGCGCAACGCATCCGCGCCGAACTTCGCGATGAGGTCGAGCGGGTCGGGCGAATTGCCGAGGCTCTTGGACATCTTGCGGCCCTGCTTGTCGCGGATGATGCCGGTGAAATAAACATTTTGGAACGGCAGCTCGCCCATGTATTCGTAGCCGGCCATGATCATGCGCGCGACCCAGAAAAAAATGATGTCCGGCCCGGTGACGAGGTCGGTGGTCGGATAAAATTTCTTCAACGTGTCGGTCGGCTCCGGCCAGCCCATCGTCGCAAACGGCCAGAGCCACGAACTGAACCAGGTATCGAGCACGTCGGGGTCTTGTTCCCAATTTTCCAAATCCAATGGCGGCTCCATTTCAACATGAAAAAACTTTGGATCAATGTTTTGAGTTACTGTTTCAAATAGTCCCGATTCTTTTGGCAAATACTTTGATTCAAGCTTCTCTTTTCGATACCAAACAGGAATTCGATGTCCCCACCAAAGTTGACGGCTTACGCACCAATCTTGCAAGCCACCCATCCAATGGTCATAAACTTTTGCCCAACGTTCAGGATGAAACTTCATCTCACCTTTGGCCACAACTGCGCGCGATTTTTCTGCACTTGGATATCTTAAGAACCATTGCCAGCTTAAACGTGGTTCAATTGGCACATCAGCGCGCTCGCTAAATCCGACGTTATTTGTGTAAGGCTCTTCTTTTTCCAATGCACCGAGTTCCGTGAGTTTTTCCACTGCAACTTTGCGCGCCTTGAAACGGTCAAGACCGTTCAAATCTTGTCCAGCAGCTTCGTTCATTGTGCCGTTGGCATTGATAACCTCCGGTGCATTTAATTTGTGCCGTAGGCCAATTTCGAAATCAGCTTTGTCATGAGCGGGTGTGACTTTGAGAATACCAGTGCCGAATTCGAAATCAACGTCTTCATCACCGATAATCGGAATAAGTTTTAATTGCTTCGGATATTCCGCCGGCAGCGGACGCACGACGTGTTTGCCGATGAGATGCGCGTAACGCGGGTCCTTCGGATTCACGGCCACAGCGGTGTCGCCGGGAATCGTCTCGGGCCGCGTGGTGGCAATCGTCAGAAAAGTTCCGGGAATTTCCGCGACTTCAACTTTGAAATAATAGAGAAAACCTTTTTGCTCCTTCATCACGACTTCTTCGTCGGACAACGCCGTGAGCGATGCGGGACACCAGTTCACCATGCGCTTGCCGCGATAGATGAGGCCTTTTTTGTAGAGGTCCACGAACACGCGTTGCACGCAGCGCGAATATTCCGGGTCCATCGTGAAGCGTTCGCGCGTCCAGTCGCACGACGCGCCGAGCTTCTTGAGCTGCTGGATGATGATGCCGCCTTTTTCATTTTTCCATTTCCAGACTTCCTCCAGAAATTTTTCGCGGCCAAGGTCGTCGCGATGTTTAATTTTTCCTTCCTTTTTAAGCGCGCGCTCGACGACGGTCTGCGTGGCGATGCCCGCGTGATCCGTGCCGGGCAACCAGAGGACTTCCTTGCCGTCCATGCGCGCCTTGCGGCAGAGGATGTCCTGGATCGTGTTGTTGAGCACATGGCCGAGCGTCAGCACGCCGGTGACGTTCGGCGGTGGAATGACGATGGAATAGGCCGGCTTGGCGGAGTGTTCGTTGGCGACGAAAAACTTGCCGTCGAGCCAGAATTGATACCACTTGTCCTCGACGGACTTCGGTTCGTAAGCTTTTGAAATTTCAGACATGATTTATTAGCCACAGAGGCACAGAGGTGAAACCGAAAAATCTTTTCTCTGTGCGCTCTGTGTCTCTGTGGCAAAAGTTATTTTTTCAGCAACGCAAATTCCATCGAGTCCACCAGCGCCTGTAAGCTGGCTTCGATGATGTTTTCGCTCACGCCGACGGTGCCCCAATCGCGTTTACCATCACTGGATTCGATGAGCACGCGGGTCTTTGCCGCCGTGCCGGCCACGCCGTCAAGGATGCGCACTTTGTAATCCGTCAGCGTCACTTTCTTGAGCTGCGGGAACGACTTCGCCAGCGCGGAGCGCAGCGCAAAATCCAGCGCATTCACGGGCCCATCGCCTTCCGCGACTTCGTCGTGAACTTTTTTCCCGACGCGCACGCGCACCGTCGCTTCGCAAATGGATTGCTTCGCGTCGCGCCGCATCGAAACGTGATATTTTTCCACTTCAAACAGCAGCGCCGGATTGTGATCGAGTATGCTGCGGATGATCAACGCCATCGACGCTTCCGCCGCTTCAAACTCATAGCCTTCGTGTTCGCGCAGTTTGATCGTGTCGAGAATCTGCCGCAACTCCGGCGTGTCGTTCGTGATCTTAAAACCAAGTTCCTGCGCCTTGATGACGATGTTGCTGCGGCCGGCAAGATCGCTGATGAGAATGTTCCGTTCGTTGCCGACGAGTTCCGGATTGATGTGCTCGTAACTCGACGCGAGTTTTTGCACCGCGTTGACGTGCGCGCCGCCTTTGTGCGCAAACGCCGACGAACCGACCCACGGCAAACGCGGATTGTGCCGCAGGTTGGCGACTTCGTCCACGAACGCCGAAAGCTCCTTCAACTTCGCCAGCGACTTCGCCGGCACGCAGGTTTTTTTCATTTTCAACGCGACGCACGGAATCACGCTCGTGAGATTGCAGTTGCCCGTGCGCTCGCCGTAGCCATTGATCGTGCCTTGCACATGCACCGCGCCCGCATCCAATGATGCCAAGGCATTTGCGACACCAAGACCGATGTCATCGTGCGTGTGGATGCCGATTTTGCAATTCAATTTGCCGACCGCAAATTTCGTGATCGCCGCGATTTCGTGCGGCAGACAGCCGCCGTTCGTGTCGCACAAAACGACAAAATCCGCGCCCGCTTTTTCGGCCGCCTGCCAGGTCGCGAGGGCGTAATCGGAATCCAATTTGAAACCGTCGAACGCATGTTCGCAATCGTAGATGACGAACTTGCCGTGATCCTTCAAAAATTTCACCGTGTCGCCGATCATCGCGAGATTTTCCTCCGGGGTGCAGCGCAAAACTTCTTTGACATGCAGCATCGAAGTTTTGCCGTAAATGGTCACGACCGGCGTGGCCGCTTCGATGAGCAACCGAACCTGGTCATCCTGTTCCACCGGCGTATTTTTTTTGCGCGTCGAGCCAAACGCCGCAAGCTTTGCGTTTGTAAATTTTTTCTTTTTCGCCTGCGCAAAAAACTCGATGTCTTTCGGGTTGCTGCCTGGCCAGCCGCCTTCAATGTAGTGAACCCCAAAAGAATCTAATTTTTCCGCAATACGAATTTTATCCGCCACGGAAAAGTTGATGCCTTCACCCTGCGAACCATCGCGCAGCGTCGTGTCGTAGATTTCGACTTGGGGTTTCATAAATTCGTAAAAACGGAGAAGCAATATCTCTGAATCTGAGCGCAGTGGCAAACTCCAAAACCGGCTTGCGAATTCAGCCCGCTTTGTAAGCTGGCACGATTGCTATCAAATCGTTATCATTTTGCTTGTGGAAATTTACGAGTCCATTGCCTGCCCGTTTTGCGGCCAACCTTCGGAAGTGGCCATTGACACCAGCGTGCCGAGCCAACGGTTTACCACCGATTGCGAAGTGTGCTGCCGCCCATTTGAAGTCATTGCCCAATGTGAACCCGGCGAGGTGATTAATTTGGAAACATCATCTGATTGACGCGTGATCGGGCCCTCAAAAAAATCATAAGTAATTAAATTATAGTTAGATGTGAATACGCAAATAAGGTTTTCCGACACCCTGTCAGAAGTGGTTACGTTGACTAAATACGAATTAAGCATTTGGAACATAGTGATTTATATGAAAATTAAGAGTTGGAACAGGGATTTTTGTCGGAACAGCTTACACTTTGGCCTCGTTTAACCTTTTCAGCGGATGAATGGTGCGTTTTGTAAGTTCCTAATGAATAGATATTTAAAAAGCATTTAGTTGGCCGGAATAGCGTTGGCATGGGTGTTGCTAAACTTCTTCCAGTTATAGATTTAACTTTAACACAATAAAATATGAAAAACACGTTACTCACAATTGTTGGTGCCGCTGCCATCGTGGCTTTGGCTCAAACTTCACAAGCAGTTCCGATCACCGGCAACATCGGCTTTAGCGGCGCGGTTCAGCTGAATACTGGTGATGTCACCACGGCCACCACGGCTGTCAATTGGTTCGGCACCCAAATCACTCCGTTCTCCACCTCCGGCTCATTCCTTACCGAATTTGGTTCTACCGGCGGTCAGGCGGTTACGGTCGCTTCGCCTTGGAATTTCAGCCTCGGTGGCGCGGTTGCCAACTTCTGGCAGGTCGGCAGTGCTCCACAGTTTTCTTTTAACTTGGTTTCTTCTTCGTCCTCTATTCAGGTTATTAGCGGAACGACCTTTTTGAACGTGTTCCTTTCGGGAACGGTCAGCGCAATTGGATTTGATACGACTGCGTTCACTGGCTCGTTCCAAGTGGCCAATCCGCCGGCGAATGGTATCACCACTTTCACCGAACGCTTGTCGTTCAACTCGGTTCCGGATGGTGGCACCACCGTCATGTTGCTCGGTGCGGCGCTCTCCGGCATGGCGCTCATCAAGCGCAAACTGATGGCCTAATCGTTAGACCATAATTCAATTCAAATTAAGGGCAGGGATTTTTCCCTGCCCTTAATTTTTTTGTTTTCAAGAAGTTTTTCTTTGCTGCGATGTCGGTGGATTTATGGGATGATGGTTTTGTTTGATTCATTGGGTTGACGATGAACACCCCCGCTTTACTTGCTTTTGCCAGCGCCATTTTGGGCGGTGCCTTGGCTTTTGCCGTTGCCTGGAACGAACGTCGTTCCGCTGTGCCTTTTTCTTTTGTCGCGGGCATGGCCGCCATGGCCGTCGAAAGCGTTTTCAGCGGTCTCTCGCTCGGTGGCAGTTTGGAGGAGTTGATTTATTGGCAACATTGGCGGTTGGCGACCATGTCATTTTTTCCGGGCATCTGGCTTTATTTCAGCCTGACCTATGGTCGCGGCAACCAGCGCGTTTTTGTGAAACATTGGCGCTGGCTGTTGGGCGCGTTTTTTCTTGTGCCCTTAAGCCTCGGAATTTTTCTCAATAAATTTCTGATGCTTCCCGCCGTTGAAATCAAAGCCGGTCATTGGCTGCTCGGCTTGGGGTTGCCTGGCTTTCTGCTGAATCTGCTTTTATTAGTGAGCATGGTGCTGGTGGCCATGAATCTGGAACGCACCTTCCGCGCATCGGTGGGCACCATGCGCTGGCGCATTAAATTCATGATCCTCGGTTTGATCGTATTGTTTGCAGTGCGTTTTTACACCAGCAGCCAGACCTTGATTTTAAAAGCCATCGACCCGGACCTGTTGGTCGTGGATGCCGGAGCGTTGCTGGTCGGCGGCATTTTAATTTTCCGCTCGCTCTTTCGTGCCGGGCATTTTGACATGGATGTGTATCCGTCACTGACCGTGCTCCAAAGTTCGCTGACTGTTTTGCTGGCGGGGATTTATCTGGTGATCATCGGCGTGTTCGCCAAACTCGTCACTTATTTCAAAATCGGCGGCGACGAATCTTTCACCGCCAAAGCCTTCATGATTTTGGCCGCCTTGGTGGCACTGACCATTCTGCTGCTGTCCGACCGCGTGCGGTTATACACCAACCGTTTTATCAGCCGGCATTTTCAACGGCCGCTGTATGACTATCGCACCGTATGGCGCAAATTTACCGAGGCCACTGCGTCCTGCGTCAAGCAAATGGATCTCTGTCAAGCTGCGGTCAAATCCGTGACCGACATTTTTCAGGCCCTGTCCGTGACCATCTGGCTGGTGGATGACAAAAAGGAACAGCTCGTTTTCGCCGCGTCCACTTTTTTATCCGAGGCGCGCGCGGAAAATTTGCGGCCGAAAAAAAATGAATTGGCCGAAGTCATCAAGGCCTTGCAAAGCCAAAATGAGCCGGTGGACATTGACGATTCCAAGGCGAATTGGGCGACGATTTTGCAACGCTGCCATCCCGAAGAATTTCACAAAGGCGGCCACCGCATTTGCGTGCCAATGGTTGTGGGCGAAGAAATGATCGGCTTCATGATTTTGGGCGACCGCGTGGGCGGTCTGCCGTTTTTGTGGCAAGATTTTGATCTGCTCAAGTGTATTGGCGACCAACTGGCCGCCGGCTTGTTGAACACGCGGCTGTCACAAAAATTATTACAAGCTAAGGAACTCGAAGCCTTCCAAACCATGTCCGCTTTTTTTGTGCATGATTTAAAGAACACTGCGAATACGCTCAACTTGATGCTGCAAAATCTGCCCGTGCATTTTGACGATCCCGCGTTCCGCGCGGACGCGCTGCGCGGCGTGGCCAAAACCGTCACGCACATCAATCGCCTCATCGGCCGCCTGAGCTCCATCCGCCACGAGCTGCAAATCAAGCCGGTGCCGTCCGACCTCAACGAACTCGTCGCCAAGGCGCTCGCCGGTTGGGAAGAAGTGGCCGGCATCAATCTGACGAAAGATTTGCCGCCGCTGCCGCCGGTGAAATTCGATGCGGATCAAATGTTCAAAGTCGCGACCAATTTGATTTTCAATGCGCGCGAAGCGGTTGCCAAATCCGGCCAGGTGCACATCGCGACCAGCCAGAGCAACGGCTGGGTGATTCTCGCCGTGACGGACAACGGCTGCGGCATGAGCCAGGAATTCATCAGCCGCTCGCTGTTCCGGCCGTTTCAAACGACGAAAAAAAATGGGCTTGGCATTGGCATGTTCCAGAGCAAAATGATTGTCGAAGCGCATCAAGGAAAAATCGAAGTGGAAAGCGAGCCGGGCCACGGCGCGACGTTTCGGATTTATTTGCCGGTCCAAAACCCATGAAACCAAAATTGTTGATTGTTGACGACGACGAGGAAATCCGCACGCAGATGAAATGGGCGCTCGCGGCGGAATATGACATCTCGCTCGCCGAAGACCGCGCGAGTGCGCTCGAAGCGTTTCGCGCCGCGCAACCGTCCGTCGTGCTGCTCGATCTGGGTTTGCCGCCGCATCCGAACAATTCGGAAGAAGGCCTCGCCACGCTCTCGGCGCTGCATGCACTGGACCGCCTTGCCAAAGTCATCATCATCAGCGGCCAGGGCGAAAAACATAACGCCCTGCGCGCCATCGGGGCGAGTGCCTACGATTTTTTCACCAAGCCGGTGGAAATGGACGAACTGAAATTTTTGCTCAAGCGTTGCTTTCAAGTCGTGCAACTGGAAAAGGAATACGCGGAGATGCAGCAGTTGATCCACACGGATTCCTTTGAAGGCATGCTCGGCACCAGCGCGCAGATGCGGCCGATTTTTGAATCCATCCGCAAGGTCGCCACGACCGATGCGCCGGTGTTGATTCTCGGCGAAAGCGGCACCGGCAAGGAAATGGCCGCGCGCGCCATCCATCAAAAAAGCGACCGCAAGAACGGGCCGTTCATCGCCATCAATTGCAGTGCGATTCCCGAAACCCTTTTGGAGAGCGAATTGTTCGGCCACGAAAAAGGCGCGTTCACCGGCGCGCACATGCAACGCAAAGGCCGAATTGAATCGGCTAACGACGGCACGCTGTTCCTGGATGAAATTGGGGAAATCCCGCTGCCGCTGCAAGTGAAGCTGCTGCGATTTTTGCAGGAGCAGACCATCGAGCGCGTCGGCGGCCGGCAGGAAATTCAAATCAACGCCCGCGTCGTGGCCGCGACGAATGCGGATTTGAAAAAAGTCATGGCGGCCGGCACGTTCCGCGAAGATTTATTTTACCGGCTCGCCGTGGTGTCGCTCACCTTGCCGCCGTTGCGTGAACGCGAAAACGACGTGCGCCTGCTGGCGCAATTTTTCCTGAATCAATTCGCCGCGCAGGTCAACAAATCCAATCTGGCGTTCGATCCCGATGCGCTGCGCGCGCTCAACAAACATCCGTGGCCGGGCAATGTCCGCGAACTGGAAAACTGCATTCGCCGCGCGGTCATCATGGCCGATGGCCGTCGCGTGACGGCACGCGATTTGGAATTGGAGCCGTCAAGTTTAGGCGCGAACGTAGTCACGTTAAAAGACGCGCGCGAAGCGGTGGAACGCCAGATGGTGCAGCAGGCACTGCGCAAACACGGCGGCAAGATTGCTCCGGCCGCCGTGGAATTGGGTTTGAGTCGCCCAACGCTTTATGAATTGATGGACAAGCTCGGCATCAACCGGGCTTAGAACACATTGAAACGTTCCGGCACGTAAACAATGTCGCCCGGCTTGAGATAAAAGGGCTTGGTTTCGGTGCCTTGCAAAACGGCCTTCAAGTTGAGGATGTAATTTTCCATCACGCCCTTGTTGTTGCGAATGACTTTGACGGCGCGCAAATTTGACGTGGCGTAATCCGGGCCGCCCGCTTCCATGACCGCTTCGAGCGCAGTGATCGGGTGATCTGAGAGGACTTTGCCGGGATGAATGATCGCGCCCGTCACGAACACGGGAAAGGCGGAAGATTGCAACACCACGGTGATTTGCTTGGTGGTGATTTGCGAGGAATATAATTTCACCAGTTGCTGCTGCAATTCATCCGGCGTCAGGCCGGCGGCTTCCACATCGCCCACCAATTGGAGCGTGATCTTGCCGTCACGGCGGATTTGCTGGGTCGTGTCCAAACTGGCGGAACCGGGAAAAGAAATTTTAAGGATGTCGCCTTCGCGCAGCGAAACCACTTCGGTGTGCGTTTTTTCCGGCGTGCCTTGGAGCGCAGGTTCCGGCATTTGCTCCGTGGTGCAACCGGTGAATGCGAGCAAAGTGACGACCACCAAGCCGGCCAATGTCATCAGCGCACGGGTGCCGTTTGAATCTGTAATTTTAATCATAAAGTTAAACAAGTTTCCTCGCCACCGATTAAAGCAGAAACCGGCGGGGAGCAAAAGCGCTTTTGCACTCGCTTTCGGCTGCTTGGCCGGGTTGGACGCTTGGAAAAAAAGTCCGGCCCGGACCGCCTTTGTATCGGCCACAGAGTTTTTTTATTAAGTTTTATTTTCTCCGCTCCTTGACTGAAATGGAACTTTCCGTTGCAAATGGTGCCAGCGAGTGGAATCGAACCACTGACCTCGGGCTTATGAGTCCCACGCTCTAACCAACTGAGCTACGCTGGCCACCTGTATTTAAGCGGCTTTGGTGAACCGCCCGTTTTCCGTTGCATCCCTCTTTTGCATCCCTAACACCATCTAATGGACTCAAACACGCTAGAGAAAACTGAAGGTGAATAAACTTACGCCGGTGAAAACCTCCGGCGCAGCAAAACAACGGGGTTTTATTATGCCTTTGTCAAAAAAGGTCGCAAGCAATTTCGCCGTTCCCTGAAGACCGGTGATATCCGTGTTCAATTCCAGCTTTTCCGCACCGCCGCGACCGACTGATTTTCGCGGTAATTTAGGACGAGTGGCTCGCGATAAAGCTCCGGGATGCGTTCGGGTGAGCGCCAGAGAATCGCCTGCTCCTCGTTTGTGATGATGTGCTCGTTAGGCTGTGGCTCCGGCGAATGGCTTGCGAAAATTGTCGCCATGGATTCCGCGGCATGGGTCGGCTCGTGGCCCTGCTTGCGCAGTGAATTGTTGATGAGATTGCGCGCGATGCCGCAGAGCCAGGCCCGCAGTTTTTCCGGCTCGCGCAGTTCGCTGAGTTTCCTCCACGCCGCCACGAATGTTTCTTGGGCCAGATCTTCACTCTGGCCGAGGCTGCCGGTCGCGCTGTAAGCCAGCGAACAAACCAGACTTTGATAGCGCGCGACAACCTGCCCGAAGGCGTCGCGATGGCGGCTTTACCTGCTGGATGACAATGCCGGATTGAGCAACGTGTTGAGTGCGCCGGCGGCATACGGTTTTACCGTGACCCTGCAAGGTGCCTTGACGACCCCGGCCTGGCGGACAAAAGTTTTAACGGTCCGGGGCAAACTATGTGTTCTGGGACGTGTTGCATCCGACGACCAAATTGAATGCGTTGACTGCAACCGCCGCGTTCGACGCCGTTGCGGCTGAACTGACGATGGGTCGCAGCGGCACCAATTTTACCCTCAAAGCCTCCAATCTTTATCCCACACTGCCCTATACCATCCAGAGCAGCACTAATCTGACGACTTGGTCAAATTATCTGGCGTTCACTGCCACGAGCACAAATATGACGATGACCCTGACCAATCAACCGGTAACTAGAGCTATGTTTTACCGGGTGAGTTATTAGTGTTCTGCCTCATCTAATCGTGTGCGCAGGGAAAAGTCGGAAAGGTGGAATTGCTCGGCCACGGCGAGCCGCTCCGATTCACGCAGGACGCCGCAGGATTGAAGGTCAAATTCCCGGCTGAAAAAATTTGCGAGTTTATTTATGTGCCGAAAATCAGCGGACTTAAACCAACATGGATCCATGTTCAGCCAAGATAATGGATGCAAAGAGATGAAATAATAATCCTCTAACACAGGAGACTGTTTAATGTAACCCAACGCGTTAAATGCCGTCTTTTGCTTCAGCACACCCCGCCAGAAAATGATTGTTTGGCGAAGGGCATGGCTTTGATCCGACCAACAACTAAAAAACTCATTTCATGATTGTGCTTTCGACTGCCAGCCCACGCCTCCTCCTTGCGTCTATTTTCGTAGCGCTGACTCTCGCCGTGCCCGCGGTTGCCAGAGCGGCGACCAACGCCCCGGTGACCATCACCGACAACGGCGCGACTTGGACTATGGACAATGGCATCGTAAAGCTTAGGGTTCTGAAGGCCACCGGCGGCATTCAGTCGCTGGTCTATCACGGCATTGTCGTCGCGGCGGGTCACGCGAATTGGGAACGAGCGCCTTCCGGCACGGTGACCCCGTCAGTGACCATTGACCCGGCGACCAACGGCGGCCAGCGCGGCGAGGTAGCCATCAAGGGTGCCAACAGCGGACGCATTGACATCGAAATTCGCTACACCATGGAACGCGGGGTCAGCGGCTTTTACACCTACGCGCAATATACGCATCCGGCCTCCAACGCCACCGCGGGCTTCGGCGAAAACCGTTTTATCCTTGAGTCCATGAACCCCACCTTTGACTGGCTCTCGGTGGATAAAGATCGCAACCAGCTCATGATCACCGATCAGGACCTGCGCTCCGGCACCGTCATTCATGCCAAAGAGCAGAGAATCATCGCCGCCGGTAATTACAAGAACTCCGTCGAACACAAATACACTTACTGCGGCATCATGTATCGGCTGCCCGCCTACGGCTTTTCCAGCACCAAGGACCATATCGGCGTCTATTTCATCAATCCCACCACCGAATACATTGGCGGCGGTGCCGAAAAGATGGACCTCGTCTGCCACATGAGCGGGACCTTGCTGGACTACTGGACCTCCGGCCACTATGGCGGCGGTGCCGGTAACAATATCCCTCAAGGCCAAGACTGGACAAAAGTCGTCGGGCCGATCTTTGTCTATTTGAACGCCCTGAAAGATCCCAAGGAGCCGTCCCAGGCCGAACTGGACACGCTCGCCGCCACGCAGGGTAACCCCACCGTGCCCGCTACGTGGCATGACAATGCCTTTGCACTTTGGAACGATGCCTTGGCCAAGGCCGTAACAGTCAAAGCCTCGTGGCCGTATGAGTGGGTCAGCGGCGTGGATTATCCGCACAAGTCCGAGCGCGGCAACGTCACCGGCCAGGTCGTCCTGAACGACCCGCAGGCCGCCACCACCAAACTGCCCAATCTTACCATCGGTCTGGCTCACCCTGACTATACCGGCACCGGCGGAGCCTTTGCCCGGCGATCCGGCAATGGCAACCTCGTTACCTGGCAGCACGACGGCAACTATTACGAGTTCTGGAACCAGGGCAAAGAAGACGGCACGTTCAAAATCACCAACGTCCGCCCTGGCAAATATACCCTCCACGCGTTTGCCGACGGAGTTTTGGGCGAATACGCCAAGACCGACATCACCGTCGAGGCCGGCAAGGATATTGATCTGGGCAAGCTCGACTGGAAGCCCGTCCGCAATGGCAAGCAGGTGTGGGAAATTGGCTACCCCAACCGCAACGGCGGTGAATTCTTCAAGGGCGACGAATACTGGCGTTGGGGTTGGGGTATGCGCTACGCCCTGTTGTTCCCCAACGACATCACTTACACCGTCGGCCAGAGCGATTGGCACAAGGACTGGTTCTTCGAGCAAGTTCCCCACGCGACGAATCTTAGTTTCGTCAATCCCGCCGCCAAGGACCCGGCTAACCAGCCCTTCGGATGGGTCAATCTTCCCACCACGCCGGGCCAGGATATGTGGCGGGATTGGGGCCGCGGCCGGGCGACCACTTGGACCATCAAATTTAATCTGGATCACGCCCCCAAAGGCACTGCCACCTTGCGCGTCGCGTTAGGTGGCTCCGACAGCACCACCCTGATCATTGGCGTCAACGGTCAGAACGCCGGCGCCATTCGTCCCATCTCAACCAACGCGCTGCGCTACAACACAGACCGCGGCGTGTGGCGGGAATATGCCCAACCCTTCAACGGCGCGTTCCTGAAGGCGGGCGAAAACGAAATGACGCTCACCGTCCCCGCCGGGGAACTTACGTCCGGTGTTTGTTATGACTATCTGCGCCTTGAGTTGGACGAGACTCGCATACAAAGTTTGAATTAGCTTACACTGACCAGTGACGGGAGTGGGATTTCTGCCCGCAGCATTGACCTCGGCGGTGTCGAAAAACGTGACGCCCTGCTCGACCGCCGACCGGATCCCCATGTCAAAAGTTGGGGCGCGTCAGAGCTTCATACCAGGATTCTTTTCGTAGGCAGATCCCATAGTATCCAAACAATCGAATACATTCATGCAGCTGCCTTTCGGAAGTGGCAGAGTTCGGCGGCGAGCGGATCGAGGTCCACGGCATAAATGCATCGCTCGACGATGACTGCTCGAAAAACTCACCGGGCCGCGATGGTGCAATCAAACAATCACCGTGGCGCATAGCTGCCCACCAGAGAAAACCTGCTTTGCCGTTCATCGCTTCACCTCCGGTAGGCGCTCGGCATGTTTTTTCAGGGCGTCTTCACTGCCCGCTCCTATTGCGGACAAGATCGCTTTTAGTTAGATTAGTTAGAGTGAGACTTTAGAAAATTAAGGGGCGCAAGTTGTAACTTAACACGTCAGGTGACTCCTATTGCTTTCAGAGCCTTTTGGATAGACCGCAAAAAAATAGTAGGTGTCTCTTATTTGTTTAATAGTTTATGAGTCTCTGCCACAAACGAATCAGAGTAAATTTGGCCTTCATATTATTTTCATGCTTTCATTTTTTGATGTGAAGTTTTTGAAAATCAATCGCCTTTGTCGTCCGCGATACTGCGCGTCATGTCTATTCTGGGAAACTTGGTTCGCATAAATAATATTTCATTTTGGAGTCTCTCCAGTTGTCTCAGCCGGGGGTTGATTTCCTTTGCGGATCAGTGCTCGCTATTCCTATGCTCATCCTGCCGCACGTCACGCCTTGGTTGCACATGACCATTGCGGTCCGTTCGGTAACGGTCATTGCGAATGGCGTGGTTCCGCCAATCCGCATGGCTGCTTTCCCAGCCGTGGAAGCGCTCCATGCGGAACGGTTCGCAGAACAGCCAGACATTGCCGGGGCCAAGATAGTAATACTGGTCGCCTACGAGACCGACATATTCGTAACCATCCCAGGCGTAACTATCAGGTATCATTACCGGAGCCACTTCCACCGGCACCGGCGCCGCATAGACCACGGGCTGCGGAGCCACCACCACGAATGGTTGAAAGGCCAACCTTCCATTCGGCTCAACGACACAGCCCGACCACAGGCCTAATCCCGCCGCCGCGATGGTCAGGCTGAATACATGCAAATATTTTGTTTTCATGGTTTGATTATTTATTTATTTCAGAAAAAGTCAGATCAATGGGTCTTCCGCTCCGCGTCCACTTCTGCTTGCAACGTCAGCGGCGGAATCGGCGAAAACGGCGGCACGCCGGAAACATTGATGCCGTGAGTCGCCAGCCGGGCGGCCAGCGCCGCGCATCTGGCCAGATGATTCGTGATTGCCTGGTTCGCCCCGGCGATTTGCCCGTTGGCGACCATGGCCACGTCATTGGCCCGTTCCATCCGCGCCGCAGTTGCCTGGTAAACTTGGCGGGCTTGTTGTTCCGCCTGCGGGGCGTCGGCCCCGCCGGTCGCCCGATAATTCTCGGCCGTTTCCACCTGCGCGGCGGCCGCGACCACGGTGGCGGCGCGATTCGTCAAACGGTTGTTGATCGGGATGTCGTTGGCCGCATACTGGCCGGCCGCCGCCAGACTGCCGGACAGCAGGGCGATTTCGTTGTTGTAGTCGCGCAGATCTTCCAAGATTTCCAGGCGCGTTTGAATTCTTCCGGCCAAGGACGACCCCTGATGCCAGGCGTCCTGCAACTCACGTTCCACAGCCACGCCTTGCCCATTTGTGCCGCTGGACGATCCGAATGCCGTCAAGCTGGCGTAAGCCGTCTTGGTTTCCAGCAACGCGTGCAGTTGATCCGCAGATAAATTTGCCAGCGGGATGCGCGGCAGATACGTCAAATGTTTTTCCAGCACTAGCCCTTTGGAATCCAACACTCGCACCTCGCCGGTGACATTTGAAAGCACCAGAAAATTGCCAGCCGGCGGTTCTAGGTAGCCATCCGCGGGAATGCTGGCGGCAGCGGATTCGTCTATTGCGCGGGCCAGAAAGGTCAACACGATTAAACTCCAACCGAGCCTATATTTGCTCTTCATAAAATTGTTTTTGATTAAAAGTTTTTCATCCCACCGTCCGCCAATAAGTCGTTAAAAACCGAAGTCAGTGACGCGAACAAATGCATCGCTTAAAGGCATCGGGCGGGTGTCTATGGGGATTGCTTAGGCTCCAAGCTTGTCGCCACCTGCGGAAAAAGCCGCGGCGCAAAGGAACGTGATGAGCGATGATCTAATCTTCATGACTTTAGAATCCGCTTTTAAACTGCGAAGTATATGGGGTATAACCCGACCGGGCATTTCAATGCAGGTGGCGACCTGGTTAAGGTTGTCTAAGTTATTTCCGGGATGCGTTCATAAAACTTGAGCGCATCCTACCACTTCCGGACGCGATAAAAACGCGTCGAATTGGTTGCGGACGAATCCGTCAAAAAGAGATTTGCGCCGTTGCCAGCCGCGAGCGGGAAGACGGGGAGTCCGTAAAGGGTCCAACCGGTCCAATTCGTATCTTCAACGACTTTTTGTAATCCAATTTAAACACCCGGCCCCCCTGACTTGGGATGGAAAGGCTGAAAACATTGGTTGTGAAAATACCATTCCCTGCTAACGCACTCAACACGGGCGGACTGTTTCCCACCATGGCAAGGCAGGTGGAACCGGCTGCAGCGATGGCAATGACATTTGTCAAATATGCCGGGACATTGGTCAGGCCAAACGCGCTGGAGCCCCAAACTACCACCGTGCCATTCGCTCGCAATGCCATGCTAAAAAAAGAGCCGGCGGCGATTGCGACAACATTGGTCAAGCCGGCTGGCACATTGGTCTGTCCGAAGGAATTATCTCCGCCGGCAACCACGCGGCCATTTTGCCCCAGAAAAAGGCAATGATAACCGCCCACGGCAGCCGATACCGCGCCAAACAAACTTTGTGGAATTGCTGGCAGACCGGAGCCCCAGCCGTGAACGATACTTGAAGCATCCACGGCCAATCCGTAATTCGCCGTGCAACCTTGAGCCCGCAACACAATTTTTCCAGCGTTGCGGATTCCAGCGGGGAGGTTAGTCGGCGCGGTGCATGGTGCCCCATGCGCTCAAAAACCCATTGGTATCAGTGGACTTGCTTTCCACAAGGTGCGACGCCAAGTGAAAGCCGGTTTAATTCTAATAACCGGTTGGGATTTTTATTGAACTCCGAAGCTTTGCGATGGCGCATGAAAACCAGTTGGATGCATCAAAGGTTCCTCGACCTGCATATCTGTAAAAAATATGAATGACCGAAGAAGACCGCTCTTAATTTCTAACCGCAAAGGCCATTGCTAGCCGTGGCACGCGGCCCGAATTTGCGCCGCGTCACCGGTGCGGCGCGCGATAATTCGCCTTTGGCAAAACCACGGACGACGGCGGCAGTCACATCCGCAATAGTCAATGGCATCCCAGTGTTTTGCTAGTTACGGCAAGGATACTCCCAGTCGCGGGTGGATATGCTGAGCTGTAACTTTGTTGCAGATGAAACGCGGAATTTCAAGGTTGGATGGATTCATAACCCGCCGATAGTTACCAGCGGCCAGCTGACCTTCAGCAGCGTAATACCGGAAATATCGCACATCAATTTTATTGCGCGGACTTTTAAAGAAAAAAATATGAACGGAAAGAACAGGCAAACAGCCATCATCACACAACTCAAACCACAACCGGGCCAATCCGCCCGGCAAATGGAATGTCCTCGGCAAATGTCACGAGGCAAAGCACAATTATTGACGGCGGTAGCAAGGGTGAATCGTTTTGCGCGGTCAGCCGTGAACGAATTTTTGCAGTTATGCCGGCTTGTTGTTGTCAAGCCGCGCCTCAAATGGCTGACGGCCTTTTGCCTTTGCTCATCGTTTTGCCCAGGTATTTTTGCCGGCAATTATGTCAACTACAATGCCAGCCGCATGGTTCCGTTTTATTATGGCGAAGGCTATGCCCGCAATGCCTACGAATTTTGGCTGGATAACTCCGGCCAGCCGTCACTGCTTTATCTTAATGGCGTTGTCGAGTCGTCAACCGCAGGAGGCGACTATTCCATCTCCCTCCCGGCGAATACGGATGCTTCCGGCATCGGCATCGGCATTGTGGATTGCGGCGTAGATGATTCGTTTGCAGACCTGGCGGGCACTGTCTCCGCCGGCTGCCTGTTTCTCACCGGCTCGCAATCTGGGGACTACAGCGATCACATCGGCCACGGAACCTTGATCGCGTCCGTCATCGCCGGCAAAGGCACCAACGTGCTGGGAATCGTGCAAAATGCGCGGCTGTTTGTGGCTTCCGCCGGCTCATTTTATGCAACCCCTGACATGGCCTCCGGCATCAACTGGTGTGTGACAAATGGGGCTTCAGTGATAAACATTTCATGGGGCACAGGCGGGTATTCCAGTCAACTAGCCGCAGCCTGTCAGCTTGCCTCTCAAAGCAACGTCGTATTAGTCTGCGCCGCAGTCAATAGCCAGGTGGATTATGACACGACCACAAATTATCCCCCCAGTTTTAATTTGCCAAACATCATTACGGTTACGGACTTGACGTCGGCGGGTGCAATCTATGGGCCAGGTGCTTCGGGCTATGGCACCAACCTCATCGGCGCTCCCGGACGGAATATTCTTGGAGATGTCGTCGGCGGCGCGGTGCAATATTCCACCGGCACGTCCTTCGCGACCCCGATGGTGGTCGGTGCGGTTGCTTTATTGCAAAAGCAATATCCCCATCAACCTGCGGCGTTCTATGTCAAATGCATCAAGTATGGCTCCATGCCGCTACCGACTATATATGGCAGTTTGAACATAGCCGCAGCTTTGCAGGTGCCAATTTTTTCCTTAAGCTGTCTCAATATAAACGGGATGTTGCAACTGACCGTCAACGGCCAGCCTGGATCCATTTATGATCTGCAGTCTTCCGCTGATTTAATTAACTGGGTCAGTTGCGGAACGATGCTTGGAACCGACACGCTAGTTAGACCGGCCCCGGCGGCGAACCAGTTTTTCCGCTTGGCTCTGTAAGACAGGCGTTTTGAACTCTTATCCAGAATGTAGGGTTTCACCCCATAGCCAAAGATTAGGTCATCGCGGAAAGTAACCTTATGCATAACGCACTGATGACGGTTCCTGTCAAAGACCTCTGAACGATTCGCGGCGTGATGGGATTCCTTCTCGTCATAATCGCCCGGAGAGGCTGGCTCCTGATGAAAGCAACAGGCATGAGCAGACAATTGAAAACAACTCCCCTGCCAGTGCGAAAGCCGAATGCCACATGGGTTTACCAGCGCGGTGTCAAAACATACGTATGGGAGGGCCATGACTTGACTTCAGTTGGCCGGTGTCCGGCGCGCGACGAGGATGGATGGTCTTATATGGCGTCGCAACTGGCATGAACAACGCGCGGCGACGGCGAAATTATTCGACTTATATTTTCGTATTATGCGATTTGTATTATGCGATTTAAAACCAAGTCACCCGCCAGCGAGCCGGCCAGCGCAATACCTCATTCCGCAACGAATCCGACCAAGCCCATCGGCTTGGTGCATACGGAAGGGGAAATTCGTTCTGCCTCTTACGCGTTGAAGGTTTCGGAATTGCGCTATCGCCGGCTGTTTGAAGCCGCCCAGGATGGCATTCTGATTCTCAATGCGGACACAGGTCAGATTGACGATGTCAACCCGTTCCTGACGGATATGCTGGGTTATTCCCGCCAGCAGTTATTGGGAAACAAACTATGGGACATTGTGCCGTTCAAAGACGTGGAGGCGTCCCGGGCGGAGTTTCGGGATTTGCAGCGTGAATCGTATGTCCGTTACGACGACGTGCCGCTGGAAACCAAGGATGGCCGGGCCATCAATGTGGAGTTTGTCAGCAACATCTATCAGGTCAATGGCGACCGGGTGGTTCAATGCAACATTCGCGATATTACCAAGCGGCGGCGGGCGGAGGAAAAACTCAAGGAATACAGCGGCAAACTCCAAGTGTTGTCCCGCCGGCTCGTGGAGGCGCAGGAGACAGAACGGCGGCATATCGCGCGCGAACTGCACGATGAAATCGGCCAGGCGCTCACGGTCATGCAAATAAATCTGCAAGCGATGTTGCTCTCACCGGGCACCAAGTCGATGGCGACGCGCTTGAAAGAAAACTTGGCGGTGGTCAATCATGTGTTGGAACAAGTGCATGATATCTCATTGAATTTAAGACCCATGATTCTCGACGATTTGGGATTGGAACCAGCCTTGCGCTGGTTCACCAATCGCCAGTCCGCGCTCATTGGGCTGAAACCCGCCTTCCATGCGGAACCGTTGGCGCATCGGCTGGACCCGGTGATTGAAACCGAATGCTTCCGCGTAGCGCAGGAAGCCTTGACCAATGTGGTGCGCCACGCCAAGGCGAAAACCGTGAGCGTGGATTTGCGCAAAGAAGCCGGACAACTCCATTTGCGCGTGCGCGATGATGGAAGCGGATTTGACATGGTGGCGGTCCGCAAGCAGGTTTTGCAGGGGACGAGTCTTGGCCTGTTAAGCATGGAGGAGCGGACGGCGCTCGTGGGCGGCGGCCTGAAATTGAAGTCCTCTCCAACACGAGGCACGGAGGTCCATGCTTGGTTTCCGTTAAGATTCAAGAAGTCTTCGCCGGAAGCAAAAACTCCGTGAAGAATCCGGTCAAACTCATTCGCGTCATTTTGGCAGACGACCATACATTGGTGCGGGCGGGCATTCGCGCCCTGTTGGAAAAATTGCCGGAAGTAAAAGTGATTGCCGAGGCGGGCGATGGTCGCGAGGTATTAAGTCTGGTCACCCTGCACCAGCCAGAAGTGGTCTTGATGGACATTGCGATGCCCGGCCTTAATGGTCTGGAAGCGACTGAGCGCATGGCCAGGGATTTTCCAAATGTGCGAATCATCATTCTTTCCATGCATAACAACGAAGAATATGTCTTGCGTGCATTAAAGGCGGGAGCAGCAGGCTATCTGCTCAAAAAGGCGGCCACCAGCGAATTGGAAACGGCCTTGCACAAAGTGCTTCGCCGGGAAATCTACTTAAGCCAGGAAATCGCCACGCAGCTTCACAAAAGATTCCCGTTGCATGGCATCACTGACCAGAAAAGTCCGCTGGAAAAATTGACGGGCCGGCAACGGGAAATCCTGCAACTCATCGCCGAGGGGCAAAATACTAAGGGCATTGGCAAAATTCTCAATGTCAGTCCCAAGACCGTGGAATACCATCGCATGAAACTGATGCACTGCCTAAATGTGCATGATATTGCAGGGTTGGTGCGCTTCGCGTTGCGGGTCGGCTTGATTTCCGAAGAAAAGCTGGCCATCGGACCACTATGAAAAAGGCGACTAGTCAACATGGCGTTTGTAGCGTTTCGCCGCTTCAGCCAACGCCAGCGCCTTGAAGGAAAGCTGCGTCCCGGTCAAGAATTGCGTCCCAGTCCGGAAGTCGGCTGGAGCGCCGCACCCGGATTAAGCAGCAAGGCGAGAAATACGACTCCCACTAGAACTTTGGGCGATCCTGTGATTCGGGCAGCCCAAGGCAAAGCTGCGTCGGCACGTCCCCCTTTTAGTTCAAGCATAAATGGCATGACTACCATTCGGACGTTAACGCAACGAAGGCGGCTAGAGTGTTGTTTTCACTCCTGCCCGCTGGGCAGAGAAGGGTTTCAGTTTGTTGTGCCGGCCCAAATTAAGCCAGACGCATGCAGGCTGCGCGCGCAATTGAATGTTACACGCGAGGAGGTGGGGAGGAGCTTAATCACGAAGCGGGCGGAGGAACACGGAGACAATGAATAAGCCTTACCGCCCGTTTACAAAAAAATGTATCGTCCGCAGCGAAGCGTAAAGCGGTTTCGGCGTGCTGCGCCTTGAAGATTTGTCAGAGCTGATGGCAGACTGTCGGATCGGCGGATAAATTCGCGCTCAATATCGCAACCGCCGCGATTGTAGATGCGGCCGGGGTTATCCGGGAATAGTTTCGTGTATTGCTCATATCATTGTAATCCACCGACCCAAGATTGTTGCCCAGTTTGCCTGTCAGGTTGCTGCCCACGTCCGCACGCTGCCATCCGCCAGCAAAACAAATGTGTCCCGCCCGCCCCCCCTGAATTGCCCAATGGTTCGGTTGATGCCTCCGCCAAATTGGTCGTCCCGGAAAAGCCATGTTTCCCTTTTGACGCCTACGCCTTTTAAAACGCAAAATTAGTTCTTGTATTTTAGTTCGTAAGCGTATTAAATGATTAAGGCTCCAAAGTGGGTTGGCAAAAAAACAGTCGCAATGGAGAATCCAAAACAAGGAGACACATCATGAAATCAAATCTTTTGTGCGCGCTGGTCTGGCTGGCATTCTCAACGATAACTTCTCAACTTTCGACTGCGTTTGCTCAAGGCTCTGCCTTCACCTATCAAGGGCGTTTGAACAACGGCACGAACCCGGTCACGGGCCTTTATAATTTTAAGTTTGATGTTTTCAATGCCCTTACCGGAGGCTCCGTCATTGGCGGGCCGGTCACCAACACCGCCGTTCCTGTCACCAACGGATTGTTCACGACCATCATAGACTTCGGTGCCGGGGTGTTCACGGGCACCACCAACTGGCTGAGCGTCCAAGTAACCACCAACCTCGGCATCGTGTTCACCCCATTGTTGCCGCGCCAGGAATTGACCCCCACTCCCTATGCCATCTTCGCGGAAACTGCGAACGCGGCCGGGTTGACCGGCACGGTCCCGGTTGGCGTGGTGCCGGATGCGAGCCTGCCGGCGGACGTCGCGTTGACCGATGCCTCGCAGACGTTCACCGGCAACAACAGTTTCAGCGGCAACATTGATATGTTGAATCCGTCCACGACCATTCTATTTCCCGCCACTAGTGGTGCCAATACGCCGATGATGGCCATGTTCTCCGCCGGAACCGACAATGCCGACCGGATGGTCATTGCACATTCATTGGCCTATCAAAATTGGGGGCTTCAATATCAGGATTCTTCCGACAAATTTAATTTTCTGAGCGCCGGGACACCGATTCTGACGGTCAACCTCGGTTCATCATCGGTTTATGCCATTGGCAACGTCGGCATTGGCACCACGTCCGCCGCCCAGCAATTCTTGAGCGTGCATGGCGGCTTGAATATTGACCAGGCCAACGACAATGGCGGCTTTATCAACAATGGCAACACCAACGGCTACGCACTCACCTTCGGCTCCTCCAGTGGCGAAGGCATGGCGTCCGAACGGCAGGCCGGCGCCAACCAATATGGTTTGGATTTCTACACTGATTTCGCGCAACGAATGTCAATCAACAACAGCGGAAACCTGATGCTGAACGGCAATGATATGTGGCTGTTGGCCGGGGATGCCAATAACGGCATCGGTTACCGCACATCCGTTGCCGGCGTGGCCCCGTCCGGCGGCTTGGGAGTTTTTGTTTATGGCTTTGACACCGGCTATCTGGGCACGCGAGATCCGGACAGCGTTGCGCTGACTTGGGACTGGCACAACAATGTGACCGTTACCGGCGAGTATCTAACCATCAACGGACTGACTCCCGTTGATGCCTACATTGGCGATGACGGCGTGGGTAATGATGTCCAGATCGGCAGCCAGAAGTCCGGCATTACGGCCGTTTCTGCTTACAATACGGCGGATAAGGCTTATATGCATTTCTATTGCAGCTCCATCACCATTGAAGGCGGGTCTGATCTGGCGGAGCCATTCAAGATTACCGCGGGCGATGGCGAGGTTCTCCAAGGCGCGGTGGTGGTGATTGACGAACAGAATCCAGGCCATTTGAAACTGAGCGATCAGGATTACGACACGCATGTCGCCGGCGTTGTCAGTGGCGCCAATGGAATTAATCCCGGCATTCAAATGCAGCAGCAAGGGCTGTTGGATGGCGGCAAGAATGTCGCGCTTACCGGCCGCGTTTATGTTCAGGCGGACACGTCCAATGGCTGTATCAAGCCGGGCGATCTTTTGACTACTTCCAAGACGCCTGGTCACGCCATGAAAGTTACCGACCATGCGCGTGCCCAAGGGGCGATTCTCGGCAAAGCCATGACCGGCTTGAGCGAAGGCAAAGGCATGGTGCTGGTCTTGGTCACCCTGCAATAACGGAAGCATTGTTTATGCGCAAACAATCTCAAATGGCTGTAGCCCTCGGACTTTTCATTCTTTGGGTCATGCCGGCGCCGGCGGCGGAAAGTCAAGTATTGCACGGCCATGTGCCAAGAGCGGTGACCGACCTGAAACTGCCAGCCATTGGCCGTCTTCCGGCAACCACGACTCTGCAGTTGGCCATTGGCTTGCCATTGCGGAAGAAGGCAGACTTTAATAACTTTCTCGCGGACCTTTACGCTCCTGGCAGTCCGAATTTCCGGAAATATCTCACGCCCGGCCAGTTCACCGAAAAGTTTGGGCCGACGGAACAGGATTATCAGGCGCTCATCCAGTTCGCCAAGACCAACGGTCTGACCGTGACCGGCCTGCATTCCAACCGCAAACTACTCGACATCGCGGCGTCGGTTGCCGACATCGAGAGGGTTTTCCACGTAACCATGCGCATCTATCAATACCCAACCGAAGCGCGCACATTCTTTGCCCCGGATGCCGAGCCTTCCATTGACTTGGCGGTGCCTGTTCTGGCCATAAGCGGGCTCGACAGTTATATTGTGCCGCATCACCTCAAATCGAATCGAGTTTCCTCGGACACCTTGGTGAAAGGCTCCCGCTATTATGAGGGCGGCTCGGGGCCAAGCGGCAGCTACGATGCTAAAGACCTTCGGGCCGCCTATGCGCCCAGCGTGATTTATACCGGTTCCGGCCAATCAGTTGGTCTGCTGGAGTTTTCCGGCTACTACTCCAATCTGATCACGGAATACGAGAAAACCAATAGCCTGCCTACTCCCTATCCGGCCTTGACGGCTGTGCTGATCGACGGAGCCAGCGGCAGCCCAGGCGCTTCTTATGAGGAGGTGCAGTTGGACATTGAGATGGCCATCGCCATGGCACCGGGGCTGAGCAGTGTGATTGTGTATGAGCTTCCTCCACCACCAACGAACGGATATCCGCCGCCCCCGGACGATGCCCTCAACCGGATGGCTACAGACAATCTGGCCAAACAGCTTAGTTCCAGTCTGGAATTTTCTGTTACCGGGAACACGGACGAGATATTTCAGGAGCTTGCCGCACAGGGACAATCTTTCTTCCAGGCTTCCGGCGACGTCGGGGCTGCCACGGGCGCTGCCGTGGGGACACCTTTTGACGACCCCTACGTCACGCTGGTTGGTGGGACGGAATTGACCATGACGAACAGTGGGGCGGGCTGGGGTTCGGAAACCGTATGGAACAACCCGTCGGAGTATCCTTATGGCGAAAGCGGGGGCGGAATCAGCCCCACCTACTCGCTTCCTTGGTATCAGTTAGGCATTAGCATGTCGGCCAACGGCGGATCCATGACGATGCGGAACATGCCCGACGTCGCCATGGTTGCGGACAACGTAGTCGCCTATACTGCGGAAGAGGACATCAGCAATCCCGGCGAATGGCAGGGTTGGGATGGCACCAGCATCGCGGCACCCTTGTGGGCGGGCTTCATGGCCCGCGCCAATCAGCTCGCCACCATCGAAGGACTGCCTTCAGTCGGGTTTGCCAACGCAGCCATCTACTGGACGGGCACGCACGCAGGTTATACCGAATTCTTTCATGACATTACTAGCGGCAACAACTTCAGCACGAGTAATCCGTCCCAATTCTCCGCCGTTACAGGCTATGACCTTTGCACCGGGTGGGGAACCCCCAACGGACAAGGCACGATCGACGCCCTTGTTTTTACCATGGGTGGCCTAGTATACGTGCAGTTCGGCAATTCGAATCCTGGCAACGGCTATTGGTCCACTCCCTACAATACAATGGCTCTGGGGGTGACTGATGTTCCAACAAATGGAGAAATTCTGATCAAAGGCCCGGGCACCTCCACGGAAACGATGACAATTTCAAAGCCCATGACAATCGGGGCGGTTGGGGGGGCGGGCACTATCGGCCAGCAATGAATAAATCAGAAACCCCCGATGAAAATGCTCATCTTGAATATTCCAGTATTCCTCATAGTAACACTTGTCGCGCACGCCCAGCAATACTCGCTCGACTGGTATAAAGTCTCCGGCGGCGGCGGTGCCGGCACCGGCGGTATTTATTCTGTCAACGGCGCCATCGGCCAGCCTGATGCCAGTGGCCCGCTGACCGGCGGCACTTATTCCCTCACTGGCGGTTTCTGGGCGCTCTTTGCCGTGCAAACGGCGGGGCTGCCGTATCTCTTCATAGTCCAGAATGGGCCGAACAGCGTGAAAGTGCTTTGGCCGAACACAGGAAGTTACACGTTGCAAACCAACAGCAATCTGGCTGTGTCGAACTGGATTGGTTATGGGGGCACCGTGACCACCGCCAATGGCACGAATAGCATCACCATCTCGCCTCCTAGTGGAAATTTATTTTTTCGACTGTCCAATCCTTAAACCTTGGAAAAGTTTATTTGTCAAACAAATGGGGTCGAGTTGTTCATAGTGTTTATATATTTGAATTAAGCTGCGGTTGCCGCAATTTTTAAGGGGTTGGTAATGACATTGGCTGCCGGCGCATCGAAGGTGGCGTGGTCATGCTGTGGCGATGAATCCATTTGTTTTATTGTTATGCATGACCGGTTCAATAGATCGCAAACAGCAGGGCGTGATTCAATATTTGCAGGAGGAAGTTCGCGTTCTCAAGGAATTGTTGGCCAAACAACCACGATTCAATGATTGCAGGCATTTCAATTTTCCCTGCCTTGTTAATTCCGCCATTCAAACCGGCCCGCCAGTTTTTCTCTGGTCGTGTTCAGATCATTCCGCCACCCCCGCAGCCGGCGCACTTCAACCAAAATGTCCACGCCCATGAATTCCTAAATCAGTTCCACCAGCCGCTTCTTGGTTTCCTGCGTCGCCGACCGGCTCACCTTGAATAGCAACGACACCTCGCTCCGCAAGTGTTGCCAGCATGCACGCCACCGGACCAATTTTCTACTTGGCCATATCACGCCTCATCTTGAGACTGTTACTTGAACAGTTCTGGGCTCTCAATTTTTAGCCTCTCCCCAAATGCCCGCAACTCTGTCAGTTCGCTGAATTCCCCCTTCAATTTATCCAGCTAGCCGTTAGGTAGTGGGGCTATATTTTTAATCCAATCTCGGCCCCATGCCAGCCACTGTTCCCGCCATTCTTCCAACGGCCTACTATCCGCCCCACGCATTGCCGTCTCATATGCAGCCAAAAATTTGGTGGCATTCCGGGCCTTTGCCGGCGCAATACTGTTGGTGGTGGGCGTGATGATTTTCTTTCGGTGAGCGGTTATGAAACGAAAAAATCCCCGGCACTGAGCGCCGGGATCGTTCAGTGACATAATTCTGTCAAATTTTCACAACCCAGGGCTGGGGCTGTTGCAGCGGTGCGGGATCGAAAATAACAATTTAAAAACTGAAACAGAAGGTCGCCTATCAAAAACCGACTTTGCCGTTTTGTGTCGCTTTCACCTCTGGCTAGACTTGCCTTAGCAGCGTTGGGGAAGAAATAAAAGCGCGTTATTATCTTTTATTCACTATGCAAAAGTGAAGCTTTTTGAAACTGCATCAAACCATCTGAAACACATCGCTTTAGATTTATGAGTCCCACGCTCTAACCAACTGAGCTAGGCTGGCAACCAAGCGGCAGATTATTTTGCGGACATTTTGCCTTCTGTCAAACCGGGAATTGCGGCAGGCTGCCGCCGTGAAAAAGTTGTCCCGCCCATTTTACGACCGTGACACGATCTTGGTCGCGCAAGAACTGCTGGGCAAATGGTTGGTGCATCGGGCTGACAGCTTTGAGCGCATCGGGAAAATTGTCGAAGTGGAAGCTTATCTCGGTGAACACGACTTGGCGGCGCATTCATCGAAAGGCCGGACGGAACGGACCAAAATCATGTTCGGCCCGCCCGGCCACGCTTACGTATATTTGATTTATGGCGTCCATCATTGCATGAATGTCGTGACGGAACGCGAAGGCCATGCGTCCGCCGTTTTGCTCCGCGCCATCGAACCGGTGAAAAATCTCGCCGGCCGCACGCAAGGGCCGGGATTGCTGTGCCGCGCGATGCACATTGACCGCCGCCTGAATGCGCACGATCTGTTGAGCGACGATTTTTTCATCGCGCAACCCGAAGCCGCTGAAAAAATCTCCATCGTCAAACGTCCGCGCATCGGCGTGGACTACGCGAAACATTGGGCGAAACGACAGCTGCGATTTTACATCAAAGGCAATGCCTTCGTTTCGCGGCCTTAAATTTTATCCGCGCCGGGGATTTCTTTGCGCGATTGCACGACCATGTCCACGAGGCCGTATTTCTTGGCTTCCTCGGCGCTCATGAAATTGTCCCGGTCGCAATCTTTTTCGACCTGCTCGATGGTCTGGCCGGTGTGCTTGGACAAAATCGCATTCAACGTCTGCTTCAACTTGAGCATGTGTTTCACGCGGATCTCCACGTCGCTCGCCTGGCCTTCCGCGCCGCCGAGCACCTGATGGATCATGATGTTCGAGTTCGGCAGCGAAAACCGTTTGCCCTTCGTGCCGGCGCACAACAGCACCGCGCCCATGCTCGCCGCCTGGCCGACGCAATACGTGTTCACGTCGCAGGTCAGATATTGCATCGTGTCGTAAATCGCCAGGCCGGACGTGACACTGCCGCCGGGCGAATTGATATAGATGTGGATGTCCTTCTTCGGATCGCTCATCTGCATGAACAACAACTGCGCCACCACGATGTTGGACACGTTGTCATCAATCGGCGTGCCGATGAAAATGATGCGGTCCACCAGCAGCCGCGAATACAGGTCGAAACTGCGCTCGTTGCCGCGGCTGTCCCGTTCGATCACATACGGAATCGAGAAATTTTGGAAATCTTTCATGCGAAATAACTACCCCATTTTTGCCGCAAGTAAAGTTGCAAACCAATCTCACGCCAAAACGCCAGCGTGCATGACAGCAGGAAAAAATTATTTTTCTTACGCGGCCTGGCGGCTTTGGGTGAGATAAATTCCCCAGAGCAACACGAATGCGCTCGCGAAATCCTCCGGCGTTTCCTGCCTCCACTGCGTCACGGTCGCCGGCGCAAACCACGCGCCCGTCTCGATTTCATCGGGATGCAACGTAAACGGCCCCTCGTTTTCGCAGCGATAAATCCAGCAGAATTCCCAGCCCGTTTCCTTGCTCGGCGTGATTTTAAAGAGTCGCTGTGGTGCCTGTGCCAGTTGCAAACCAATTTCTTCGCGCACCTCGCGCACCGCGCACGCGTCATAATCCTCGCCCGTGTCCACATGGCCGGACGATGACGAGTCCCACTTGCCCGGACAAAGATCTTTTTTCATTGAACGCTTTTGGAGAAAAACTTCCCCGTGCGCATTGAACACCAGCACATGCACCGCGCGGTGCCACAGCCCGCGCGCATGCACTTCGCGCCGCGTATTTTGCCCGATCACCTCGTCGCGCTCGTTGACCACGTCAAAAATTTCTTCGCTCATTATGAATTTTGAAAATTCGCAACGGCATCATGCCGGAAAAAAGGCGCGTCAAAAATTGACGCGCCCACGAAAAAGCAAACGCGTTAACCTATGCCGCGACTGCGGCCGCTTTGGACGCCGCCAAGTCGGCCTTGCGCTCGTTGAGGCTGCGGAAGAATTCATAGCCCTCGCGACAGCGGCGCACGAGAATGTCCTTGTCTTCCAGCATCGTCTTGATGATGCGCATGATCGGCTTTGGCCGCAGATAATAGGTGCGATAAAAACGGTCCACTTCCTCGAAAATTTTATTTTTGTCGAGGCCGGGATATTCCAGCGTGCTTTGCTGCAAGCCGTCGGCTTCAATCAAATCGGTTTTGTCCTTTTTCACAAACCAGCCGTTTTGCTTGGCCATTTCGTAAAGCTCCGTGCCGGGATACGGCGCGGCCAACGAAACTTGCAACGAAAAAACGTCGAGTTCCTTGGCAAAATTAATGGTGTTCTCGATTGATTTTTGCGTCTCAACCGGCAAACCCAAAATGAACGTGCCGTGAATCACCACGTCCGCCTTGTGGCAATCTTTTGTGAAGCGGCGCATCTCGGCCATCGTCACGCCTTTTTTGATGCGCGTAAGAATGTCATCATTGCCGCTTTCGTAGCCGACGAGGAACAGGCGCAGGCCATTGTCCTTGAAAGATTTTATCGTGTCGTAATCCAGGTTCGCGCGGCTGTTGCAACTCCAATGCACGCCGAGCGGCGCAAGTTTTTTTGCGATTTCGCGCGCGCGCGGCAGATTCGCGGTGAACGTGTCGTCATCAAAGAAAAATTCACGCACCTGCGGGAAAATCTGCTTCATGTAGGCCATTTCGTCCGCGACATTTTGCGGTGAACGCACGCGATATTTGTGTCCGCCAATCGTCTGCGGCCAGAGGCAGAACGTGCATTGCGCCGGACAGCCGCGACCCGTATACATCGAAATATACGGATGCAAGAGGTAGCCGATGAAATATTTTTCGATCTGCAAATCGCGTTTGTAGACATCGGCCACCCACGGCAGCGTGTCCATGTCCGAAATCATTTCGCGCTCGGCGTTGTGGATGATTTTACCGTCCTTGTTTTTGTAAGACAAGCCGACGATGCTCGCGAGGTCGCGATCTTCGGCCACTTCTTTGCAGGTGAAATCAAATTCCTTGCGCGCGACCCAGTCAATCGCCGGCGACGCCTTCAACGTCTCCGTCGGCAACACCATCGTGTGCGCGCCGACAAAACCGATCTTCGTGTCGGGCTTCTGCGCCTTGATGGCCTCGGCCACCTTACAATCGTTTTTCAGCGACGGCGTGGAAGTGTTGATGATGACATGATTAAAATCCTTCGCGATCGCGAGGCATTTTTTCAGATCAATGTCGTGCGGCGGGCAATCCAGAAGTTTGGAATCCGGCACGAGCGCGGCGGGTTGCGCGAGCCACGTCGGATACCAATAGCTGGTGACTTCGCGGCGCGCCTGATAACGCGCACCCGCGCCGCCGTCAAACCCATCAAACGACGGCGGAGAGAGGAACAAGGTTTTGCTCATTTAAATTCGGGAAAAAATTCTGAAAATTGCGGCGGAAAATTATTCCGCTTTTTTCGCATCTTTGATTTTCGCGAGCAGTTCGTCGCGCTCGGAAGAATCGCCCGTGCCGCAATGGCTGGCGACGTGCGCCTCGTGATGCACTTCATTCGCGAACGCGCCGCGCGCGCCCGCCGCCGGCGAGTTGATGATCGCCTTCGCCTCGGCCAGATGGCCCTTGCCGATGGTCGCGCCGTTGAACGCGCGTTTCGCCAGTTCCGGCGAGGCCGGAAACGGTTTCGGTTTGGCGCCGAAATTGTATTTGAAATTTTTCCAGTTGTCGCCGGACTGGTAATTCGTGCCGAGCGCGCCGCTCGGATCGTAGCCGCAATGCACCATGCAATGTTCGCAGCGCGGGTCGCGCGCGACGCCATTGACGACGCCGTATTTTTCCCACTGCACTTTGGAAAGCATTTCCTGATAGCCGCCGTAATGACCATCGGTCATCAAATAGCACGGCGCTTTCCAACCCTTGACGTTGAACGTCGGGATCGCCCACGCAGTGCAGGTCAACTCACGTTTGCCGGCGAGGAATTCCTGATAAACGGGCGTGCCAAAAATGGTGAACGCTTTGCCCCATTCCTGAATCTTTGCAAATTTCTGCCGCGTCATGTCGCGCGTGAGGAAAAATTGTTTCGGATCTTTGCCGAGCCGCGAGACCATGTCTTTCTTCGCGGCGTCGTAATCGTAACCGGGCGAAATCGTGTGGCCGTCCACTTCGAGCGACGAGAGATACTTGAACATGTCCTCGATTTCCTGCACGTCGGTCTCGCGATAAACCGTCGTGTTCGTGGCGACTTGATAGCCGATGATTTTCGCCATCTTGATCGCCTCGACGCATTCTTTGAAGACGCCTTCGCGTTCAACGATCAAATCGTGCGTGAATTCCAAGCCGTCCACGTGGACGTTCCAATACATCCATTTCGTCGGGCGGATGACGACTTTTTTCTTCGCCGCGTCGTCGGATTTGCGGATGACTTCGGCTTCCTTTTCGGAAATCAATTTTCCATCGAGCAATTTTTTCAGCTTCGGCTCAAGCGCCGGCGAATAAATTGCCGCGAGGTAATCGCGCATTTTTTTGCGCATGAACATTCCGTTCGTGCAGATGTAGAGCACGCGGCCTTGTTCGAGCAGGCCGTTGATCAGCTCTTCAATCTTCGGATAAATCAGCGGTTCGCCGCCACAAATGGAAACCATTGGCGCGTCGCATTCCATCGCGGCCTCAAGACATTTTTCCAGCGGAACCATGTCCTTGAGCGACGTGGAATATTCGCGGATGCGCCCGCAGCCGGTGCAGGTCAGGTTGCAGGTGTGCAACGGTTCGAGTTGCAAGACCATGGCGAATTTCGGCGTCTTGCGGACTTTATGTTTGATGATGTGGCTGGCGATTTTCTTCGTCAGCGCGAATGGGAAACGCATAATTTTTAACGGACCGAGGCGAGTTGCGTTGGAATTTCATTCGGCCCGACCGGCGCATTGGTTTGCGGCGGATCGGCCCGGAGCAGGCCCGGCAACAGGAAGCTTGCCGGGGAAATGCTCTGGCTGCCGGAAATGCCGCCGCACCCGGCGCAACCCAGCGCCAGCGCGACAATCATTGCCAGACTATGAAATTTCCAATTTAATCTCACTTGCCCAGTATAAATTAGCCGGACGCGATGGCAACTTTTTATTCCCTTGCTAAACCGATGACCAAGTTGAAATTGGCCGCGGCTGGTATTTTTTTGCTCGCGTTCGCCACGCTGGCGGTTGCCGATGATGCGCAAAAAATCTATGCCGCCCGCGCGGAAAAAGCGTTTTATGAGGCGCAACGCCAGTTTCAAGCCGCCCCGACCCATTCCACCAATGCCTGGAATTTTGCGCGCACCACCTTCGATTTCTGCCAATTCGCCACGAATGATGCGCAGCGCGCCGACATCGCGCGGTTGGGGATCGCCGCCTGTAAACAAATGCTCGAACGCGCTCCCAAGTCCGGGCCCGACCATTATTATCTTGCGATGAATTATGGTGAATTGGCCGATGCCGAAGCGCCCTCGCTGGCCGCCTACAAACTCGTGAAAGAAGTGGAACGCGAATTCAAGACGGCGGCGGATTTGGACGAACATTTTGATTTTGCCGGTCCCGCGCGCAATCTCGGCGAGCTTTATTTGCAGGCTCCGAGCTGGCCGTTCAGCATCGGCAGCAAACGCAAGGCGCGGGAATATTTGGAACACGCCGCCGGGCTCGCGCCGGAATATCCGGAAAATCTGTTGAACCTGGCCGAAGCGCAATTGCAATGGCGTCAGCCCGAGGACGCCGAAAAAATTCTGCAAAAACTTGACCAGTTATGGCCGGCGGCGCAGACCAATTTCACCGGCCGCGCGTGGGAACAAAGCTGGGGCGACTGGCGGAGCCGGCGGCTGGCGGCGAAAACCGAGGTCGGGCGACAGGCCGCCCAAAAAAACACCCGCTGAGTTGCGAAAAAAATTTCTGTGGTGAATCATTGGACGGACGATTAAGCTCCGCTGCAAATCCGGCGACTGTCATGGCACGAAAAATCATCGCGGCGATAGCCGACTCGACGCTGTTCCTGCGCGAATGGCTCGTGAACCCGCAGCGCACCGGCTCGGTCGCCCCGAGTTCACCGCAGCTTGGCGCGGCGATGGCGCGCTGGCTGCCGCGCGACCGCCAAAGTTTTGTGCTCGAGCTCGGACCCGGCACTGGCGCGGTGACCGATGCCCTGCTCAAACACGGTTTGCGCGAGGACCGCTTGATCGCCATCGAGCACAACCCAACGCTCGCCAAGCGGCTCCAGAAAAAATTTCCGCGCGCCCACATCATCGCCGGCGACGCGTGGCACTTGGAAGAACTGCTCCGCGAATTGCCGATCAATGTGACGCACGTCGGCGCGGTGATTTCGAGCCTGCCGCTGCTCAATTTTCCGCCGGCGGAAGCCGAGGCGCTCGCGCAAAAAATCCGCGCCGTGCTGGAACCCAAAGGCCATTGGGTGCAATACAGCTACCAAATCGGCAAACGCCGCACGCGCGGCACGGACAGCTTCCAGCTGCACGCCTCCAAGATCGTCTGGCTGAATCTGCCGCCCGCCCGCGTCAGCGTTTATCAGAAATAAAAAAGTCCACCGGGTCTGCGCGTGGCGGCAATTTAGAACTATTCTAAATCCATCTTGACGGGGCGTCGTTCGTGGGTAAACTTCCAATTCGTAATGAGCGCCAGCGCCCACCGCAAAACCGAGCAGCACTTGACTGAAAAGTTGAGCACGAGCGGCTTTCGCTTCACGCCGCAGCGCCAGCATGTTTACGACGTGATCCTGCACAAGCGCGATCACCCGACGGCCGAGGACGTTTTCATCCGCACCAAAAAAACGATGCCGGAGATTTCCCACGCGACGGTTTACAACTGCCTGGATGCGCTCGTGAAATCCGGCCTCGTCCGCCAGGTGCAACTGGAACGTGGCGCGACGCGCTTTTGCCCGAACATGGAGGAGCACAGCCATTATTTTTGCGACGCATGCGGAAAAATTTTCGATATGCCGTTGCCGGCCGATGCTTCATTCATGGCCCACCCGAAAGGGTTCAAAGTGGATCATTACGACATTGCCGTTCACGGGATTTGCGCCGATTGCGCCGACAAACAGAAAAAATAATTTCACATGAGCACCGCCACCGAGACAATCGAAGATTTGGTCAAGACAGAATATAAATATGGTTTCGTCACCGACGTCGAAACCGAGTCCGCGCCGCCCGGCCTGAGCGAAGACACCATCCGTCTCATCTCGAAGAAAAAAAATGAGCCGGAATGGCTGACCGACTGGCGCATCAAGGCCTATCGCCACTGGCTGACGATGCCCGAACCGACGTGGCAGTTCGTTAAATATCCGAAAATTGATTTTCAGGACATCACCTATTTTTCGCAGCCCAAGCCACAGGCCAATGCCCCGAAAAGTTTGGATGAAGTGGATCCAAAACTTTTGGAGACTTACGAGAAGCTCGGCATTCCGCTGCGCGAACGTGGTCGGCTCGCCGGCGTGGCGGTGGATGCGATTTTTGATTCCGTTTCCGTCGGCACCACGTTCCGCAAGCAGCTCGCGGAAAAGGGCGTTATCTTTTGTTCGTTCACCGAGGCGGTGCACGACCATCCCGAACTCGTCAAAAAATATCTCGGCTCGGTCGTGCCTTACACGGACAACTATTACGCCGCGTTGAATTCCGCCGTGTTCACCGACGGTTCGTTCTGCTACATCCCGAAAGGCGTGCGCTGCCCGATGGAGCTTTCGACTTACTTCCGCATCAACGCGGCGAAGTCCGGCCAGTTCGAACGCACGCTGATCATCGCCGATGACGGCGGCCAGGTCAGTTACCTCGAAGGTTGCACCGCGCCGATGCGCGATGAAAACCAGTTGCACGCGGCCGTCGTGGAACTCGTCGCGCTCAACGATGCGCAGATCAAATACAGCACGGTGCAAAACTGGTATCCGGGCGATGAAAATGGCAAGGGCGGCATTTACAATTTCGTGACCAAGCGGGGCCTGTGCAAAGGCAAAAACGCGCGCATCACGTGGACGCAGGTGGAAACCGGCTCGGCCATCACGTGGAAATATCCGAGCTGCATTTTGCTCGGCGACGGCTCGAAGGGTGAATTTTATTCCGTCGCGGTCGTGAACAACATGCAGCAGGCCGACACCGGCACGAAGATGATTCACATCGGCAAGAACACGAAAAGCACCATTATTTCCAAGGGGATTTCCGCCGGCCGCGGGCAGAACAGTTATCGCGGCCTGGTGGAAATCCGCAAGAGCGCGACGAACTCGCGCAATTTTTCGCAGTGTGATTCGATGCTCATCGGCGCGAAATGCGGCGCGCACACGTTTCCTTACATTGAAGTGAAAAATACGTCCTCGAGCGTCGAGCATGAAGCCTCGACTTCGAAGATCGGCGAGGACCAGATTTTTTATTGCAACGCGCGCGGCATCGCCACGCAGGACGCGGTGAACATGATCGTGAACGGTTTTTGCAAAGAAGTGTTCAAGGAGCTGCCGATGGAGTTCGCCGTCGAAGCGCAAAAACTTTTGGGCGTGAGTTTGGAAGGGAGCGTCGGCTAAAAAATATTTTTACATGAGCAAGCAACCTATTCTCGAAATCAAAAATCTCTCGGCGGGCGTCGAGGGCAAACAAATCCTCAAGGGCGTCAGCCTGACCATCAACGCGGGCGAAGTCCACGCGGTCATGGGCCCGAACGGCAGCGGCAAAAGCACGCTCGCGGCGGTGCTGGCCGGTCGCGACGGCTACGACATCACTGGCGGCGAGGTGATTTACAACGGCAAAGATTTGCTGGAACTTGATCCCGAAGAACGTGCCCGCGAAGGCGTATTTCTCGCGTTCCAATATCCGGTTGAAATTCCCGGCGTGAACAGCACTTATTTTCTCAAAGCCGCGCTGAATGAAATCCGCAAGCACAAGGGCGAGCAGGAACTCGATGCGATTGAATTTCTCGCGCTGGTGAAAGACAAAATGAAATTGCTGGAGTTGAAAGATGATTTGCTCAAGCGCTCGGTGAACGAAGGTTTTTCCGGCGGCGAAAAAAAGCGCGCGGAAATTTTCCAGATGGCGGTTCTCGAACCCAAGCTCGCGATTCTCGACGAAACGGATTCCGGCCTCGACATTGACGCGCTCAAAGTAGTCAGCAACGGCGTGAACAAGCTCAAGCGCGCGGACAATGCCCAGTTAGTCATCACGCATTATCAGCGCCTGCTGAATTACATCGTGCCGGATTTTGTGCATGTTTTGGTGGACGGTCACGTGGTGAAATCCGGCGGCAAGGAACTCGCGCTCGAACTCGAAGCAAAAGGATACGATTGGATTTTGAAGCGGGAAGTCGCTAGTGTCTAAGGCATGAACCTGGATGAAGCACAAAGGCAGACGGTTGCGAAATGGATTTCCGAAGGCGCAAAACTTTCCGAAATTCAGAAACGCCTTTTGGAACTCGGCCTCAAACTCACCTACATGGAAGTGCGCTTTCTCGTGGATGACTTGAAGCTGACGCCCAAAGATCCCGAACCGCCGAAGCCCGTGGTTGCGCCCGCCGCGGCTCCAGCGGCAACTCCGGTTGCGGCTGGCTTGCCGGCAATTTCGCCGGAACCCGCGCCGCTGCCCGGCGGCGTTTCGGTGAGCGTGGATCAGATCACCAAGCCCGGCGCGATGATCAGCGGCAAAGTGACTTTCAGCGACGGTCAGATTGCCGACTGGTATCTCGACCAGACGGGCCGGCTCGGCGTCGTGCCCAAAGTGGCGGGCTACAAACCGTCGCCGGTGGACGTGCAGGATTTCCAACTCGCGCTGCAGCAGGAAATCGCGAAGCTGGGCTATTGAAACAATTTCGCGTTTTAAGTTTTTAATTTTAGTTGAAGCATGTGCTGTGGGCCGCAACTAATAATTCAAAATTAAAAATTCAAAACTTCCCTCCGACTTGGCACATTGATCCGTAATGCGCGAAAACTTCCGTGTCTGGTCTGAAGCCCTCGAAACGTTCTTCATCGACGTCGTGCTCGGGGAGCGCAATGATTTCAAGGCGAAATTCACGCGCGGACTTCTGTTTGGCATTTCGAAATTTTTCACGCTCCTCGTCAAGCTGCGCCGCTGGCTTTACAACGTCCGCATTCTCCGCGACAAAACGCTTGGCGTGCAGGTCATCGCGATTGGCAATCTCACCGTCGGCGGCACGGGCAAAACGCCAGTCGTGGAAAAATTCGCACGCGAGCTGCGCGACGCCGGCCGCAATGTCGCCATCCTTTCCCGCGGCTACCGTTCCCGGCCCGCGCCGCTGCATCAAAAATTTCTCAACAAGATTTTATTGCGCGAAGACCAGACGCCGCCGCGTGTGGTGTCGGATGGCCGGTCGCTGCTGCTCGATTCCGAAACCGCCGGCGACGAGCCTTACATGCTCGCGTCCAATCTCAAGGACGTCGTGGTGCTCGTGGACAAGGACCGCGTGAAAAGCGGGCGCTACGCGATCGAAAAATTCGGCTGCGACACGCTGCTGCTCGACGATGGTTTTCAATACTGGCATCTGCGCGGTCGCCGGCACGACGTGGTTTTGATTGATCGCCAGCAGCCGTTTGGGAACGAGCATTTGCTACCGCGCGGCACGTTGCGCGAACCGCCGTCGCACCTCGCGCGCGCTCACACGATTTTCATCACGAAGAGCGACGGCAACACGGCCGAACTGCGCGAGCGCATCGCCAAATTAAATTCCACCGCCGCCGTCATCGAATGCGTGCATCGCCCGCTTTATCTCGAGGATGTTTTTACGGGCGAGCGGCATGTGCTCGACATCGTGCGCGGCAAAAAAGTGGCGTCCTTGAGCGGCATCGCACAACCGGAAAGTTTTGAGCAAAGCCTGAGCAAATTGGGCAGCGAACTCGTCTATTCAAAACGCTTCGCCGACCATCACCGGTTCACGCAGCAGGAAATTTTGAACGCAATCAACCGCAGCAAAAAACGGCAGGCGGAGTTCATCATCACCACCCAAAAGGATGCCGTGCGGTTTCCGAAAATCGACCGCCGCGACCTGCCGTTTTATTTCATGCGCGTGGAAATCCAGATTGTCGCGGGCGCGAACGACTTTCAGGATTGCGTGCGCAAAATCTGTTTCCGCTAATGAACACGGTGCTTTACTGGTTCGGGCGGGCGCTCATCGCGGGCATCCAGCTGCTCCCGTTGACCTTCGTGGCGCGCCTCGGTCGCGCGATTGGCGCATTGGCATTTCATCTCGATGGCCGGCATCGCCGCGTGGTGCTGGAAAATTTGACGAATTGTTTCGGCGCCGAAAAATCCACCGCTGAAATCCGCGCCATTGCCCGGGAAAATTTCCGGCGCATCGGGGAAAATTATCTGGCCGCCGTGAAAACGGCCGCGATGAGTTTTGCCGCGCTGCGCGCGCACGTGGAATTTACCGGCCTGCAAAACCTGCCCAAAACCACTCGCGGTGAAACGCGGGCCAATGCCGTCGCGGCCATCGGCCATTTTGGCAATTTTGAACTTTACGCCCGCCTCGGCGAGGCGCATCCGCACGGCAACTTTGCCACGACGTTTCGCGCGCTCAAGCAGCCGGCGCTCAACCGCCTGATGCAAGATTTGCGCAGCCGCAGCCGCTGTCATTTTTTTGAACGCCGCGCCGATGGCCGCGCCTTGCGCGCACTCATGGAACGCGGTGGCGTCACACTTGGCTTGCTGGCCGATCAAAGTTCAGCCGGCATGCGCGGGCCATTTCTGGGACAAATTTGCAACACCGGCCTTGCACCCGCCGTGTTGGCGCTGCGCTATCATGCCGAGCTTTCCACGGCCATTTGTTACCGCATCGCGCTGGCGAAATGGCGGCTGGATTTTGGCGAGCAAATTCCCACGCACGAAAACGGCCGGCCCCGTTCGTCGGCCGACATCATGCGCGACGTGAACCGCGCGCTGGAAACCGCCGTGCGTCGCGATCCGGCAAATTGGTTCTGGGTCCATCGGCGCTGGAAAAATTGACATGAGCGTGGCTTTCAACATCCCGCCGCGCCGCATTTTGGTTCGTGGAACCAACTGGCTCGGCGACGCCGTGATGACCACGCCCGCGCTGTTGCGCCTGCGCGAAAAATTTCCCGCGGCGCACATCTCCATCCTTACGCCGTCAAAACTGGAGGACGTGTGGCAAAATCATCCGGCCGTCGACGAAACAATTTCTTTCACCGCCGAAGAAAATATTTTTGCAGTCGCAAAAAAATTGCGTCCAAAAAAATTTGATTTGGCGCTGGTGCTGCCCAATTCACCGCGCGCGGCGCTGGAAGTCTTTTTGGCGGGAATTACCCAACGCCTCGGCTACGCACGGCCCTGGCGGAATTTTTTTCTGACGCAGGCCATCGCGCCGCGCGCGGGGGCGGTGAAAATGCACAAGCGGTCGGTCGGCGAAATTCAGGAGCTGACCGCCGAAAATTCAAAATTCAAAATTCAAAATTCAAAGATTCCCGCCCGCGCGCATCAAATTTTTGAATATCTCAATTTAACGGCCGCGCTCGGTGCGAACCCGGAACCGCTCGCGCCGCGGCTTTTGGTGACGCCGGAGGAAATGGAAGCGGCGCAGAAAAAATTCGGCTTGGGCGAAGTTTCAAAACCAATTTTTGGTTTGAACGCCGGCGCCGAATACGGCCCGGCCAAACGCTGGCCGGTGGAAAAATTCATCGCCGCTGCCAAAGAAATTCAGTCGCGCACGCATTGTGTTTGGATTTTATTCGGCGGGAAAGCCGATGCCGCCTTGACCGCGCGCATCGAATCTGAAATTCAAAATTCAAAATTCAAAATTCAAAATTTGTGCGGCCAGACCTCGCTGCGCGAACTCATGGCGCTGCTAAAACTCTGCCGCGTGGTTTTGACCAATGATACCGGCCCGATGCATGTGGCCGCCGCGCTCGGCACGCGGGTGGTGGTGCCGTTTGGCAGCACCTCGCCCGAATTGACCGGCCCGGGTTTGCCCGGCGATCTGAAAAATCAGTTGCTGAAATCCGCCGCGCCGTGCGCGCCGTGTTTTTTGCGCGAGTGCCCGATTGATTTTCGCTGCATGAACGGCATCGGCGTCGAGCGCGTGGTCGCGGCGATGCTGGAAATGAATGCTATCCGTTGATGCCGTGTTGCAAACAATAGGCACCGTTGTCCACATACTTTTGCGCCCACCATTTTAAACCGGCGCGTTCTTCTTTGGTCAGTTTGCGGACGACTTTCGCCGGCGCACCGAGCACGAGCGAGCCGGGCGGAATTTTGGTTGCCTGCGTCACGAGCGCCTTCGCGCCGATGAGCGATTGTTTGCCGATAACCGCACCGTCGAGAATCACCGCGCCCATGCCGACCAAAACTTCGTCGCCGACGGTGCACGCATGGACGATCGCGCCATGGCCGACGGTGACCCAGTTGCCGAGCACGCACGGAAAATCGTCCGCGAGATGCAGCACGGCGTTGTCCTGGATGTTCGTGTGGTGGCCGACGACAATGCGGTTGATGTCGCCGCGCAACACCGCGCCATACCAGACGCTCGAATGCGCGCCGAGCGTGACGTCGCCGATGACGGTGGCGGTCTTGGCGATGAAAACTTTTTTGCCGAGCGCCGGTTTTTTGCGGAGAAATTTGTCGAGTTGTGCGGCTAGCTGATTCACGCGGAAAATTTAACACGAAGCGTCGGCGGCACAAATTGAAAGCGCGAGAGCAAGGAATATTATTTTGAAATTTGTCGAACGCGCGCGGCGTGCTAAAGTCCAATTGCTGCATGACAAAGCCAACTGGTCAACGCCCGGAAGCGCCGCCGAAAAAATTCCCGCGCTCGTTCAAGGATCTGACGCCGGCGAAACATTTCAATCCGCGCACTTTTTTTCAGGAGCTCATCTGGAAAGGCTGGTTCACGCCGCGCCGGGGCGAATCGCGGCGGCCGGTGTTCCCGAAATTAAAACCCGGCGAGGTCGCGATCACGTGGATCGGCCACGCGTCGTTTCTCATCCAGTTCACGGATTTGAACGTGCTGGTGGATCCGAATTTTGCGAACTGGCTTTTTTTGATGAAGCGCATCAAACGCGCGGGCATGAAAATAAAAGACCTGCCGCCGATTGATCTGGTGCTGCTGACGCACGCGCACTTCGATCATTTCCACAAACCCACGCTGCGCCGATTGCCGGCCACCAAGATCGGCGTCATGCCGTGGGGCGTGGGCGACCTCGCGCGGAACCTCGGCTTCGCGCGCATCGTGGAGCTGGACTGGTGGGAAAGTTTCGCGCAAAAAGATTGGAAGGTGACGTTCACGCCGAGCAAACATTGGGGGGCGCGAACGCTGCATGACAGCCATCGCGGCTACGGCGGTTTTGTTTTGGAACATCAAGGAAGAAAAATTTATCACGCGGGCGACAGCGCGTATTTCGACGGCTTCACGGAAATCGGAAAAAAACTCGCGCCCGAGATCGCGCTGCTGCCCATCGGCGCGTATCACCCGGAAAGTTTCCGCAAAGTCCACATGGGGCCGGACGAGGCCGTGACGGCGTTCAAGGATCTGCGCGCGAAATTTTTTGTGCCGATGCACTACGGCACGTTCAAACTCTCATTCGAATCCATGGAGGAACCGCTGGACTGGCTGCGCGAAATCGCGGCGGAGGAACACGTCTTGAAACGCGTGAAAATCCTCGACGAAGGCCGGCCACGCGTGTTTTGATGGGCGAACTTGACTCGCCATGTTTGAATTTGAACTGCCCGAAAAATTCCGCCGCTACGTTCCGCTCGCCGTCTGGCTCATGGTCGCGGTCGTGCTGCTCGCGATCCCGCTGAAAATAATAGGCCTCGGTTATTTGCCGGCCGACGATGCGTTGCGGCACGTGGCCAAAGCGGTGAGCGGGAAATCCTGGCCGGAAATTTTGGTGCTCGGCGACGCCTTCAAAATTGATCATAACCTCGGCTGGCACGCGATTCTCGGCGCGGTGCAGCGCGCGACGAACTGGGGCGCGGAAGACCTCGTCATTTTTTCGGTGGTCGCGCTTTTTATCGTGGTGAACTTCGCGATGCTGCCGTGGCTCAAGCGTCCCGAAGCCTGGCTGGTCGCGCTGCTCGCGGCGATGATCGTGTCCGATTTGCCGCAGCGTTTTTTGCTCGCGCGCCCGTTCATCCTCACGATTACGGTGCTGATGAGCATTCTGTTCGCGGCGCAAAATTCCAAGCCCAGTTTAAAAATGTTCGCGCTGTTCGCGACGCTGATGACGGCCTGCACATTTGTCCACGGCGTCTGGTATTTGTGGGCGCTGCCGATCGCGGCGTTTTTTTTTGCCGGCCAATTTGCGTGGACATTTTTATTCGTCGGCGCATGGATTGCGGGGACCATTTTCGCCGCGCTGCTGACGGGGCATCCGGTGGATTACATTTCACAGGCGCTGGCTTTGGCGTTTAACACCGTGGGCAAACACGCGACGAATCGCACGGAGGTCATCGAACTGCAGCCGTTCGGCGGCGACATTCTGGCCGTGGTCATTCTCGGCGCGCTCGTTTGGCTGCGGACAATCACGAAGCCAAACGCGTTGCCGTTCGCGCGCAATCCGGCGTTCTGGCTCGTGTGCGGCTGCTGGATTTTAGGTTTTCGCATCAGCCGTTTTTGGGAGGACTGGGGCTGGCCGGCGCTGATGGTTTTGATCGCAACGGAAGTTCAATTGCTCCTGCTCGCAAAAATTGCGGCGGATTCCTGGCGGCGATTGCTGCTGGCGGCGATTCTCGCCGTCGCCACTTTTTTCGCGACGACCAGCGATTTGAACAGCCGTTACACGCAGAGCCTCACGTGGACTTTTTTGACGCCGGACGTTCCCGAACTCACCGGCTGGCTGCCCGACGCCGGCGGGATTTTATACAGCGCGGACATGAGCATTTTTTACCAGACGTTTTTCAAAAATCCGCACGGCGACTGGCGCTATCAACTCGGCTACGAACCGTCATTGATGCCGAAGGAGGATTTTGAAACGTATGAAAAAATCTTGTGGAACGGCGGCGACGCCAAGGCTTACGCGCCGTGGGTGCAAAAAATGAAACCGGCGGATCGCCTGGTCATTCGCGGTAACAACGCACAGCGGCCGAACATTCCTCAGCTCGAATGGAATTACGGCGTGAGCGGCATCTGGATCGGGCGATTACCGCAAATACGAATGAAGAATTAAAATGATTGATAAACGCACCGCAAAAAAACGTTGCTTCATTTTTCATTCTTCATTCTGGCCTGCTCATCAAACTGGCTGGCGAGCGCAAAGTCTTTTTCCGTCAGGCCGCCCGCATCGTGCGTGGTGAGTGCGAGCGTGACCTTGTTCCAGCGCACGTCCAGGTCGGGATGATGCTGCGCCTGCTCGGCGAGCGACGCGACGGCGTTGGTGAATTCCATCGCGGCGGGAAAATCCTTGAATGCAAAAGTGCGCGCGATCACGTCGCCGTTTCTCTGCCAATCCGGTAATTTCATCAGGGCGAGGACGATTTGCGCTTCCGATAATTTCACCTGGCCGGTGGCAAAACTTTCGAGCGATTCCAAACTCACTTGCGACGCTTCGCGCAGCAGGCTGAAGCTCGTGAACAGCGACCACAGCCACGCGAGGGAAAATAAAATCGCGCCGGCCAGCAAAATTTTGCCGACGGGATGCACGACGACATTGCCGCTGATCTGCCCGTAAAACTGGATCATTTCCTCGCCGAACCAGACCATCACCAGGCCGAAGCCGGCGAGGGCCAACAGCATTTGGCCGGTGCCGGCGATCCAGCGACGCGCCATGAGCGAACCGAGGCCGGGCGTGGCGAGCTGGTTCATCAGCGCGGCGTTGCGCGCCTTGACGCGGCTAGGTTTTTTTGGCGGCAAAGATGGTTTCATACGCGATCATCAGCGCCGCCATTCCGGTCGGGATGGTGAACAGCAGGCCGACGCAGCACGCGCAGAATCCGGCAACGTTGAGCAGGTCAATCAAGATGATCAGCCCGAACACTTGCCACCAATGTTTGTTGACCATTTTCCAGCTCGCCTTCATCGCCGCTCCAAAATCCATCTGCTGGTCAATGATCAGCGGCAGGGTGAATTTCCAGCAGACGCTCAAATACATGGCGGGAATCGCGCACAGCAAACCCACGGGCGAACTGACCAGCAAGGCGGAGAACAGCGCATCCATCGTCGCTTTGTCGGGCACCTGTCCGGGTTGCAAATGCGCGAGCTGGGTCAGTTGCGAAGCGATCGGCATCAGTTTGACTATCAGAATGGCCAGAAATGGAATCAGACACGCAAGTATCGCCAAGCCGGGAATCAAGGTGCCGAGAAACAACTGGCCGAATGCGCGGGTGAAACCATCGAACATATTGCCGACTTGCACCGGTTCGTTGCGATGCACGCGCAGGAAGAGATAAAACAATCCGCCGACCAGCGGCCCGGTGATGATGAAATTACCCAAGGAAATCATGGGGCCGACCAACGGAATTTTTCCGAGCACGCCCGCCGCCGCTTCGATGAGCAAATAAAACAAGGTGGCGACGAACAGCACGCTCAAATGGTCCTTCAACAAATCCCAACCGCTCGTGATGCAGCCAATGAGATCAAGTTCATAATCGCCGTCATGGAAGGCGGCGGATGATTTCAGCGGCGCGATCGTGGCCGGGGCAGCGGAGGCAAAGGCCGTGGCGAATTCAGGAAATTGCGCCAGCTCGCGGAATTCCGCGTCGCTCTCCGCCTTGGCGCGCGATTGCGCGTTGAGCCGGCCCTCGGCCAGCCAGTGTCGCACATCGTCCTCTGTGACCGGGCCATATTCCTTGCCGTCGCCGCCAATGATGATGTAGGTCGCCATAAATTTCTCAGATTGCCTGTTTCTAGTTAGTCCATTGCCGCAACGGGAGCAAGCGATTTGCGGTTAAGAAAATCGGGTTTTGACCGATGGACGTATGTGGTTCGTTTAAAATCAGAAGAATTAAAGCCCGGCATGATCGTCGCCCGCGATGTGAAAAACCTGGACGGGATGTTGCTCATGCCGTCGGGTTGCGAATTGAGCGAACGGCAAATCGACGTGCTGCAGGCGTGGGGCGTGACGGAGTTGGAAATCGAGGCCAGCGAAGAGCAGGCCAAATCGCACGATCCGCTGTCCAAGCTGCCGCCGGAAGTCGCGGCTAAAATCACCGCCGATCTGCGCGCGCGCTACTGGATGCCGGATGAATTTGGCCCGGTGCCGGCGGAAATTTTCAAACTCATGCTGCTGCGCCAGGCGCGCCGCGCGTTGAACCAGCCCAAGCCATGAATCCGCCTTCGATCAAAGCCATGGTTTCGGCCGTGCCGCGCAGCCTCGGTTCTTACGGTCCCGTTTTGCGCGAGATCGAACAGGCTTTGCAGTCGCCGCAATGCAATCTCAACACCATCGGCGACGCGATCCAAAAAGATCCCGACCTCACCGCGCGTTTGTTGCGCCTCGCGAACAGTCCATTTTTCGGTTTCGCCAACCGGTTAAGCACCGTGGCCGAGGCCGTGAGTTTGCTGGGCATCCAGCAAATCCAGGACATGATCGTCGCGTCGAGCGTGCTGGAACAATTCAAAGGCGTGCCGGATACTTTGGTGAACAAAGACTCGTTCTGGCGGCATAGCCTCGCCGTCGGCCTGACCGCGCGGCTGCTGGCGATGGAAAAGCGGCTGCCGAAACCGGACAAATTTTTCGTGGCCGGTTTGCTGCATGATGTCGGCCGATTGGTTTTGCTTTCGCAGGCGGCGGAATGGGCGCACGCCGTTTTTGAATTGTATCAGCGCGAAAAAATGCTGTTGCGCGACGCGGAAAAAAAAGTGCTCGGTTACGACCATCAGCAGATCGCCGCGGAATTATTGCAGAGCTGGAGTTATCCGTCCGCACTGGTGCAGGCGGTGGCCTTTCATCACGCGCCGAACCAGAGCGTCGCCAAAATGGATGCGGCCGTCGTCCACATCGCCGATCATCTGGTGAATGCCATGGGCCTCGGCAGTTCCGGCGAGCAATTCATCGCGCCGCTCGATGAAAAAGCCTGGGCGTTGCTCGGCTTGAGTCCGGACATCCTGGCGCAATTGGTTGAGGCGGTGGACGAACAAATTCTTGCGGTCGAAGAAGCCTTCCTCAAAAAACCTGCCGGAGCCGCGCCATGAGCGAAACGTTTGATTCCGTCTATCCCGATTTTCTGCGCGCCGGTTTGGAAAAATTAAACCGGCTGGATGCGCAGCAGGAATTGCCCGCGCTCTTTGCCGCGCTCGAACATTTTCGGCGCGACCTGCACGCGCAAACGAGCGTGAAAGGCATTCTGAACGTCAGCCAGAGTTACATCGGCGGCCTGAATCTTTTTTCGCAGGCGGGTTTCTGGACCGTGAACGCGCAGGATTTCAGTTTTGAACTCGGCCTGGCCAACGATGAAGCCGCCGGCGTCGTGCTGCAAAGCATCGTGGATGGCCAGGTGAAAACCGGGCGCTTCGCCTTTGCGTTGCGGCAGGGCACGCCCATTTTTTTTCTGCTCGGCAACGAGAGTTGTCCCGAACGCGGCGTGCTGCATTCGCTCGCCATTTCCAGCCAGGTCATGGGCATGTTCTGCGGCCTGCTGCGCCAGGAAGTCGCGCCCTCGCAGGAAGTCGCCTTCAGCCTGCTCTCGACGCTGCTCGGCGTCAGTGCCGATGCACTCGCGACCTTGCGCCGCACGCGTCAACTCACGCGCCAGATCGAGGCGCTCCAAGAACTCCTTCCGATTTGCGCGTGGTGCAAAAAAGTCCGCAACGACCGCGGCTACTGGTATCAGATCGAGAAATACATCACCAGCAACTCGAAAACGAAAATCACCCACGGCATCTGTCCCGACTGCGAAGCGAAATATCTTCAGCCGGCCGCGTGAGTCGAACTTCGGCCGCGCGTGATCATTAAATCACTCTGATTTTTGCAAAAAGATTTTCGTTTCCGCTTTCGGGCAATATGCTTTGGCCATCGAACTGGATGGATTCTTTTCAACAAACCCTGAAGCTCGCGTTTGCCGCGCACAACGAAGGTCGTCACGCGGACGCCGAAGCGCTGTGCCGGACGCTGCTGCAACTCAATTCCGCCGACGCGCAACTGCTGTTTTTGCTCGGCATGATTTTGCACAAGGCCGGGCGTGACGCGGAAGCAGCGGACTGGCTGCAGCGCGCCGCGAAATTGTCCCCGGATTCCGCGCGCATTTTCAGCGGCCTCGGCTGCGCCCGGCGTGGCATTGGTGATTGGCCCGGCGCGCAAAAAAGTTTCGCCCGCGCCGCAGAACTTGAACCAAAAAATTCCGATCATTTTTATCATCTCGGCATCGCCCACCATCAAATGGGCGAACTCGCCTCCGCGCTCGCCGCGTTTCAAAAATCCGTGGGCTTGAATCCGCGCGACAGCACGAGCTGGAACAATCTCGGAAAAATTTTCAAACAGTTCAACCGGCTGGACGATTCGCTGGCGGCTTACAATCGCGCGCTGGAAATTTCTCCCGGCTACGAACTCGCCAAACATGGCCGCGCGCTCTCGCTGCTGACCGCCGGCCGGCTGGCGGAAGGTTTCCGCGAATACGAATCGCGCTGGAGCAAAATCATGCCGCGCGAATTTGCGCAACCCCGCTGGCGCGGCCAAGCCATCGCCGGCAAAACCGTTTTCATCCATGCGGAACAAGGGTTTGGCGACGCTCTTCAGTTCGTGCGCCTTGTGCCGCAAGTGCGTGAACGCGCCGCGCGCGTGATTCTCGAATGCCGGCCGGAACTGAAATCGCTGTTCGCTTTTTCTGATTGCGCCGACGAGGTCATCGCGTTTGGTGAACCCATTCCACCGTTTGATGTGTTCACTTCAATCATGAGTTTGCCCGGAATTCTCGGCATCTCGCTGGACAATTTACCGGACCAAGTGCCGTATCTGAAAATCCCGCGCGGAGAAAATTTGCCCGCGGTGGAAACAAAAAATCTGAAAGTGGGTTTTGTCTGGGCCGGCAGTCCGACGCATCCCGACGACGGGTCGCGCTCGACCACGCTGGAAATATTTTCGCCAATTTTACAAACGCCCGGCATCACTTTTTACAGCCTGCAAATTCCCGCGCCGGAACGCGAGCGCCCCCTTTTGCGTTCGTTGTCCGCGGTCGTAGATTTGTCGCCGTCCCTGAACGATTTTTTGGCCACGGCCAATTTTGTCGCGCAACTTGATTTGGTCATTGCGGTGGACACGAGCATCGTGCATCTCGCCGGCGCGCTCGCCAGACCGGTGTGGACGCTCACGCAATTTGATGCCGACTGGCGCTGGCTGGTGGAGCGGACTGACACGCCGTGGTATCCGACCATGCGATTATTCCGCCAAAAAAATCGTGGCGATTGGGGGGAACTGGTTGCGCGTGTGACTAAAGAACTGCGCCAGCACGCCGGCGCAAAAAGTCAATTCACCTCAGCGGTTCCGCACAAATAATTTTCCCGGCAACTGGCGCACGACACGTTTCATTTCCAAACTCAACAGCGTCACGCTCACCGCGGAACTCGGCAGCCCGCTGGCGCGGATGATTTCATCCGGGGTCATTTCATCATCGGTTTTGAGCACGTCAAAAACTTTTTGTTCGTTCGCGGAAAGTTCGAGCGCGGGCAAAACGCCGGTTTCGTTCGGAGTCGCGGGCCGGTTGCTGGTGGGAAACAAATATTCGAACTCGCTCAAAATATCTTCCGCGCCTTCGCACAGTTTCGCGCCTTTTTTGATCAGTTCGTGACAGCCCTTGCTGCGCGGCGAATCAATGCGGCCCGGCACGGCGAAAATCTGCCGGCCGTATTCGGTCGCAAAATTCGCCGTGATGAGCGCGCCGCTGGAAAGATTCGCCTCCACGACGACGGTGCCGAGCGTCATGCCGGCGACGATGCGGTTGCGGATCGGAAAACTTTGCTTGTCCGCCGGGCGGTTGAAGGGAAATTGTGTGATCACCGCGCCGTTCGCGGCGATGCGCTCAAAAAGTTCCGCGTTTTCGGTCGGGAAAATTAAATTTATTCCCGTGCCCAACACCGCGATCGTCCGGCCTTTCGCGCTCAACGCGCCCTGATGCGCCGCCGTGTCAATGCCGCGCGCGCCGCCGCTCGCGACCGTGACGCCGACGTAGGCTAATTGATACGCGAGCTTACGCGCGGTCTCGATGCCGTAATGCGTGGTCTGCCGCGAGCCGACGAGCGCCACGGCATTTTTGTCCTTCGCGGTCAATTCGCCTTTGACGTAAAGCACGAGCGGCGGATCGTAAATCTCGCGCAGCGCCGCGGGATAGTTTTCATCGGCAGAAATCAAAACGTGGCAGCCAAAATCCTGGATGCGTTTCAGTTCGCCGGCGAGGTCCACGGATTTTTCCCAATTGGAAATATTTTCCGCCGTATCGTCGCCGATGTTGCGGACGCGGAGCAGTTCAGTTTTGGCGGCGCGTAAAATTTCCGGCGCGCCGCCGAAATGTTCGAGCAGCGAGCGGGCGCGCACCGGCCCGACACCTTCAATCATGTTCAATGCAATGAACGCTTCCCTCGAGTCCATGCCGGGATTAAAGAGTTTTGAGTTTCAAGTTTCAAGTTTTCAGTTCGCGCACTTGAAACTTGAAACTTCAAACTTGAACCTTAAGACTAGTTCCGTGCCCGATCCCAGCCTCCTGGCTCTCATCCCGGCTTACAATGAAGAAGCGCGCATCGAACCGGTGCTGCGCGATTACGCGCGTTTTTTTGCAAAAAATTATTCCGGCACGTTTCAGCTCGTCGTGATCCTCAACGGTTGTCGCGATAACACGCTCGGTGTGGTGCAGCGTGCGGCCCGGGAATTTCCCAGCATCCGCTGGCTGGATTTTCCCGCGCCCATCGGCAAAGGCGGCGCGCTCATCGAGGGCCTCAAGCTCGCGGGCAACGCGGATTTGATCGGCTACGTGGATGCGGATGGCGCGACGCCACCGCAGGCTTATCTGGAATTGGTGAAAAAAATTGGCGCGGCGGATTGCGTCATCGGCTCGCGCTGGCTGCCGGGCGCGGTCATTCATCAATCGCAGGCGGGCAACCGGCAGTTCGCCAGCCGAGTTTTCCATTTCATCGTCGAGACGTTGTTTTGGATGAACATCCGCGATACGCAATGCGGCGCGAAGGTGATGAAGCGCGAAGTGGCCGAGAAAATTCATCCCGCGCTGCGCATCGCGGACATGGCGTTTGACATCAACCTGCTTTATTCCATCAAACGCGCGGGCTTTAAAATTCTGGAAACGCCGACGGAATGGACGGATCAGGCCGGCTCGAAAGTCGCGCTGGGCCGTTCGTCGCTGACGATGCTGCTGTCGGTCATCCGCGTGCGGCTGATCTATTCGCCATTTTACAAACTGCTCCGTCCCCTGCGTCCGCTCGAGGCGTGGGTTTATAAAAAATTGCGCGCGCCGTTGCCGCTTTCCGCAGTGGAAGTCCAAAGCCCAAAGTCCAAAGCCGAAAGTTAGACCGGCACACTGCTCGGGGCGTTTGAGGTTGAATTTTTATTTCCCCACGCGAACCACGCGCAGACGCCAAACAGCAGCAGATTGAAAACGCCCAGCGTTTGCAGCACGACTTCGATGTGGCCGGGAAAATGGTTCAGCATCAATGGCAGCGTGAAGCCATACGCCACGGCCAGGATGACCATGAACGGCACCACGGCGAAACGTCCGCGCGCGAGCAGATCATTCACCAGCACGTTCGCCATCGCCAGCGGCACCATCGCGCCGGCATACCACGGGATAAGCGCGGCCGCGCCGAGATAAGTGGATTTGTAAACAATCTTGATCGCCAGCGGGCCGAACAGCCACAAGCCGAAGCCGCCGCAGATGGCCAGCACGGCCGTGCCCAAAACGACCAGCGCGAAGAGATTGCTCTGTTCGTTTTTTACGCTGCTTTGCACAATTTTTGGGAACATCACCGACGCGAGCGGGAGCACCAGCCACAACAAACCCCGCGACAACGTTCCGGCCGCCACATACGGGCCCATTTCGTCATCGCTGAAATAAGCCTTCGCAAACATCGTGTCCGAAGTGAACAAAAACTGGCACGCGCCAAAGCCCAGCATCAACGGCATGATCTGGGCGAATAATTTTTTGCCGTCAAAGCGTTCCGCTTTCAGCGACCACAAATCCCGCGACCGCCAAATCGTGATCAGCGCGCCGAGTCCGATGCCCATGAGCGCGCCGGCAATCATGCCCGACGCGCCCAAGCCCAGCGCCAGCACCAAAATCGCCGCGCCGGCCAGCCGGCCCACGCTGCTTAAAATCGTTGACCAGCCCATCCAGAAAAAATCCTGTCGTCCCTGCAGCACGCCGGAAAACATCGGCAGCCACAGCGAAAACAACAGCACCAGCAACGTCAGCCACAAGCCGCTCGCATCCGGCAGATGCCAGCCGGCGATGATTTGTTTTTGAAAAATGACGACCGCCACCGCGCCGATCAGCCAGAGAATAAAAGTCCACCGCCACGCGAGCCGGATCATGCCGGCCAGTTGCCGTTCGCGGCCGGTTGCCAGCGCGAGTGCTGACTGCTGCGCAAAAACCATCTGCAATGGCATCGTCGGCATGCAGGCCACCACCATTAACAACGTGCCGAACGCAGCGTATTGCGCCTTGGATACCGATTCGGATTTGGTGAGAAAATGGACGCCATACGTCAGGATGCCGCCCCCGACGGCGGCGATCATCAGCCAGCCGCTCTGCCGGAAAAACGCCGCGTGCGGTTTGTGGTCAATCGTCGGAATCGTTTCAACTTTTTCTGCGCTCATGAAAATTTTGTTTTTGGCCGGGTTGATTAAATCATTTCAAACCGCGAAACACACGCCCTTCATGAAAATCATCACGCCCGGTTTTGGTTGCTTCTGATGCTCGCGGCATCATGCCAGCGAATTGAAAAATCTGACCAGCAAATCCTTGGCGCGTTCAAGCTGCGCCAGCGAAATCCATTCGTCGTTCGTGTGCGCCTGCGCAATGTCGCCCGGCCCGAAAACAACCGAAGGAATTCCGCCCGCCGACAAGACGGCCGCATCGCAAAAATAATCCACGCCCTGCGTTTTTTTCTGGCCGACGCTGCGGAGAAATTGCTGCACCAGCGGCAGCTGCGTCGCCGTTTCCAACGGCAAGGCCGGCGCAAGCTTCGCGCTGGAAATTTTCACGGCCAATTTTTTCGTGCGCAGCAACTGAATGATTTCGCGGCGCACGCCGGCATCCGTTTCGCCCGGCAGCGTGCGGCGGTCGATTTCAATCACGCACGCATCGGGCACGATGTTTGGCTGCGTGCCGCCGGAAATTTTCCCCACGTTCACTGTGCCCGCGCCCAGCAGCGGATGCCGGGCTTTTTTTAATTGCGCGGCATAATCCGTCTCTAAAATTTGCACCACGCGCGCCATGGCCAGCACGGCGTTTTTGCCCAGCTGCGGCGTGGCGCCATGCGCCGCTTGGCCGCGCGTCTCCAACTGCAGCCACAAACTGCCCTTGTGTGCCGTCACCACGTGCAGTTTCGTCGGCTCGCCGACGATGGCGAGATCCGCCTTGAAACCGGATGCCGCCAGCGCGCGCGAGCCGGCCTGCGCGTGTTCCTCATCGATCAAGCCGGCGAAAATGATTTCCGTTTCCAGCGGCCGCGCCTTCGCTTTCGCCATTTCGCAGAGCGCGGCGAGCATGGCGGCGACGGAACCTTTCGTGTCGCACGCGCCGCGTCCGTGCAGCCGGCCGTGGTGGCGTTGCGGAATAAATTTGGTGCCATCCGCGCCCACCGTGTCGAGATGCGGCGCGAGCAAAATGGTCTGCTTGATTTTATTTTTTGGCCGCAGCCGCGCGATGATATTGCTGCGGCCAGGCAACACTTTTTGAAATTCCACCTCGAGGCCAGCCTGCGCCGCCGTGGCCGCGAGAAAATCCGCGACCCGCTGTTCGCCCGCGTTGGGGTGGCGCGCCGGCAGAAAAGCGGGATTCACGCTGGGCAGCGCGATGAGTTCCGCCAGAAGTTTTTCCGTGCGCGTCATTTTGCAGAGGATGGCAGACGGGCAATTGCTGCGCGATTAAATTAAAACCGACCGCGCGGATTGTGGGCCGGCGCCATTGTCTGAAAAGAGCTGGCGGGGCGGAGCTCTTTTGCATTTTCAACCGAGAAAATCAGCGCTTGCGGCGCATGGCAAAAAGACAGGCAGCACCGCCGATGGCCGCCAGCGCCATGGTGGAAGGTTCCGGCGCGGGAACAACATCCCCGAACGTCTGGCTGACAACCAGATTATCCACCGTCAGCGTCGGGGCGGCGCTCGCCGAGCCTTGCCGAAAATTTACGGCGGCGATCTGATTGGTATCAGCATTGGCCGAACCCCACGGTGCGGTCACATAGGCGGTGTTGTTTGCCGCCGTCGGATCGGTTGGATTGATGTAGATCGTATCCACGGAATTGCTCGGGGTGGTCGCGGAATAATTATAGGCCAGCACAAAATTGTAACTGGTGTTCAAGCTCAAAACGGTAGTGCCATAGGAAACCGTTGCGCCGCCGCCGGCGGTGCCTTCGATGCCGAGCAGGTAACCGCCCGTGGTGGCCTCCACAAAAACCCGGCTATAAAACAGCGAGGAATTGCCCGCGTTCGGCGTGAAATGCATGAAGTAATCGCCAGTTTGCGCGGCAGAAACATTCAAGGTCAGGCCGAAATAAAGGCTTTGGCCGTCCGCCAAAGTCACCGGCGAACTGAAGGGCGAGTAAACATCCTGGCCGGAACTGTTGAGTGTGACCACACCATTATTGACCTGCACCGGGGTGGTGCCCGAAGTGCTGGTTTGAAACCATGTGGTGCCATTGGTCAGGTTGCCATTGGGATAGCTATTAAAGTTATCGGAAAGCACCGGCGTTGCCGTGATTTTGGTGGTTAAAGAAAACGCCATTACGCTCAGTGATAAAATAAATAATTTCTTCATAAAAAAAATTCCGTTTTGGAACTTGCTTCGGTTAACTGCTTCCTTAATGCCGTGAAGCTTAAGAGGAAAATTTGCTGATGCAAACAAAAACTTGAAAAAATTTAAGCGGGCCGGCGCGGAACACTTTGAAAACGAGCGAACAAACCAAAAACGAACAGCACCGGCATGATGGGCGCGCTTTTTTTGGTCACATCTGCTCGACGGTTTTGATGCCGAGCGTTTCCAACCCCTGCTTCAAAACGCGCGCCGTCAGCTCGCACAACGCGAGCCGCGAATCACGCGTGGCGACGTCATCGGCTTTTAGCACGGGGCAATTTTCGTAGAACGAAGAAAATTTTTCCGCCAGCTCAAACAAATAATTGCATAAATAATTCGGGCGATATTCTTCCGCGACGGCTTCGAGCGTGAGGCCAAAATTGAGCAGATGCTTGGCCAGCGTGAGTTCTTCCGGCGCGGCCAAAACAAGTGGCGAGTGACGAGTGACGAGTGACGAGCCGGCTTCGGTTTTCCGAAAAATGCTTTTTATCCGCGCATACGCATACAAAAGATACGGTGCCGTGTTGCCTTGTAGCGCGAGCATTTTGTCCCACGAAAAAATATAATCGCTCTGGCGGTTCGGCAGCAGGTCGGCGTATTTCACCGCGCCAATGCCGACGACGCGCGCGATTTCTTTTTTTTGCGCTTCGGGCAGTTCGGAACTTTTTTCCGAAACGGTTTGGTAGGCTCGGTCGATGGCCTCGTCCAGCAGTTCGCCGAGTTTCACCGTGTCGCCACTGCGCGTCTTGAAGGGCTTGCCGTCGTCGCCGAGAATTTTGCCGAAGCCGACGTGAATCAATTTTGTGTTTTTCGCGTCCGGTTTCCAGCGCGCTACAATGAGAAACAGTTTTTTGAAATGCCCGGACTGCCGATCGTCCACGACGTAAACGATTTCATCCGGCGACCACGTTTTTAGCCGGTAATCAATCGTCGCCAAATCCGTGGTCGTGTAATTAAAACCGCCGTCGCTTTTGCGCACGAGCGCGGGATCAGCCATCCATTCGCCGTCGCGATTGACCAAAAATGGATCTTCTTTCGGCGGCAGCGAGCCGTCGCTGAACACGCCGACCGCGCCTTCGCTTTCGCGCGCAATTTTCTTTTCCAGCAAATCACTCACAACTTCGCCGAGCCACGGGTTGTAAAAACTTTCACCGAGCGCAAAATCAAATTTTACGCCGAGCCGCGAATAAATCGCGTCAAACTGGATTTGCGAGAGCCGGATCATTTCATTCCAGATGGAAATGTTTTCCGCGTCGCCGGCTTGAAGTTTTACCAGCTCGGCCTTGGCTTCTTCCAGCCGTGTTGGATTGGCGTCGCACTCGGCGTTGATGACTTTGTAGAGCCGTTCGAGTTCGGCGATCGCGTCGAGGTCAAGCGCCGCGCGATCTAAATTTTTTTTCCAGCCGAGCAATAATTTTCCGAACTGCGTGCCCCAGTCGCCGATGTGATTGTCGCTGATCACGCGATGGCCGAGCAGTCGCAGCGTGCGTTGCAGCGCGTCGCCGATGCCGGTGCTGCGGATGTGGCCGACGTGCATCGGCTTGGCGACGTTGGGCGAACTGAAATCAATGACGATGGTTTTAGAATGCGCCGATTTTTCAAAAAATAAATGCTCGCCGCGCGCGGCGGCTTGCAAAATTTTTTCCAGCGCGGAATTTTTCAGCCGGAAATTCAGGAAGCCGGCGCCGGCGATTTCTACTTTTTCGCAGAGGTCGGAAACATCCAGTTTGGCGAGCGTGTCGCTGGCAAGCTGGCGCGGATTGGTTTTGCGAATATTGGCGAGCGCTATCAAGGCGTTGGATTGGTAGTCGCCAAATTTCGGATTGCACGGCCGGACTAAAACAGCGGAGACATCCGCATCCGGTAAAATTTCGCGAACGGCGGCTTGCAGCTTTAACTCGATTTGTTTATGTGGCAGCACGACGGAAATTTAACCGCGAAATACGCGAAATACACGAAAGAAACTCAAGCTGTTGCCGGAAATTTCCGCGTGGTTGGCGTATTTCGCGGTTTGAAAGCGAAATTATTTTTTCCCGTGTTCGCGGATCACGGCGAGCATGGCCTCGGCATCGGAAGATTTTTCGAGGGCTTCGCGAAAATCCGCTTTGTGCAAAAGCTTGGCGATGTTGGCGAGCGTGTGGAGGTGTTTCTGAAACTGACCTTGCGGGACGAGAAAAAGCATGACGAGCTTGACCGGTTGATTATCGAGCGCGTCGAAATTGACCCCGGCGCGGGAGCGGCCGAGCGCCCCAACCACTTCATAAATGAGATCCGTCGAGGCGTGCGGGATGCCGATGCCGAAGCCGATGCCGGTGGACATGGAGGTTTCGCGCTTTTTTACGGCGGCGGTGACGGCGTCGCGGTCGCCGGGCTGAATTTTGCCGGTGGCGACGAGGTTGCCGATCAGTTCGTCGATCGCTTCCCAGCGATTGGCGGCTTTCAGTTCGGGGACGATCTGCTCGCGTCCTAAGATGTCGGACAAATCCATAGCGACGTGAAGCATGAAGCGAAACGACCGGACAATTCAAGACTGAATTGCTAACAAATTTTGGCGGGCTCAGATCACGCGCTGCAACCAGTGAAAAATCCTGCCGGTGCTTTCGGCCCACCAGCCGAGCGAATTCAACATGCCGACACGCGCCGTCAACAACGGCAGGCCAAACAGCAGGACGCCGACGTTGCCGAGGAAAATGACGACGGCGGAAAATAAATAGCCTTGGCTCGTGATGTCGGATTGCTGCGTCTGCAACACGTGGAAATTCAGGGTCACGTGAAACGCATACGCCGCGCCGACGAGCAGATGAAAATAAACCAGATAACTTTTCCAATCCCAGATCAAATGGCCAATCGCAAAAATAAAGATCACGATGAGCGCGTAGAGCGGGAAAAAATACGGCGCGAGCGCGATGAGGAAATTGGTTTTGGAAATCACGACGTGGCCGCCTTTGGAGGTGACCTTCATTTTTTTTACCTGGCCGCCGAACAGCCACGTCCACAGCACGTGCGTGAATTCGTGGCCGAGCACGTAAAGCCACATCGGTTTGGGCAGCAGCAGAAAAATCACGATCCAGCAAGCCGCGCCGGCCAAGATCGGCACCCATGTCGTGTCGGCGCTGCCGCACGCGCGCAGCACGAGCCACAAGGCACGCGCGGCGCCGCCGCAAATCGGCAGCAGCAAAATCGCGAGGATGAATTTTATCCACTTCGGCACGCGCGGAATTTTGCCACAGCGGCACAGAGAGCCCAGAGGAAAAAATCCGAACTAAATCTAAACCCTGTGATCCCTGTGCCTCGGTGGCAAAAACTTTGGACTTTGAACTTTGGGCTTTGGACTTAAAATCCGCGCCATGACAAAAGATGAAGCGTTGCAGATTTTTCGCGATACCGGCGCATTGCTAGAGGGCCATTTCGTTTTGCGGAGCGGGCTGCACAGCCGGCAATTTTTCCAATGCGCCCTGGCGTTGCAACAAATGCCCATTGTGGAAAAACTCGGCGCGGCCCTGGCGGCCAAATTAAAACCGTTCGGCGCGGTCACGGTGGTTTCGCCGGCGATGGGCGGGTTGGTCATCGGCCAGGAAGTCGCGCGGCAACTGGGCTTGCGTTTCATTTTTGTCGAAAAAGAAGACGGCAAATTGGTTTTGCGGCGTGGGTTCAAGATCACGGCGGGCGAAAAAATTCTCGTCGTCGAGGATGTCGTCACTAAAGGTGGGCGCGTGCAGGAGACTTTGGACATCGTTCGCGCGAACGGCGGCAAGGTCGTCGGCGTGGCGATGGTGGTGGATCGTTCCAATGGCGCGGTGAATTTTGGGATTCCGTTTGAAAGTTTGATCTCACTCCAAGTGGAAACCTTCGAAGCGGACAAATTGCCCCCAGACTTGGCGAAAATTCCGGCGGTCAAACCCGGCAGCAAATAAATTTCCGCTGTAGGAGTCGAAGTGACGAGGCTTAAACGCGATTAAACTGGAAATTATTTAGCGCCTTCTTACTCGCGTCTCCTAAAAAATCCACAGCGTTTGCGCCAAATAAATTGCGCCATTCCATTTTTAACTGTGCCACGAAGTCGCTTGTGGCACAGTTTTCATTCGAGTGCTCTGGCTTGAATCGTCGGATTACCCTTTGTTTTCAATAAATTCAGGGTTTGAGGAATATCGGCACCATTATTGCGTTGGAACTTGGAGCAGTTTAATCCAAAACAATTTTACACACACAATTTTATGGCAAAAGTATTAGGCATTGATTTAGGCACGACGAATTCCTGCATGGCGGTCATGGACAGCGGCGAACCGCTCGTGCTGGAAAATTCCGAGGGCAAACGCACGACGCCGTCGGTCGTGGCGTTCACGAAATCCGGCGAGCGCGTGGTCGGCGATGCGGCGAAGCGCCAAGCCGTGACCAATTCGCGCAACACGATTTATTCCATCAAGCGCTTCATGGGCCGCAAGTTCGATGAAGTCGGCGAAGAAATTAAACGCATGCCTTACAAAGTTGTGAAGGCGTCCAACGGCGATTGCGCCGTCGAAGTCGAAGTGGACGGCAAGGCCAAGCAATTCTCGCCGCAGGAAATTTCCGCGATGATTTTGTCCAAGCTCAAAGCCGACGCCGAAGCGCGTCTCGGTGAAAAAATCACACAGGCCGTCATCACCGTTCCCGCTTACTTCAACGACTCGCAACGTCAGGCCACGAAGGACGCGGGCAAGATCGCCGGTCTCGAAGTGCTGCGCATTATTAATGAGCCAACGGCGGCCTCGCTCGCTTATGGTCTCGACAAAAAGAAAGATGAAAAAATTGCCGTGTATGACTTGGGCGGCGGCACGTTTGATATTTCCGTTTTGGAAATCGGCGACGGTGTGTTTGAAGTGAAGGCCACCAACGGCGACACGCACCTCGGCGGTGACGATTGGGACAACACGCTCATGGATTGGATTCTCGATGAATTCAAACGCGAGTATAACATGGATCTCCGCAAGCAGCCGGACGCGCTCCAGCGCATCAAGGAAGAAGCGGAAAAGGCGAAGATCGCGCTGTCCAGCTCGCAGACCTACGATATTAATCTGCCGTTTATCACCGCAGATGCGACCGGACCGAAGCACATTCAAAAAACTTTGACCCGCGCGAAAATGGAGCAGCTCACGGACAAACTTTTTGAGCGCACCATCGGACCGGTGAAGGCGTGCTTGAAGGACGCGGGCATCGAAGCCTCCAAGATTGACGAACTCGTGCTGGTCGGCGGCATGACGCGCATGCCGCGCGTCGTCGAAGTCGCCCGCTCGCTCGTCAACAAGGCGCCGCATCAAGGTGTGAATCCGGATGAAGTCGTCGCCATTGGCGCGGGCATTCAGGGCGGCGTGCTCAAGGGCGAAGTCAAAGACGTGTTGCTGCTCGACGTCACTCCGCTCTCGCTCGGCATTGAAACGCTCGGCGGCGTGTTCACGAAATTGATCGAACGCAACACCACGATTCCCGCGCGCAAATCGGAAATTTTCTCGACCGCGTCGGACAGCCAGCCGGGCGTGGAAATCCACGTGCTCCAGGGCGAACGCCAGTTCTCCAAGGACAACAAGACCATTGGCCGTTTCAATCTCGCGGACATTCCGCCGGCGCCGCGCGGCGTGCCGCAGATCGAAGTGACCTTTGACATTGATGCGAACGGCATTTTGCACGTCGCCGCGAAGGATCTTGGCACCGGCAAGGAACAGAAGATTTCCATCACGGCCAGCAGCGGTCTCTCGAAGGAAGAAGTCGAGAAGATGCGCAAGGACGCCGAAGCTCATGCCGACGACGACAAGGCTCGCCTGGAAGAAATCCAGACGCGCAACGAGGCGGATAATTCCGTTTATCGCACCGAGAAACTGCTCAAGGACAATGCGGAGAAAATTTCTGCGGACGACAAGACCAAGCTCGAAGCGGCCGCCAGCGCGGTGAAGGAAGCGCTCAAGGGCACGGACGCGGCGGCGATCAAATCCAGCAGCGAGAAGCTGAATGAAGTGTGGCAGGCGATCTCGACGGAACTTTACAAGCAGGCTTCGGCCAAGGCGCAACCCGGTGCCGGTGCGGCGGGCGCGCAGCCCGAAGGCGGCGAGCCGAAGTCCGAAGAAAAGAAGAAGGACGACGGCGTGATTGACGCGGAAGTCGTGGACGAGAAGAAGTGATAGAGAACTATTTGAATTAATATGACGTTTGCTGAAGACATGGTTCAAGCTTGTGCTGCTCACTTTGGAAAAAATGAAAAGCACGCTTTCCAAGTGCAGGTTTTAGATACTCAGAGAATGCCTGTTTTTTCTGGTAAGGCATTTTTTGATGAGCATGGACTTGAAGGAACATTTTGGCCGACGGAGCAAATAGCTATAGAGAAAAGTTCAGCAACCCCAGCATTTCTCAAGCATGCAGATGGACGTGAGTTCTTGCTACAGAACTTTAGTAAATGCCGAACAACTAATCATTATCACTTTAATGTCACGACTTGAAAGAACTGTGCATGGCAACTATGAATACAAAACTCATCATAGCTTGTGCTTTGGCATTCAATCTTGTTGTGCTTTGGTGTTTGGCTCATCGCTATGAATTTCATACTGGAATGGATGGTGGCGTTATTTGGCGTTGTAACAACTTCACTGGTAAAGTGGAGCGTTGTTCAATTGGAAGCGGTAAATGGTTTGCCATTTCCGCTCCAAAACCTTTCGTTCCGCCAAGTCCAGATGAGATTACTAAACCAACGTCTTCAATTCCAGGTTGGGCAAAAGACAATAACGATTTGAATACAAACAAGCCGATCAATTAAAGCAATAAACTTTTCCCACCGCTCGGGCGGCGGGAGTTAATTAAGCAGTCAACAAAACAAACAACCAACAAAACAAAAGTATGGCATTAAACGTTAAACCGCTCGGCGACCGCATCCTCGTGGAAGCGATCGAAGAGAAGGAAACCAAAAAAGGCGGCATTATCATTCCCGATTCTGCCAAGGAAAAACCGACGGAATCCATCGTGGTCGCGCTCGGCACCGGCAAGCTCGATGACGACGGCAAACGCGTTCCTTTTGAAGTCAAAAAGGGCGACCGTATTTTGTGCAGCAAATACGGCGGCACGGAAATCAAGATTGACGGCAAGGAATACAAGATTTTGTCCTCGGACGACATTCTCGCGGTTCTGGAATAATTGAAACCAACAACAAAAATTTTAAACTAAAATAATAATATGGCAGCTAAACAATTGATATTCGACGAGCAGGCGCGGCAGGCGTTGCTCAAGGGCGTGCAGAAACTTTCCCGCGCCGTGGTCGCCACGCTCGGACCGAAAGGCCGCAATGTGGTCATTGATAAAAAATTCGGTTCCCCGACGGTCACCAAAGACGGTGTGACGGTCGCGAAGGAAATCGAACTCGAAGACCCTTACGAAAACATGGGCGCGCAGATGGTTCGCGAAGTCGCGAGCAAGACGAGCGACGCGGCCGGCGACGGCACGACGACGGCGACGGTTTTGGCCGAGTCCATTTATCGCGAAGGTCTCAAGTATGTGACCAGCGGCGCCAGCCCGATTAACATTCAACGCGGCATCAACAAGGCGGTCGAAGCCGCCGTGGAACAGCTCGCGAAGATCTCCAAGAAAGTCAAAGACAAGGAAGAGATCAAGCAGGTTGCGACCGTTTCCGCCAACTGGGACACCACGATCGGCGAGATCATCGCTGACGCGATGGACAAGGTCGGCAAAGACGGCACGATCACGGTCGAAGAAGCGAAGTCCATCGAAACCACCCTCGACGTCGTCGAAGGCATGCAGTTCGACAAGGGCTATCTCT
>Ga0302197_10000102_pt1 | contig 77554 bp, 70 predicted proteins | sample II_Bog_N2_1_FD_193526 | JGI IMG/M metagenome (GOLD analysis project Ga0302197, IMG submission 193526) | Peat permafrost microbial communities from Stordalen Mire near Abisko, Sweden - II_Bog_N2_1 | ecosystem: Environmental > Terrestrial > Soil > Wetlands > Peat | place: Sweden: Abisko... | reverse complement strand
CAAGTGGAGAGCCGGGCGCCCCCGCCCGGCATCCTAGAACGTCACGCGCACACCGAGCTGCGCGGCGAACGGAATTCCCACCGTGGTGCCGGGGCCGAAGAAATCTCCCAACGCGCCCTCGGGGATCTCGAGCTGCTTCAGGCTGGTGAGGAGCACGCAGTTAGGATTGCAGACTCCATTGACGGCGCCGTTCATGTCAAAGGTCGCCGGAATCTGAGTGATGTTGACCGCATAATTCGCTCCAGGGTTATTGCGGTTAAAGAGATTGAAGAATTCGATGAAGGGTTCGACTCGCCAGCGCTCATTGATGTTGATCGGTCGCGTCACGCGCAGGTCCGACTGGATGTAAGGGCGGCCACGGAACTCGTCGAGGCTGGTATACGTGTCCGGGCCGTGGTCCAAAGAAACCGAAATGCGCCCGCTGTTGTCCTGGGTCGTGATGGTGATGGGACGGGCGCTCTCGACCTGAGTGATCGTGCTCAATTCAAAACCGCCGGGGATGTGCACCGTACCGGCGAGCACAAAGCGATGGCGAACATCTTCGCCGGAGGGGCCGTAGTCGCCGGGTCCGAAAGCATCGAGCTTCCCTTTGTTCGGTCCGCTCTGCGCGGTGCAGACGCCGTCCACATAGTCGAAGAGTTCGCCGAGCACGCAACCCCAGGTCTGAGCCTTGGAGAGCGTGTAGTTGGCGACCAGATTGAAGCGGCGCATGTTGCCCTGCAGGTGCAGCATCAGCCCGTTGAAACTGGAGCGGTTGTCGGATGCGAAAACGGTGGCAGCGGGATACGGAAACGCGCGATAGCCGTGGTTTCCCTGCTCATGGATATAGTCGGCGCTAGCTGTCCAGCGTTCGTTGAAAGCGTGCTGCACACCGCCGGTGATGTGGATGGCGTAAGGCGTTTTGTATTTGGGATCGATGAGCGATGGCGGCGCGGCGGAATTCGGGTTCACCGCTTCCAACGCGGTGGCCCACCCGTTTTGCGCGAGGTCGTCGTAGTACAGGCCGAAGCCGGCGCGAATCACCGTCTTCTCCCGGCCGCCAGGCGAGTAGGCGATTCCGAGGCGAGGCGCAATTTGCTTGCGGTCGTCATGCGGAACTGCTTCGGGGTATCCCAACGATGGCAGCAGGATGAAGCTGGGGTTGGCGGCCTGGCTTTCTCCGGAAGCCTGAAAAAGCCCGAAGGTGGTCTGATAGCGCAGGCCGTAGTTGACGGTGAAGTGGTGCGATACGCGCCACGAATCCTCGGCATAGAGCCCGAGCCGTTGGACGTTTTGCGAGAAGCCGCCGTTGCCGCCGGGTGTGGTTACCTCGCCCGCCGCCAGGTCGATGGGGAACTGTGCGAGGTTGATTGCATTCAAGGTGTAGTAGCTCGGGTTATTCGGCAGAGTGGCCAGCGTTTCAGTGTTGGATGCGAACGCGCCGCCGAGCACGGGTTCGTGAATAAAGTCGATCCCGAACTTCAGCGCGTGGCTCCCCGCCGCATGGCTCAAGTCGTAGCGCACCTGATACTTGTCCTGATTGCGCAGGTCGGGAAAGAGCGTGATGGGAGTGGCAAACTGGTTGTCGCCGAACGTCTCAAATCCCGAGACGGTGAGGGCGGTCCTGCTAAAAGGAAATTGCAGCGCGAAACCCAGATCCGAGTTGCGCGTCTGGGTAAGATGCAACAGACTCGCGCCGAGAACGAGATTCCCCAGCCACGTCGGACTGAACGTGTATGCATTGCTGATCACGGTGTTCCAGTAGTTGTTGTGCGTGGTCAGGCCGGTGGAGGGCAGCGTTGCCTGCTGCACCAGGGCGTTGTGTGTTAGATAGCTGTCTTGGGATGTCCGCAGAAACCACTGCGATTTCGAAGACTCGGCCCAGTCGAAGCGCACCGAGCCGAGATAATCGCCGAACGGAATCGGAACACTGGCCGGAACCGCAATCGAAGGAACCGTCGTGCCATTGACGTCAATCAGGCCATCCGCCGCCAACTGCGCCAGGGCATCGAATTGCGCGGTGCTGGCGGGGCTGTAGGCGATGCTGGCGTTTTCATGCACGTTCTCGAATGAAGTAAAGAACCATATCTTGTTTGTTTCGATCGGGCCGCCCAGCGTGCCCACATAATTTTGCCGCGAAAACGGCTGCTTGGGATTGTTGACACAAGTTCCGCCGGTGCACGTTTGCGCAGGATTCTCGATCGGGAAGCGGGCGTTGAGCGCCGCCTGGCGATCGTAGAAAGCCGCGTCACCGTGCCACTCGTTGGTGCCATGCTTCGTGGTGATTACGACCGACCCGGCAGTCGTCCAGCCCGTGTCGGCGTCTTCATTCGAGGTGCGCACGGCAAATTCCTGAATTCCGTCGGGTGAGAAATTTTGCAAAAATCCACCGATCCAGTCGTCGGAATTGTCGGCGCCATCGACCGACAGTTCGTTGTTCAAGCCGGAGCTTCCGCCGGTGGAAACGGCAGTGATGCGCGCCTTGGTGGGGTCCGATGGCTCGACGGGCTCGGTTCCCGGCACAAGGTAAGCGATGTTTGCAAAACTGCGCGCCGGCAGCGGAAGAGATTCGAGGTCGTGGCTGCCGACTACGCCTCCATGCACCGCGCTCGCCGTATCAATCGTCTCCGTCGTAATCGAGGAGGAAATCCCCTCCACATTCACCGTCTCACGGCCGCTCGCCAGCTTGAGCGTAACAGCGAGATCACGCACCACGCTGACGGCCACATCCACGTCGGCCGTGGCGTCGGCAAAACCTTTGGCGGTTACCGTGACTCGATACGATCCGGGCAGCAGCCCCTCGATGCGAAATTCCCCCCGCTCATTGGCTGTGGCCTCGCGGGTAAAAGATGCTCCGTGCGACTGCACCACGACGCGGGCGCCCGCTACTCGTGCCGCGCTTGCGTCCTGCACTTCTCCCCGCAGCGCGCCATTCGGATTCTGCGCGTGCAATCGACCGGGAACAGCGAACGATAGAAAGATCAGGACACCCGCGAGGATGACAGCGGAACGCGGTGACATCGTTCTGCGGATTTTAGCGGCGGAAAAACGGAAGCGCATGTACCGACCATCCATTCGACGAAAGGGTTGGCGCTGTCAAACTTGCCCGAAGGATTTGCTCAACGACGGAGTCGACTAGCAGAGCGAGAGTATCGGGATGAGCAAGGTACTACCAGCGATAGTGGCACACAAAGGGGCGTTGCGAGGGGCGTTGCGAGGAGTCGTTGCGAAAAGCGGCTAGCGGACCAGCCACTCCGTAATTTCGTGCGTCAGCGACAGAGCGGGGCCGTAGGTGGCGAAGACACACAGCAGGGCCGCCAATACAGGCGGAATCGCATACCATGGGCGAAACTGCGATGTTTGAGACTTGCGGACTTCGGCTTCATTCCAGGCAAGCAGGCGCTCCACGCGGGTGCCGATAGATCCGGTTACGAAGCCCACAGTACAGACCGGAGCGGCGCCGACCGGCAGCAGGCGCGAGAGTTTGACCAGAGCGGCAGCCAGGTCGAGGGCGTCGTCTGCGTTCGAGACGGCCGCATCGTCGGCGGCCAATTCGGCGGTCTGCGACCATGCACTTTCCAGTTTGGCCATCCCCGGGAAAGGACAAAAACGGAAAACGAGTTTCTTCAGATTGTCGCGAGCCCGCAGGTGCGCGTCCTCGTGCTTGAGCGCAATGTGCAGTTCGTCATGACTCAAGAGCGCAACTGCGGACTCCGAGACCAGCACCCTCGGCTTGTGGACCCCCACCAGAGTGACTGGCGGCGCCCCACCGATGGAGCGAAACGCCAGGGTCTGTCCGACGGTCGGGGCCACGGCATCCACTCCTAGAGGTCGCGCACCGTCGAGCCAGCCCGCCACGACGCGCGAGGTTATAGTGTGGGCGGCGATCACGCGGAAGCATCCACAAGCAATCAGCAACAGAGCGCAAACGCCGAGTGCGAGCGGCATCGCGCCGATGCCTTCGTCAACAGTGATCGATCGCGGTTCCAGTAATTGAAACGACGGCACAACAAAGGCGAGCGTCATGGCGACGGAGGCCACAAACGGGAGAACACGTGCCGCGAAGAGCAGGCCGGCGCGGCTCCGTTCCGTCACCTGCAACCGCTGCAACGAACGCCATGCGGCTAACACCAGCGCCGACAGCAGACAATAAAACAGGACGAAAAAAGTGAGCGCAACGGCGATTCCGCGCAGGGCAAACATCAGCTTTGCTCCCCATGCTTCGTTTCCCGGACCTTGGTTTGAGCAGGCTTGGATTCATGGGCTTTCGATCCGCCGTCCTTCAATTCGCGGCGCTTGCATTCGACCAGGAGCTGCAGCTCATCCAGCAGTTGCGCGTCATGGGTGCTGAGCGCCTCCACCAGATACGAGAGTGGCAGCGAGGAAGCGTCGCCCGACCCCAGCAATTGCCGGATGCTCTCGATCGCCGTGACCCGTTGCAGTTCTTCAGCCGTGTGGCGAGGCGTATAGCGGAACGCCCTGCCTTCGGCGGCGCGGTCGAGCAGGCCCTTCTTATAAAGACGGTCGAGCGTTGTCATCACCGTGGTATAGGCCTGATGAATCGTGCCGTCCGCAAGCAGCTCACGAACCGTGGCGCTGCCCTGCGACCAGACTTCTTGCATCAACCGCTGCTCGAACGGACCCAGCCGAGGCCTGGAACTGATCCCGAAGATTGAAAACGATTTCGTCATCCGCAAGCGCGGCAAAACCTGCGCCGTCCGCCCGAAGAGAATACACCATCCCCTTCGCTTTGGTCGCATGGCAGTTTGGACGCAGGAATAGAAAGTCTGCCCGAAAACGGCACGAACTTTCACAAATCTCGCAGAGATCGCGCGCTACGACGAGGCGGCCGCGGGAAGGATATCTTCCACGTCGATCTTGGTGGGGTAGCTTCCCGTGTAGCAAGCGGAGCAGTAAGTGGTCTTGTCCCCGTCCGCGCAAGCTTTCTTAAGACCCTCAAGCGAAAGATAGGCCAGGGAGTCGGCGACGATGAAATCGCGGATCTCGGCAATCGTCTTGTTGGCGGCGATGAGTTCCTTCTTGGAAGGCGTATCGACTCCGTAAAAACAGGGCGAGATCGTCGGCGGACAGGAAATCCGCATGTGGACTTCTTTCGCACCCGCGTTCCGAATCATGCGGACAATCTTCTTGCTGGTGGTGCCGCGCACAATCGAATCGTCGACCAGGATCACCCGCTTACCTTCGAGCAGGCTGCGCACGGCGTTCAGCTTGAGCTTGACGCCGAAGTCGCGGACCGACTGTTGCGGCTCGATAAAAGTTCGTCCGATGTAATGGTTGCGGATGAGGGCCAGGCGAAAGGGAATACCACTTTCGGCGGCGTAGCCGATGGCCGCGGTGTTGCCGGAATCGGGGACGGGAACGACGATATCGGCATCCACCGGCGCTTCGCGCGCGAGCTGGCGACCCATGGCGTCGCGGCTTTGATCGACGGAACGGCCAAACACCAGGCTGTCGGGACGCGAAAAATAGACGTGCTCAAAGATGCAGCTCGATTGCGCCGGAGACGGCGAATAAAAACGCGAGCTGATGCCTTCCGGCCCGACGATGACCAGTTCTCCCGGCTTGACGTCGCGCTCGTAGGTGGCGCCGATCAAATCAAAAGCGCAGGTTTCCGAGGCAAAAACGATCGTGTCTTTTTTCTCGCTGGTCGTAGCCGGAATGCGGCCCATGGCCAGGGGGCGAAATCCGCGCGGATCGCGAGCGGCGAAGATGCGGTCGCGACTGATCATGACCAGCGAAAACGCGCCTTCCACGCGGCGCAGCGCGTCCGCAATGGCGTCGGGCAGCGTCTGCTCGCGAGAGAGCGCGATCAGGTGAACCAGAACTTCGGTATCGCTGTTGGTTTGGAAAATCGAGCCTTGGCCCTCAAGCCGGGCGCGAATCGCGTGAGCATTGACCAGGTTGCCATTGTGAGCGATCGCGATCGTGCCCTTATTGGATTGCACCATGATGGGCTGCGCATTCAGCAACGCCGAATCGCCCGCCGTCGAATATCGAGTGTGGCCAATGGCGAGAACGCCGCGCATCGAAGCCAGCACGTCGTGGCCGAAGATATCGGCGACCAAGCCCATGGCCTTGTGCTGACGCAAGATCTCGCCGTCGGAAGTGACGATGCCCGCCGATTCCTGTCCGCGATGCTGCAGGGCGTGCAGGCCAAGATAAGCGAGCTTCTCCGCCTCGGGGTGGGCGTGGATGGCGACGACGCCGCATTCATCGCGAAATTTATCGGAAGTCGGCATTTCAGTCCTAAGCTCGTTCAGTTGCACTAGTGGAGCGACGGGCACCCTCGCCCGCCCACTTCAGTCCGCAGCGACCGCTCCCGGTTCCGTCCTCAGCGCCTTCTCCAGCGCTCCTTCATACGCTTCGCGCAACTCTTGTACGCTCGCGGAAATCTCCGGCAGCCCGTCCACCGTAATCTCAACTCGATCCCCGCCCGTTTCGCCCAACACATCCGCGAAGACTTCATACTCCTCCGCCACTTGTTGGATTCGCGGCAGGTGGATGGGGTCGCAGCTTAGCGCGACGCGACTGGCATCTTCCGCGAACAGCACGAACTCGAGTGCCAGTTTCTGCTTGGGCAATCGCACGCTAAGGCCCACCCCGGCCGGCAACGCCGACTCCACCAGCGCAACGGCTAAGCCGCCGTCGGCGCAATCGTGCGCGGACTCGACCAGCTCCGCCTCGATCATCGCCACCAGCGCGCGTTGCAGCGTGGCTTCTTTCTCGAGATCCAGCTCCGGCGGATAGCCCCACACCGCTCCCAGAATTTCTTTCGCGTATTCCGACGACCCAAACTCCGCCTCGGCATCGACCGCGTCGCCAGGCCGATTCGCGCGCAGCAAAACGATTGTTCTTCCAGCTTGCGCGAAGTGCATTTTCGCGGTCTTATGCACATCTTCGAGAATTCCCACCACGCCGATCACGGGAGTCGGATAAATTCCCTCGCCCAAAGTTTCGTTGTAGAAGCTGACATTGCCGCCGGTAATCGGCGTGTCCAGTTCCTCGCAGGCTTTGGTGATGCCGTCGATCACCTGCGAAAACTGCCACATGATGTGCGGTTTCTCAGGATTGCCAAAGTTCAGGCAGTTGGTGGCGCCGATAGGGGTTGCTCCGACACAAGCTACCTTGCGCGCAGCTTCGGCGACGGCGTGCATCGCGCCCAGGCGCGGATCGAGATAACACCAGCGGCCGTTGCCATCGAGCGCCATGGCGAGGCCGCGCTTGGAGCCCTTGATGCGGATCACGCCAGCATCGCCCGCTCCCGGCGCTTCGACCGTATTCGTCTGCACCATGTGGTCATACTGCTGCCACACCCAGCGCTTCGAACAAATGTTCGGGCTCCCAAGCAGGCGCTTGAGCTGGGCCGTAAAATCGGCGCTGTCGCCGAGGCGTATACGCTCCGGCATTTCGCGATCGACCGGAGGCTCCCACCGCGCGAGTGGACGCTTGTACACCGGCGCATCGTCGGTCAGCGCTGCATTCGGAATCTCCGCCACAACCTCGCCGTGTTCGAGCACGCGCATCTTGGCGTCCAACGTGACGCGGCCAATTTCAACCGCATCCAATCCCCACTTCTGGAACACGCGGAATACTTCCTCTTCGCGTCCCTTCTGCGCGACCAGCAGCATGCGTTCCTGCGACTCGCTGAGCATAATCTCGTAAGGAGTCATGCCCGTTTCGCGTTGCGGGACGCGGTCCAGTTCAATTTCGACTCCTGTGCCGCCGCGCGCACCCATCTCGCAGGTCGAGCAGGTCAAGCCAGCCGCGCCCATATCCTGTATGCCCACGATGGCCCCGGTCTGCATCGCCTCGAGGCAGGCTTCCAGCAGCAACTTTTCAAGGAATGGATCTCCGACTTGAACGTTGGGGCGCTTCGCTTCCGAACCCTCGCTGAACTCCTCGCTCGCCATGGTGGCGCCGTGGATGCCGTCGCGTCCGGTCTTCGAGCCCACGTAAATTACCGGATTCCCCTCGCCCGATGCGCGTCCGTAAAAGATCTGATCGCGGCGCACCAGCCCCAGGGCAAAGGCATTCACCAGCGGATTGCCGGAATAGCAAGGCTCGAACTTCACCTCGCCGCCAAGGTTCGGGACGCCGAAACAGTTGCCGTAAGAAGCGACGCCCGAAACCACGCCCTCCATAACAGAATGGTTCTTGTGGATTTCGGCTTGTGTAGCGCGGGCGGCCGCGCCCGCGTTTTCCGCAGCCTGAATCGGCCCAAACCGCAGCGAGTCCATAATCGCAACTGGCCGCGCGCCCATGGTGAAAATATCGCGCAGAATTCCACCGACGCCGGTCGCCGCTCCCTGAAACGGTTCAATAAATGATGGGTGATTGTGCGACTCGATTTTGAACGCGCAGGCCCAGCCGTCGCCAATGTCCACGATGCCCGCATTCTCGCCCGGCCCCTGCACCACCAACTTGCTGCGCGTGGGCAACCGCTTCAGGTGCACGCGCGACGACTTGTACGAGCAGTGCTCGCTCCACATCACGCTGAAGATGCCGAGTTCGGTCCGCGTAGGCTCACGCCCCCCCAGCAACTGTCTGATTTTTTCGAATTCTTCCGGAGTGAGGCCGTGCTCCCGGATCATCTCCGGCGTAATGGCAATAGGAGTGATCGCAGAAGTAGTCATCGGGGAATCTCTATTGTCGCATCTCCGCGAGCTTTTCGCATGTGGATTTTGTATAGGGCTGGCGCCCTCGCCTGCTGCCTTTGACCTGGCTGTTGGTCTTGACCGTTGAACCCGATTCGCCAGTTGCACCGATCAAATCAACGGCAGCGGTCGAGGGCGCCCGCTCCACACCACACCCACGTCTATACTGTCGCTGATGAAGTCGGTCATCGTCGGCACCGCCGGACATATCGATCACGGCAAAACCGCGCTGGTCAAAGCCCTCACCGGCATCGACGCCGACCGACTGGGAGAGGAGAAGCGGCGCGGCATCACCATCGATATCGGTTTCGCCCACTGTGAAGTCCCCGCGCCCGATGGCAGCCGGATCCGCCTCGGCTTCGTCGACGTCCCCGGCCATGAGCGCTTTGTGCGCAACATGTTGGCCGGCATCGGCGGCATCGACCTGGTGCTCCTCGTAATCGCCGCCGACGAAGGGATCAAGCCGCAGACTCGCGAACACTTCGATATCTGCCGCCTGCTGGCGATCCGCCGCGGCATCACCGTGCTCACAAAATCCGACGCGGTGGACGCGGAGACGCTCGAAGTGGTGCGGCTGGAAGTGGACGAATATGTGCGCGGATCCTTTCTCGATTCAGCACAATCGCCGATCGTTGCCGTGAGTTCGTTGACGGGCGCTGGCCTGGACGAGTTGAAGTCCGCTATTGCACAAGTCTCCTCCGAAGTTGCAGCGAGAAATTCGCAGGCGCTGGCTCGGCTTCCCATCGACCGCGTTTTTACCATGAAAGGCTTCGGCACCGTCGTGACTGGCACGCTGCTTGCCGGAACGATCCGCAAAGAAGAGGAACTCGAAGTCTTTCCCGCCGGCAAAAGGGTGCGCGTGCGCGGCGTGCAGGTTCACGGTTCCCCGTCGGAAGCTGCCGTGGCTGGCCAGCGCACTGCACTGAACCTTAATCTTGCAGGTCTATCCACCGAGGACCTGGGGCGCGGAATGACTCTTGCAACCGCGGACATTTTTCACTCCACCTCGCGAGTCGATGTGCTCCTTTCTCTTCTTCCCTCTGCAAAGGCATTGAAAAATGGCGCGCGCGTACACTTTCATGCGTACACAACGGAAACGATTGCGCAAGCGCGCCTGCATGGGATGAACCAGTTGAAGTCAGGAGAAGAAGCCTACGCACAACTAAGATTCGCCGAGCCCATGCTGCTTCTGCCCGGCGATCGCTTCATTGTGCGGCAGTTTTCGCCGGTCGTAACCATTGGCGGTGGCGCGATTCTCGATGCATCGCCTGCGACTCGCAAGCAGCGCGTGGAAGACAGGACTGCGTTTCTCAAGATCATGCGCGAAGGTTCTCCCGAACAAGTACTGGCAGCGCGCGTCGCACGCCGGGGAGTCATCGGCATGCGTCGCGGCGATGTACCCGGGGAAATGAACGTCCGCTGGGAGGCAGCGGCAGCGCTCGCAGTCAAGGCCGGGTTGCTGGACTGCAATCAACTGCTGGTTGCGCCCGCGGCATACGCCGCGGCAAAGGCGGACACACTTGAAATTCTCAAGAAATTTCACGATGCGAATCCGCTGGTGGCCGGGATCGGGAAGGAGGAGTTGCGCGACCGCGCCAACCTGGGCCCCGAAGTGTTCTACAGCGTGCTGGACAAACTGGTGGGAGAGAGAAAACTGGACGTCGCCGGCGAAATCGTCCGCCTGCCCGGACGAGGCGTGGTCATGAACGAGGACGAGGCTGAATCCAAAAAGATCATCGAGCAGGCGTTTGCGTCCGCCGGGTTGCAAGTTCCTTCCCTGAAAGAAGTGCTGCTGAGTCTGAAGATCGACAAAATCCGCGCCCAAAAAATCGTCACGTTGCTTTTGCGCGACAAGATTCTGATCAAGATTTCAGAGGAACTGGTCTTCCACCAAAGTGCTCTCGTCGATCTGCGCCACAGGATCGCCGCGCTCAAAACTAGCGCGCCGAAGATCGATATCGGTCGCTTCAAAGAGATGACCGGCGTCAGCCGCAAGTATGCGATTCCGCTGCTGGAGTATCTGGATCGCGAGCGAGTCACGCGGCGTGTGGGAGATGAGCGTGTGATTCTGTGATTGCGTGGCGCGGGCGCGGAGCCTGCCCTGAGCGGAGGAGAAGGGCCTGTCCAAGCCAAGCGCAGTCCAACGGGACGGGGCAGAACCCCGTCGCCACACAAACTCCTAAATCTGTTCTTCTGGAAATTCCACTTCCAACGCCAGTGGCCCTGTAACGCGGTTGGTCAGGTTCGCCAATCCAATGAGCATGTGCAGATCGACGATCTGCTCGTCGGACAAATGCTTCTTGAGGTCCGCAAAGTCGGTGTCGCTCGCGCCGTCCGGAGTGCGGGTAAGCTTTTCGGCATAGCGGAGCGCGGCTTGCTCGGACGCGTCAAATCCCGCGTAGTGTCCTTCCTTCAGTGTTTTCATCTGCTCGGGCGTCAGCCCAGCCCGTTTCGCTCCCTGAATGTGGTGCTGCGTGCAGTAATGGCATCCATTGATTAGCGACACGCGCAGATACACTGCCTCGTATAGCTTGCGATCGAGCGAACGTCCCACGCTGGGATAGAATCCGAGAAAGTTGCCAAGCATCGCCGGACGATACGCCAGCGCCTTCTGAATATTGCCGGGCTTGCCCTTCAGCTTTCCCTCGTAGATTTCCTTCACTTCCGCGCCAGCTTGCGCCGGTTCAATCAAGTTAATTCGAGCCATGAAATTCTCTCCTGAGTTGTGCGTCCTATAATAAACAGATTCGGCGAAGTGCGCCGGGGGTGCAGGGAACTGGATCTCCACCAAGCGGAGCGAAATGAAGAAAGTGCAAGTGATCGGGGCGGGCCTGGCGGGATCGGAAGCAGCGTGGCAGTGCGCGCGCCGCGGCGTCGCCGTGGAACTCTTCGAAATGCGCCCGCTGCGCGCGACTCCCGCTCACCAGACCGGCGATTTCGCGGAATTGGTCTGCTCGAATTCTCTGAAGTCCGAGAGCGAGAACACCGCGCCCTGGCTGTTGAAGGAAGAAATGCGGCAAGCGGGATCTCTGCTGCTCGAGATCGCGCGCGAAACCGCCGTTCCCGCCGGACATGCTCTCGCCGTCGACCGCGCCGAGTTTTCGCGCAAGGTGACGGAAGCAATTTCGCGAGAACCGCGGATCGTCATTCGCCGCGAGGAGGTCGCGGGAATTGAAGACGGCGAGCTCACGATTATCGCGACCGGGCCGCTGACATCGGACGCTCTCTCGCACGAGATCGTGAGGCTGAGTGTTTCTTCCGCATCGCAGTGCGAGGCCGGCGCCGACCCTTCGCGGGTGGGGTCGCCCGCGCCACACAACAATCTGTACTTTTACGACTCCATCAGCCCCATCGTCGAATCCGATTCCATCGATATGAGCAAGGTGTACCTCGCGGCCCGCTACGACAAAGGGTCGGCTGACTACATCAATTGTCCGATGTCAAGAGAAGAATACGACCGATTCTACGACGCGCTGCTGGCAGCGCAATCGGTGGAGCAGAAGGACTGGGAAAATCTGAATTACTTCGAAAGCTGCCTGCCCATCGAGGAAATCGCCCGCCGCGGACGCGACACGCTGCGCTTTGGCCCGATGAAGCCCGTGGGCCTTAAGGATCCTCGCACCGGCAGAATTCCCTACGCGGCGGTGCAACTGCGGCAGGAAAATCTGCGCGCCGATTCCTACAATCTGGTCGGATTTCAGAACCACCTGAAATTCGGCGAGCAGGCGCGCGTGCTCAGCCTGATCCCCGGCCTCGAAAACGCTCGCTTTCTCCGCTACGGACAGATTCACCGCAACACGTATATCAACTCGCCCGCACTGCTGAATGCCACGTTGCAGATGAAGGCGCATCCCCAGGTGCTGTTTGCGGGGCAAATCTGCGGAGTGGAAGGCTATGTCGAATCCATCGCCACAGGTCTGTTGGCGGGAATCAATGCTGCCGCGCTGGCAGCCGGAGACGAGCCGTCGCCGCCGCCGCGGGAAACGGCCTTGGGCTCGCTGATCCACTACATCACGCGGGCGGAGAGCAAGCACTTTCAGCCGGCGAATATCACCTTCGATCTCTTGCCCGCGCTCGCAACGCGCGTTCGCGACCGCAAGGAACGGCATCGCCAGCAGTGCGAATTGGCATTGCGCGAGTTCCACCAGTGGCAAAGTCGTTGCTGCGGGCAAATTGCAGAGCCTTGGCGTCGCTAGGGATAGCGATCCCAAGAAGGCGGAACAGGTTCCTGTTGTCTTTTCAGAAGATTCGCTTTAGGGTGCTGATGTCAGTGTGAGGTTCGCTCCATGCCGGTTTCTGCCGTCGATTGCGTACAACCCGCCCTGCAGCACGCGCGGGAACAACTCTTCACTCGTTTCCGCTTCGGGCAATGGTCGCGCCTGGCGCTGGTTGGAATTCTGGCGGCCGAACTGCACGTCGGCGGATGCAGTTTCGGAAACTTCGGGAACAGTTGGCCTCGCATCCCACACAAGAATCAAAGTGAGTTGCTGTCCTCTTCGAGGTTGCCGTTTGGCGCGTACCCTTCCATTCCGCATCATATTTCCGAACACATCGCGCAGTTCCTCGGACTGATCGTGGTGGGCATCTTTGCCTTTATCGTGCTGACATCGGTTTTGCTGTATGTCAACAGCGTGTTCCGTTTCATTCTGTTTGACTCGGTCCTGCGGCGGCAATGTTCAATTGGCGAGGGATGGCGAAACTGCCGACGCGCCGGCGGCCGATTTTTTCTGTGGCAGATTGTGTTCCAGATTTCGGCCTCGCTTTTTCTGGCGATTCTGATCGGCTTACCCTTGGCCCTGGCTCTGGCCGCCGGCTGGACGACGGACCTGCGCCAACACATCGGACGAACGGTTGCCGGAGCGATTGTGCTCGGGGGCCTGTTCTTGGTATTTGTGCTGATAGCGGCAGTGGTGCACGTTTTGGCCAGGGATTTTCTGGTGCCGATTATGGCTCTCGAGAATCTCGATTTTGCCGACGGCTGGCATCGCCTGTTGACGATGATCCGTCCGGAGAAAGGACGCTACGCCGTTTACCTGTTGCTCAAGCTTGTGTTATCCATTGCCGCGGGCATTCTGTTCGGCATCATCGCGCTCCTCCCCGGACTGCTGGTCTTCGTCCCTGCCGCTCTTGCCGTGGTGGCGGGCCACACCGCGGGGATGGGTTGGAGCGTCACCACCATCAGTCTGGCGATCATCGTCGGAACTTTGCTTCTGCTCGTTTTTATTTACCTCGTCGCTTTGGTGTGCGTGCCGGCCACCGTCTTCTTTCCCGCCTATGCGTTGTACTTTCTTGCCGCTCGCTATCCGGCGCTTGATGCGCTGCTGAATCCGGCCCCGCCGGCCCCGGAATTGCCTCCAGTTCCCGAATCTCCGCCGCCGTTCGAAACCCCGCCGCTGCCGCCCTCGGCGGAACCGATCGGATGATCTGAGCCGAAGCGATCTCCCGTTACGAAAGTATCGAGAGTAACCTTGCCGTCATCGCGCCCATCCCTCACACTTGTCAGGATGCAGTTTTCCCGCTCCCATCTCGCGATCGCGCTGGGTTCCTCTGGCCTGCTCGTGCTCGTGTTTCTCGGCTATCTCTACTGGCTCAGCAGCCAAGGGCCGGTTCTGGCACGCTCCAACGAACGTGACACCCTAACCCAGATGCCGGTGAGCATCACCATGAATCCTTTCCGCGATCGCACGATCGAACGCACCGCGAACAGTTTTATCGCGGCGATGCGCGACGGAAATTGCCGCCAACTACTCGCCGTGTGGGAAAAGGACTACCGCAGGAAGCGAGCCGACTTTCTATGTAACTCCGAAGCGCAGCACCCGCTGATTTCCTGGAACCTGGTGGATTGGGAAGATGCGCCGCCTCTTGTGATCCTGCACTATAAGGGCCAGCGCTACAGCACGCCCAGTCAAGACGCAACTTACAAAGATCTGTTTTCAATCACCGAAGAGAAGAAAGATTCCGGTTGGACAGTTACCAAGTACGACGCGTTCTATTAAACTTGGTGTTGGAATCCCTGGCGCGTTCTGCCTCTCGCCAATGAGCGCCTTCCCGACGACCAGCGACTAACGACCGACGACCGACGACTGGACTTACCCCCCAATATGCACCATCGTCCGCGACGCCGGCACAAATCCCGGCTCCCCAATGTGGTGCCGCTCTTCTTTCTTCTCCACCACTTTCACAATAAACTCAGCCAGTTTCTCGTCCGTGGCGCCGCGCCGCATCAACTCGTGCAGGTCGTGGTCCCACACGGAAAATAAACACGTCCGCAACTTGCCGTCCGAGGTAATCCGAATCCGGCTACAGTGGCCGCAGAACGGATGCGACACCGGCGCAATAATCCCAATCTCGCCCACGCCATCGCGGAAGCGATAGCGCCGCGCCGTTTCGCTGCGCTCGTGCGTAATCTCTTCCAGCGGCAGATACTCCGACATGCGCCGGACGACTTCATCGAGCGTAACCACAATCTGCGGCGTCCAAACCCTGTCTTCCTCCAGCGGCATGAACTCAATAAAGCGAACCACCACCTGCTCTTCTCGCGCAAACATCCCGAAGGGAATGACCTGATCTTCATTGAAGCCGCGCAGCAGCACGCAATTGATCTTCACCGGATCGAGCCCAGCCTTCCGTGCCGCCCGCACTCCCGCCAGCACGCTTTCATATCCATTGGGCACGCGCGTGATGCGCGCGAAACGCTCCGGATCCACTGCATCCATACTGACCGTAACCCGGTCCAATCCAGCCTCTTTGAGCGGTCGCGCAATCTCAGCCAGCAGCTGGCCGTTCGTGGTCAGCGCAATCTCAGGCTTGTTGCCTTCCAGCGTTCGCAGCTTCGCCAGGTCGCGAACAAATTCCACAATGCCCTTGCGCAACAACGGCTCGCCGCCCGTCAATCGAATCTTCGTGATCCCCAACCCAACCAGGATCCGCGCCATCCGCAAGTAATCGTCGAACGGAAGTTCCGCATAAGCCGCGCCATTGGTCCCCGTCCGGCAATAAACACACCTATAGTTGCATCGATCCGTGATCGAGATTCGCAAGTCGTGAATGGAGCGCCCGAAATGGTCGGTAAGTGGCATTCAGCGATTGACACGCAAAACGATTTCAGGAAAGGAAGCAAGCAGGCAGGCACAAACCCAGCGAGCGTTTCCTTTCCAAACACGGGAGGCGCAGACGTTTCCATCCGCACCCTCGAATCGCGCCCATCAATTCCAGCGCAATCCTCGTCCCCGCCACCAGAGAATCTCCCAGGCTGCGGGGATCGGAAACTCGACCTTCATTATAGATGCCAAACCCGGGCTCCGCGAATGCTCGCCCCTCCGCAAGCCTGCTAAACTCACCCCATGAAGGCACTCGTCATCACTCGTTTTGGCGGTCCCGAGGTTCTCGAATTGCAGCAAGTCCCCGACGCCCATCCCGCGCCCGAGCAGGTTCTGGTGAACGTGGAGGCGGGCGGCCTGAACTTCGCTGATCTGCTCACCGCCCGCGGCGGATACGCCGGCACTCCCAAGCCTCCGCTCACCGCCGGACGCGAATTCGCAGGCCGCGAAGCGGCGGACAACCACGCCGGACGCCGCGTCATGGGCTATACGCAATGGGCCGCTTTCGCCGAACGAACCGTGGCTCATCGCAACCTCGTCTGGCCCGTCCCCGAAAACTGGACCGCCGAACAAGCCGCCGCTTTCCCCGTAAATTTCTTTACCGCCTACTTCGCTTACTGGAAGGCCGGCTTGCTCGGCCAGCAAAACGACTCACCCGGAGCCCGCGTCCTGATCCACGCCGTAGCCGGAGGCGTCGGCACCGCTGCCGTGCAAATCGGAAAGATTCTCGGCATCGAAATGTATGGAACCTCGTCTTCCGAAGACAAGCTCGCCCGCGTGCGCGAACTCGGCCTGCAACACGGCATCAACTACAAGCAGCGCGATTACGTCGAAGCGATCAAGGATCTGACGCGCGGCGAAGGCGTCGATGCGGTTTTCGAAATGCTGGGCGGCGAACACGTCGCCAAAAGCGTCAAATGCGTTCGCGACTTCGGACGCGTCATCGTCTACGGCGCTGCCACCGGCGAAACTCCGCAACTCGACACCCGTCTTCTCTACGCCAAAGGCGCCAGCGTTCACGGACTCTGGCTAAGTTATCTCAGCGCCAATCGCCCGCTCATGGAAGCAGCATGGAAGCAGCTCTCAGCCTGGTTGGCAGCCGGCAAACTCAATCCCGTGGTCGGGAAAGTCTTCCCCCTGGAGCAGGCCCGCGAAGCCTACACCCTGATGCAGGAAGGCAAGAACTACGGCAAAATCGTGCTGAAGATTAGATTCGGCATCTCGTTTTTCACCGATATATGCGACATACCTAGTGCGGCATCTACGTTCGGCGACGCCACCAAACCGGCAAACTAAGAGTCGCCCATGCAACGACAGCATAGATAGCGACAGAGAATAGAATTAGAGCTAGAATCTGTGGTCCACCATGGCCCGGGGCAAGCCACGATGTCAACGCTTCCGCCGGTTTCAGGAGGCTGACTACAATGCTCTCTGTTTTTGAAAGCTTCTCCTGTTGTGGTTTGATGGAGAAATCAATAGTCAATAAAACGCCATTCAGCACGATAGAAATCAGGAACGCGATCGCAATTTGCCAAAGTTGTCGGGTCGGCTTCACTATGATCGCCTCACAGTCGCGTAACGCAGATTTCCTACCACGCGCATCCTGCACGATTGCCTAACGCACATTGGCGTGCAGCTTCCTCTGCCGCATTGTTAGTACTCATAGATAGCGCTTCCCGACAGCCTCTTCTTTAAGTTTGTCATCCCGCATCTTGTCATTCCGTTTTCTACGTTTTGTCATTCCGAACGAAGTGAGGAATCTGCATTCTCTCGCAGAGCCTCGAACTCCAGACAAAACACTCTCGCCGTGTTACTCCGCCGCCGCGCCGCTAAGTGTTGCTAACGCGGCGAAAGGCCGCGCGTCCAATACCTCAACAAGAGTTCGCGGAGAAAAAGAAACTGGGAACCAACTCTAACCTCGATTCGTATCTTGTAGCGAACCAACGTGGGGTGGACGAAATCAACTTCGATCCACGGAAGAGAAATGCAGGGTGACGGGACTGGCGCACGCATGGTTTGGCGGCCCTGGATGCGCCGAGTCCAGCAAGAAGCACGAGTTTGAGGCCCGCGTCTTCTTGCGTCACCCTGACATGCGGATTGTAGGACTTTGCACGGAAAAGGCAAGCCTTCAGTCGAGCGCCGAACCACCACCAGCCGCCCCGAATGTCCCGGCCAGAAGTCGGGCAGAAAGCGAAGGAACCTATGAAACTGAACAATCTGGCAAAGACTGTTGTGCTCGGGCTGGCCGTACTGCTCGCGTCGAGTGCGTTCGCAAGTAACAAGAGCACTGTGCAACTCCACGAGTCGTTCGAAGTCAACGGACAGCAACTTTCTCCCGGCGAGTATCAAGTCCGCTGGGACGGCACTGGATCGAGCGTCGAAGTAAGTTTCATGCAAGGCCGGAAAGAGATTGCCAAGGCTTGGGCAAAAGTCGTCCCCCTCGACAAGGCCTACGACTACGACTCGGCAGTCGTTCAACACGACGGCGGCAAAGCAACGGTTTCTGAAATCCGCTTCGCCGGCAAGAAGTACTCTCTAGCGCTCGGCGCGAACGAGAAGGCCGAGATGAGCGCAGGGGCAGGGAAGTAACGGACTCTACTTCGGGAAAAAAGCTAGCAAGGGAGCACCGCAGTGCTCCCTTTTGTTCTTCAGTTCTTCACCGTCAGCGCGTCGGAGTCAACGGCTTTTTTGCCGGAGATGCCTTCCAGACCGGCCAAAACGCCGCGATAGTCGCTCTTGTCGCATTGCATGGCGAAGCCGCCTTTTTTATCACCGTCAACCCATGTCAAACCGACGTAGTGTTTTTTCGATTTCGTAAGGGCCATTAGAGCGCCAATCCCAAGCGATATGACAGCCAGTCCGATCGCGGCTCCAATGCGCCGATGAACATCTTGTCCATAACTGATTTCGGTTATGCTTGACGCCGGAATCGTAATTACGTCCCCTTTGTCTCCCACCAGGCGAACTTGACCGGCGTCGATGTACAGCTTCATCCCTGTCCCGGCCTTAGCGTCGGGCAACGAACCGCCGTCATAGGTCACCTTGTAGCTGTTGTCTCCGGCAAAGGCCATCATTGGGATTGCGATACAAAGAAGGACTGCCACCAAGCTTCTCATCTCATCTCCTTCAACTCGCTGGCAGGGTAACACATCGAGGGAAGTCTGGCTGTGACCAAAACCCTAGAATCAGAATGCGGGGCCCTAACGAGGTGGTGATGCGATCCGCGCGCTGCCCTAAACGCGTCCTGAATCCGTCGTTCAGTACTTCGGCATCTTCGGATCGACCCGCTCCGCCCACGCTGTAATTCCGCCAGTCAAGTTATGCACCTTCGCAAAACCAGCTTGCTTGAGGAATGACACTGCCTTAGCGCTGCGTCCGCCCATCTTGCAATGGACTACGATCTCGCGGCTGCTGTCCAGTTCACTTACCCGCTTCGGCAGGTCGCCCAGCGGAATGAGATATCCGCCCAGGTTACAGATCTGATATTCGTGCGGCTCGCGCACATCGAGAATGAAAATGTCGGACTTAGCGTCGAGCTTCTTCTTCAGCTCTTCCACCGAAATCACAGGCACGCCGCCGTATACCGGTTCTTCCTGTCCGCGAATGCCGCAGAACTGATCGTAGTCGATCAACTTGGTGATCGTGCGGTGCGTGCCGCAGACGGGACACTCGGGATTTTTGCGCAGCTTCAGTTCGCGGAACTTCATGCCCAGCGCATCGACCAGCAGCAAGCGGCCAGCGAGCGAATCGCCTTGGCCGAGAATGAGCTTGATGGTCTCGGTCGCCTGAATCACGCCGACCAGGCCGGGCAGAATGCCGAGCACTCCGCCTTCGGCGCATGAAGGAACGAGGCCGGGCGGCGGCGGTTCGGGATAGAGGCAGCGATAGCACGGGCCGTCTTTGGTCGCAAACACGCTCGCCTGTCCTTCAAAGCGAAAAATGGAGCCGTAGACATTCGGCTTGCCGGTGAGCACGCAAGCGTCGTTGACCAGGTAGCGCGTGGGAAAATTGTCGGTGCCGTCGGCGACGATGTCGAACTCGCGAAATAATTCCAGCGCGTTGGCGCTGGTCAGCTTCATGTCGAACGGCCGCAGATTCAGGTACGGATTGATCGCCTTCAGTTTGTCGGCGGCGGAGTCGAGCTTCTTGCGGCCTACGTCGGCGGTCGAGTGGATGATCTGGCGTTGCAGGTTGGTGTAATCGACAACGTCGAAATCGACGATGCCGAGCGTGCCGACGCCCGCAGCCGTAAGGTAAAGCGCGAGGGGCGAACCGAGTCCGCCTGCTCCTATGCAGAGGACTTTTGCCGCCTTAAGCTTTTGCTGCCCCTCCATGCCGACTTCGGGCATGATGAGATGGCGCGAGTAGCGGAGGATTTCGTCGTTGCTTAGGACGGCTTCGGAAGGTTTTAAATCAGATAGCGGGGCCATAAAATCCCTATTGAATAGAATCGATCTCCGCCGGCGGCCTTGGAAGGGTGCGGCTCCAGCCGTGGCACTCAAAGCCAATAATGACGAGGGCTCTAACCCCTGAGGAATCGGTTACCCCAGGGCAGCAGCCGCCGGCAATGGACGGTACTATTGAAATCGTATCACCGTCTTTTAACGCGGTCGCTTCTTTTTGCAGGTAGCGCATGTCTTCGTCGTTGACGTAGACGTTGACGAAGGCGCGCAGTTTGCCGTCGTCGGTATAGAGATGGCGCTTGAGGTCGGGATGCTGCGCGACCAGGCCGGCGAGGGCCTCGCCGACGGTTTTTCCGGGAACATCGACGGAGGCTTGCTTGCCTGAATATTGGCGGAGTGGGGATGGAATCTGAATCTGGGGCATGTAGATAAAGATGCTGCGTAGGGATGGAGGATGCAAGTGGAACAGGATATCCTCCCAGTTCCGCGGCGGACGGGCGTAGCGCCCGTCGCTCCATCGTCAAGCTTCGATTGCGATTTTCTCGTCCACAAATTTCTTGTCGGATTCGTCTGTGCCCGTCAGTTCGAACGAATTCGTAATCGCCGCCGCGCCCTTTTCCACGCTGGTAATCACATACGAACAGCCAAACCAGTGCGCTTCCGCCAGATCGGTGGGCGACCATCGCGCGGGGTGGTCGGGGTGGGAATGGTAGAAGCCGACGATGTCTTCGCCGCGCTCGCGGCCTTCGCGCTGAATGCGGATCAGTTCCCTGGGATCGATGTTATAGCGGTTGTGAGGTGAATCCGCCCGCGTGTTGCCGCAGGGGGCGACGCTTGACACGGTCTTTGTTACGGAACCATCGCCGTCGTCGCCGAACTGCCCGAGCAAAACGCCGCAGCATTCGTGCGGGTAGGTTTCTTCTCCGTGCCGGCGAAGGGAGATACAGGCGGATTGCGGAATTTTCAACATTGCCAACTGTTCACCGTAGGTGATATTTGCGCCGCGTGCCTGTAGAATGCGTTTTCGCTCGGGGCGTTGATCGTGTTCGCTAAAGCCCCGGTGACTAGAGTAACGTGCCCGCAATCTTAAAAAGGTATATCTATACTAGCGTCGCTACATTCTCACGTCATGGGATTCGCGGCGCGGAAGTTTGGTTCCATCGAATGCGCGCGCGCCGCATCTAACCGACGAGAGAGAATTGAGTCTATACAATGACAGCGAAAGTCGAACAACGAACCTACGAAGACGCGGTCGCCTGGCTGAAGGAACACGGCTTCGACCTGATTGAAGCTCCGGGGACGCAAACGCGCGTCTTCCTGAAGAAGTACACCTGCTCGGCGGCGATCCAAAAGACGGATGACGGCGGCGCGAAAATTTTCGCCTATCCGGGGTACATGATCGGCAGCGAAATTTCCAAGCTCGTCAATCGCGGCTACCAGCAGTTTCTGAAGACTACGAAAACCGAAGTCGCGGCCACCGCCGACCACCTGAAGGCGTTGCAACAGTTCTCCGAAGAACTGAAAGAAGCGTTGGGAACGCCCAGCCTCTATAACGAATCGCTCGGAACCACTAGCGAGTCGTACCACTACGATCGCATCAAAGACCGCGACGAACCGGAGGTCGACCGCCCGAAGCGGCCGTGGGAAACGGTGAGGGTGAAGGTCGCGGCGGTCAAGAAAAGCCGCGCCTAGCGCCGCCGGCCTTGATGGTACGCGCGAGTCAAAGTCGGTTCGGCTGAAAAATTCCGGCGATACCCTTCCGGAGGCTGCGTTGGATCTCGAACTCAGAAGCAAACTGCTCCGCTATCTCGGCCTATTTTGCCTTCTCACCGTCCTCGACGCGATCTACTTCCACGGATTCCTTGCGGCTTTGCGAGGATCGGGCGAAGTCATTGAGGTCGGCGATCTGATGCGGCCGCTGATCAAGTTCTGCGTGATCTCGGCATTACCCTTCGCCGTTTTGGCCTACTCCGACGACAACTGGCGTTCGGCCGATGCCGCTCCTCTCTGCCTCACGGCATGGCTGGCGGTGTTTGGCGCTTATTCAGTCAAATATGGCGCGCAATGCCCCATGTCGGCTCTTTTCCCATTTTTCCCGCTGGTCCTTTCGGCGCTGCTGGCGCATGCGCTCGGAACGTTTTGCAAGAAACTCGTTCTCATGAAATCGACCTAGGAAATTGCAGAGGTAAGAGGTCAGATTGCAGAGGTTAGAACCTTCGGATTGGTTTTCACCTCTGCAATCTGACCTCTTACCTCTGACCTCGATCCATCGCCTCATTCGCCAGCCGGTCCGCCGTCTGGTTGTGTTCGCGGAGGGCGTGGCGAATTTCAAAGTGCTCCAAGCGGCGCACTAACTGCTGCGCCTCGTCGTACAGCTTGCGCAGTTCGGGATGCCGCACCTTGTAGATGCCTTTCATCTGCCGCACCATCAGTTCGGAGTCGCTGATCACCTTCAGCGCCTTGATCTGGTTTTCCGCGGCGTAGCGCAGCGCCGCGATCAGCCCCTGATACTCGGCGTAATTGTTGGTGTGGTGTCCAAGGTATTCGCTAAGCTCGGCGACCGAATTGCCGGAAGCGTCAGTGACGGCGACCCCATAACCAGCGGGCCCAGGATTGCCGCGGGCTCCTCCATCGACATGAGCGGTGTGGGCGGCGGGCGCGGATTTCGGCGCAGCGAAGAGGTTGCTGGAATCGGAAGAGCGAGAACGGGAGGGCATAAATCGAGTTTACAACGCAGGCGTGAAAGTCGCGCCGTTCGCCGAGAGTGGAGAGGCATTCGAAGCAAAGTGTGCAATTTTGACCAGACCTGGGCCGCGGCAAAATGAGACAAAGCTCTTTAGGCAAGGAGACTACTTGCCGCGCCCATCTGGGCGCGACACCGTTGGTCGACCGTTTATCGAGGGTTCATCGAGGCTGGCATGTTCTATTCCATTTGGCTGCTCGCCGCAGCGCTCGCCGGTTGGGCCGCCGGCGAGATTGCAGGGGACGGCGGGTTCGGAACATTGGCTGACGTGCTCCTCGGAATCACGGGCGCTTTCGTGGTGCGTTGGTCGGTGGAGAACATCGGCATTTCCGTGAACAATGTGTACCTGCTTCTGTTCTCGATCTGGGGAGCAGCCGCATTCCCAGCAGTCCTGAGGATTGCGCTCCGGCGCCACCATCGGGCAAAAGCAAGATCCCGGCTCGAAAGCGATTAGCAGCCTGCTTTGAAAGAGCGTGGTTCTCGCTGGATGACGCCGTGGGGAAGTTCTGGCGGAGTCCGCGGCACTCTTCTTCGGAACTCTGGAGTGAAAGCGTGAACGATACGGTATGAACGATACGGTAAACGAGCAGGCGAAGGATCCAGCGAACAACAAGGCAGAAGATAAGTCGGAATTCAACTGGGTCACCGCGCGCGCGGCGTGCACTCCGCCGAAAGTTTTCGCCGAACTCCGCCGGCAAGTGGAGGAAGACTTAAAGACGCGCAACGATCTGCGCCCCAAGAACGCTCCGTATGAATTTTCGCTGGACGGAAACATCGATCAGTTCACGGTTCTTTTGAAGGCTAAGGATCTGAACCGGTCCATAACATTCAAGCTTGCCGAGCAGGCCATTGAAGTGCTCGACGATCAAGGCAATCCCATGTTTCATGTGACCTTGACCATGAATGACCAGGGCGAGTGCAAGCTGCACGCAAACGAGCAGGAGCGCGAATATTGGCAGGTACGGCGAATGGCTCTTGAAGATCTGATGTTTTGACGAACAGAGCAAAGCGTTTGCTCCACGCCATCCTGGGCTGACGGCCCGGAGATTCCAACCCTGTTCTATCGTCCCGTGGCCAGCCTTGTAGCCAGCCGTTGCGGTAAATTCGCGGCCAGAATCTTTTCCTGGGCCACGCGCAGGTTATACGGCACGCGATAGAAAGTAACGATCCACGCCTCGGAGTCAAACAGGGCAAACGCGGCCCGCCAGTCGCCATCGCGGGGCTGTCCGACCGACCCGGGGTTGATGAGATAGCGGCGATCCTTGCGCAGCGGCCAGTCCGAGGACTCCAACTGCCCCACGGTTCGATATCCAGGACGATACACTTCGCTGATCTCGCCCGTCAGCACGAAGCCCCCCTGCAGGTGAGTATGTCCGAAGAACGTGACCGGAACCTGATTGGTGATCAGCGGCTCGATGGCATCGCGGGCGCTGACCATGTATTCATCTTCGTCGAGCGCCGAGCCGTGGACGAACTGAATGCCGGGCAATTCCTCGACGCGAATGGGGCCCTGCGGAAGTTCGCGGAGCCAGTCGAGATTTTCGGGCGTGAGTTGGTCGCGGGTCCAGAGCGTCGCCAACCCGGCGACGGGGTTGAACTCCTCCAGGTTCATGAGCCCGCTGACGGCCTTGTCGTGGTTGCCACGAACGAACACGTGTCCCAGCGACTGCGCTTTCGCCACCACTTCGTTGGGATTGCCGCCATAGCCGACGGTATCGCCCAGATTGACAACGAGGTCGTGAGCGGGCGCGGCGGCCAGGCAAGCGTCGAGCGCTTCGAGGTTACTGTGAATGTCGCTAAGTAGAAGGATGCGCACAGAGGGAGGATTATAGCCTTTTCCGGCAAGGCGCGACGAGGGCTGGGATGGTTTGGCGGTGGCTCATTTTGCCAATACGTTTACCACAAAGGACACGAAGGTTCACTAAGGAATAACAAGATAACAAGAACCTTCGGGGCACTTCGTGTCCTTCGTGGTTCAGAATTTCCTGGGGTCGCAGGTTTAAAGTGACCCACTTCCGCTGAATTGGCTACTGCGGCGCGGCCTCCGGCTCCGCCAGCTTGCGCTCCGGCAAAAAATACGAAAGCGCCACGAACACAAAAATGAAAAAGGCGATGCGCACATCCACAAACGCCAGCGGCACCGCGGCCACGTAGAACAAAAGTGAGTTGAGATTCTTGAACAGAATTCGCCGATGATAGCGCGCCAGGTCGGGGTTGTCGCGGTGCTGATGAATGATGGCGGAGCGCAGCAGGACGAACGACACGGAACACAGCGCCAGCACCACTCCATACAGCGCCACGGCTCGCGGATCGCGGCAATTATTGCCCATATACGCGGTGACAAAGGGAACGAGCGACATCCAGAACAGCAGTGTGTTGTTCGCCCAGAGCAGGCGAGCGTCGGCGCGCCGAACCGAGTGCATCATGTGATGATGGTTCACCCACATGATGGCAACGACGAGAAAGCTCAGAATATAGCTGAGAAACTCCGGAGCAAGGCTGCGCAGCGAAGTTAGCGTCGTGTCGTGCGGAGGCTTCAGCTCCAGCACCATGATGGTGATGATCACAGCGATTACGCCGTCACTGAAGGCTTCGAGGCGGTTGGTGCCCATGCCGTCCATTTTTATCAGAATCAAGCGCGACGCTGCGAAAAAACTAGCTGCGCTCGTTCCGGAAGGGCATGATTCGCCGCCTTACAATTGCTGCGACAAGTAGTTGGCGATGCCCATCTCCTTGATGGAATGCAACTGCGCCTCAAGATAGTCGGCGTGGCGTTCTTCGTCCAGAATCATGCGCTCGAACAAAGCCTTGGAGCCGTCGTCATTTGCCGCGACGCACACCTTCGCGGCCAGGTTGTATTCGCGCACGGCATCCTGCTCGTCCTTGAGGTTAATCTCCATTTGCTCCTGCACCGTGCCGCCCAGTTGCGGCTTCAATCCGACGTCGACTACAGGCGTGCTGTCGAGGAAAATAATGCGTTCAATCAGGCCTTCCGCGTGCTTCATCTCCTCCATGGCCCGCGCTTTCGTGCGCTCGCCCAGCCGCGCGTAGCCCCAGTTCTGGCACATCTCCGACTGCGCCATATACTGCACAATCGCCGTCAATTCCGCGCTTAGAGCCAAATTTAATTGCTGAATGACCTTCTTGTCGCCATGCATGGTTGTGCCCCTCCGTCCCCGCCATTGTCCAATCTTGGAGAGCCGCGGCGATGTGACGAGGCGCACACCAGCGCGGACACGCGGCCCACGTTCTTGACACGGCTATTTTTGGCCTTTATCCTTACGTATTGCTCCCTGGGAGACTTTCGTCTCTGTGCGCACTCCGCGGGCCTTTGCGGTAATTTGAGTGGGGGCGGCGGCGGTTCCACGTTCCATGTTCATCGAACCATATTCATCGGACCATGTTCATCGAAATTAAGGATCTGGAAATAAACCCGGTCGATTTCCGGGAGGAGTTCAGCCCCGGTCTGATCGATCTGGGCGAAGAAGTGCGGCAGCGGTCGCCGCTCTGCACCTCGGGTCGCGTGGATCTGGTCGAAGAGCATCACGGCAAGCACCAGGTGGTGCGGGACATCCGGGTTAAAGGCAAGCTGGAGACCAGCCTGGAAGTGCCTTGCGCGCGCTGCCTCGATCCGGTCGTGCACCAGGTGGAGCGCAGTTTCGATCTTCTGTACCGGCCGCTGGGAATCGACTCCGGCCACGCGGAGCTTTCGGTGACCGACGCCGAGGCTGAGATCGGGTATTACGAAGGCGAAGGCCTGTTGCTCGAAGACGCATTGCGCGAGCAGGTGCTGCTGGCTCTGCCGTTGAAGACGATTTGCCGCGAGGATTGCAAGGGTTTATGCGCGCACTGCGGCAAGAATTTGAATGAAGTGCAGTGCTCGTGCGTGGATGCGGTCGAAGATCCTCGCTGGTCGGCGCTGAAAGAGATAAGAGACAAGTTGAGTCAGTAGGACGTTGTCAGTTATCAGTTGTCAGTTGTCAGTAAAAACGGGTTGACTGAAAACTGAGAACTGACAACTGAGAACAAAAAAGGAACATCATGCCGAATCCGAAACGCAGACATTCACAGAAGCGCACCGCAACGCGGCGTGCCCATGACTCGCTCTCCAAGCACTCGCTGTCGGAGTGTCCGAACTGCCATGAGCGGAAGATGCCGCACCGCGCCTGCCCGAAATGCGGAACCTACAAGGGCCGCGAAATTGTTGAGGTCGAAGAAAAGTCCTAGTTCCTCTCTTCCATGCCTACCGTAATCGCACTGGATGCGATGGGGTCCGACAAGGCGCCGAAGCCGGAGATTGAAGGCGCGTTGCAAGCGGCGCGCCATCACGGCGTGCGCGTGCTTCTAGTTGGTCCTGAAGCGCGGCTGCGGGCCGAACTGGCGCGCTTTCCCGGCGCGCGGCGGCTGCCGGTGGACGTAGTCCACGCCAGCGAAGTCATCACCATGGACGACAAAGTGGATGCGATTCGCGCCAAGCGCGATTCGTCGATCCGCGTCGGACTGCGACTGGTGCGCGAGGGCCGCGCTGCCGGCTTCGTGACCGCCGGCAACACCGGCGCAGCCATGGCCACCGCCAAAGTCGTGCTCGGAGCGCTGCCCGGCGTGGATCGTCCGGCGCTGGCGGCCGCGTTTCCCACCGTGCTGAACACGGCTGCCGTTCTGTTAGACGTTGGCGCGAATGTCGATTGCACGGCCGTCAATCTCGAGCAGTTCGCGGTGATGGGCGACATTTATTGCCGCTCGATTTTCGGCATGGAGCATCCGCGGGTCGGCCTGCTTTCGATTGGCGAAGAAGAAGGCAAGGGCAACAATCTGACGCGCGAAGCGTTTCAACTGCTCAAACGGCTTCCCATCAATTTCATTGGCAACGTCGAAGGCCGCGATTTATACAACGGCCACGTGGACGTAATCGTGGCCGACGGATTTGTCGGCAACGTTGCCCTGAAGACCTCGGAAGGCGTGGCCCGGCTGGTGCGCGCCGTGTTGAAAGAGACCTTGAAGTCGACGATCACGCGGCAGGTCGGCGCCTATATTTCTCGCAACGCTTTTTCCGATTTTAAGAAGCGGCTCGATCACACCGAGTATGGCGGCGCTCCGCTGTTGGGAATCAAAGGCGTGTGCATCATTACGCACGGATCGTCGAATACGAATGCCATCAAGAACGCGGTGCGAGTGGCCGCGGAGTTCGCCGAGGGCAAGGTCAACGAAGCCATTGAGCGGGAACTGGCGCAGTTGAGCGCGGCGGTTGCAACGTAGGGAAGGTCAGAGGTGAGAGGTCAGATTGCAGAGGTAATATCCCGCGATGAGAACGCCTTCACCGGAGGAAGTCGAGGCAGCCAAGACAGAGCGTGGTGGGTGGACGGGGGAGCAACTTGCCAAATGGGGAGTGCCTTGGCCACCGCCGAAGGGTTGGAAAACCGAACTACTGGAGCGTTGGCAGCGAGGAAAACGGGAGGGAACTTGCGACTGATCGATCTGACGGCTCTTGGATTTTAACCTCTGCAATCTGACCTCTTACCTCTGGACCTTATTACTTATGACGCACAATTCTTCTCGAATTGCCTTTCTCTTTCCCGGTCAGGGTTCGCAAGCCGTTGGCATGGGAAAAGAACTCTCCGACAAATACCCGGTGGCGCGTCGAACCTTCGAAGAAGCCGACGACGCGCTCGGTTACAAGCTCTCCGCGCTTTGCTTTGAGGGTCCGGAAGAAAAACTGAAACTGACCGAGATCACGCAGCCAGCGATTCTGACGGCGTCGGTGGCGGCATGGCGCGTGCTTCAGGAGCGAGGCCTGCAGCCGGATTTCGTCGCCGGGCACAGTCTGGGCGAGTATTCGGCCCATGTGGCCGCGGGCACGTTGACGTTTGCCGATGCGGTGCGGACGGTGCGCAAGCGCGGCAGGTATATGCAGGAAGCCGTGCCCGTCGGCGTGGGCGCGATGGCGGCAATTCTGGGAATGCCGCTCGACCAAGTCAGCGCAATTGCTGCCGAAGCTGCGGGCGATGCTGCGAACGGCGCGGCACAGCGAGAAGTCTGCCAGGCAGCCAACATCAATTCTCCCGAGCAAATCGTGATTTCAGGGCACGCCGGTGCCGTCGAGCGCGCCATCCAACTCGCCACCGAACGCGGAGCGAAGAAGGCCGTGAGCCTGCCGGTGAGCGCGCCTTTCCATTGTGCGCTGATGCAACCCGCGCAGGATCGTCTGGCGATAGATCTCGGGGCGTTGATTTTTCAGAATCCGTCGTGCCCAGTTGTCTGCAATGTCGATGCCGCGGTGATCACTTCCGCGGAGGCCGCACGCGAAGCGCTGATTCGCCAGGTGACCGGCACGGTACAGTGGGCGCCGTCGGTGCGACTATTGATCGACAAGGGTGTCAGTCTATTTGTTGAAGTCGGTCCAGGAAAAGTTCTGTGGGGACTGATGCGGCAGATTGACCGCTCAAAAACCTGCGTGACCGTGGGAGACGAGGCGTCCCTGGCGAAGGCACTAGGACAACTGGTGAGGGAGTAGCGTCAGGGATACACTTTCGACAGCAACCCCGATCTGCTAATCGTCACAATGTATGGTGGGGAGTTTCTTGCTACGAAGGCTTGAACCTTCGGCATCGCAAGGATGAAGATATCGGCCATCTCCCGCGCTTGGATACTACCAGCCGTCAGCGTGAATACCCGTGCCTTTGTGGTGCTGACAGCAGCAAGCTCCGATGCGCGGTATCGAATCCTTTTGTCCTTGGTTAGCACAACCCACCCGCGACGGCTAACCTCCGACAGCCACAGGTTGTCTGGCGCGTCCGGCGGAAAATAGTCGTCATGGACTGCTACGCTGTGACCGGCGTTCCGCAGCGCGGAAGCTAGGATCTGCTTGCCAAGCGAGCGGTCGATGAAAAGGACCAATTGTTCAGGCAGCTTCAAGTTCTAATTCGCACCGGATCGCTTCTTCGATGTCCAGGTCCAAACGACCGTAGTCAGCGGATAACTGGCCCACGGATTCTCCAGCCTTGTACCTCTCCGCAACAATCGCGGTTGGAATTCCCGTACCTGCCAGCACGGGTTTTCCAAAAGATACGAAGGGATCGATGACGACGGACCTTGGCTCTTCCGAGGCCCGTTTCCTCGTGAAGGGATACAGGCGCAACGCAATACCCTTGGCGTCTCTTTCAACTCGTTTCAAATAGGTCTCGAGAAGTTCTTTCATCCCCAACTGCCCGGCTCGACTCGCATTGATCAGCTGTCCATACTTCTGTACGAAGAGGTCGAGTCCATCCGTGGCAAATCTCTCTTCCGCCAATGGATGCCTGGAATCAAACTCTTTCCGCAAATAGTCCAAAGCGTTGCGAATCTTGTCTAGAGGCACCTGATGATTGCGGCGTAAAGCATCTAGGACGTGGACTTCGACCAGGTTGATGAAGGACAGCGAACGGCGGGCCGTGTCGGGCACCTCTATAATTGGTTTGAAGAATCTGCTACCCGCCTTGGTGGGGTATGGCCTGCCCAGCACCCACGATCTCACAGTTGCCGTAGGCGCAAGGAGATAGTGCGAGGCTTCGGGCACGCTATACACCGGCATGTAGCGAGGGTCGTGATTCCCGTAGAAGCTGTGTTTCCCCTTCACGAAGCGGAGTATAGCACTGATCTACCACAGGATGAACCAAGGCCCGCAACGCCGGGGAAGTAAGCCTTTCAGTACGGATACACCGTCAGTGTCTTATCCGCTTTCTCCACGAACATGCGGGCGTGTTCGGCGCGTTCGTTGACGATGACTTCGACCACCACGCCTCCGCCGCCAAGACCTTTGGTGTTGGCCGAGCCGTAGATGCTGTGCGATTTGATCAGGCCCCACTCGCCGCCCGGCCCCCAATCGCGATAGAAATCGGCGTACGTGTACTGAGAATATTTTTCTCGATGTTGCAGCCAGCCGGGATCGTTGAAGTAAATTCCGTAGGCGACCTCGTAATGTTGCTGCTGCAGCGCGGTGAAGAACTTGTCAACGGCGTGCTCTTGAGGCCAATTGCGATAGAACCAGCCAAGCGCAGCCAAGAGGATGACGGCGCCAATCGTCGCCGCAATCGCAATCTTGCGCCGTCGGGCTTTCGCGGGGTCGTAGAGTGGAGCGTCGAGCAGGGTCATAGGTCTTCATTCAGCATAACGGATTCGCAGGGAAGAAAGACAGGCGTCAAGCCAAAAACGGGGGACGGACGAGCAGCCTCGCCAGGCCTCACGCTGCATCAGAGGCCGTGACAAGCCGGCGCCCGACCCGCGCCATGCGAGGAACGAGAATCAAAGTCACCGCGTACAGGAAGATCGACACGGCCGTGGATCCCGGGTGCCCATGTTGCAGGTCTTCGAACAATAGCTTCGCCGTGACCAACGCCAGCGTGCCGTACGCGATCCAGATCAGTTCTGTCCGCTGCCAACGGGAACCGCTGAACGCCAGCGCGAGCGCGACCACGCAGGTAATCAGTGTGCGGATGACGGCCACGTGCGATGCGCCGAGAGTCATTCCAATCGCGGCCAGCCACACCAATGCAGAAACCAGGAAGATGATCACGGCAGCGACCGCCAGAATTGCCGAGAGCGTTTGCAGGAGCCGCTGGTTCCAGCGATCCGTGCGGAAGCGGCCTCCGACCGCGTAACACGCAACCGCCGAGGCGGCAACGATCCAGACGATCCATCCCGGCACAGCTGGGAACGTCCCGGCCAGCGCTCCCGCGGCATAACCCAGCAGTCCGGATGCGTACGCCGCCGCAGCCAGAAACAACAGGCCATGGAATTCGAGCGTCAGTCGAGATGCCCGCACGCCGAGCAGCGTGGCCACGATCGCAGCCACGCTCAGGCACAACGCCAGCGGCATTGTCGGGAGACAGAGAGAACTGCCCGTCAGGATAAGAGCGCCACTCCATGTGGCATACACGTGGTAGTTCCGTTCTTCGTGGTAGCGGTCGAAATGGCGATAGGCAAGCGCATAACACGCTGCCGAGAACAGTAGGCAGATTACGCCCAGGATTGGCGCAGCGGCCGTTCCGCCGAAGCGCAGCACGCTGAAAGCAGCCAGCAGGAACACAACGACGGCTTGCCCGATCTCGAAAAATCCGATCTTCTGCCGCTGCCGCATCGTCCGGAAAACGATGCTCGTTCCATAAACCAGAAACAGAATGCACCCCAGCGCCAGCAATACCGGCGTTGCGATGCTCTTATAGTCCGAGGGAGGACTCCCCTGGCCGGAGTAAAGATAGAGCAAAATCAAAATGGCAAGATCCGCCGCGGCCGCTACCGGCGGCCTGAGCCAGAGCCAGCGGTTGCTCCCCGCCGCCACTTCGCTGGCCGCTGCCATGAGCAGCAGCGCTGAAATGAAAGGCGTCAGATCGCGTGTCGCGATCAGCAACCCGAGGGCGGTGAGAACCGCAGCGACATTGGCCACCCACACCACCATGGCCAAACCGCGCTTCCAGGCCAGCGCGTATGCCGCCACCGCGAAGACGCCGACGATGCCGGCGGCCGCCGAGGTTGGCAAGACCTCGAAGCGCAAGGTCAGTTCCCAGAGCATGGGAGCCAGGATCAAGGCCGCGGTGGTCGCATAAACAGCACTCGCAAAGCGCGCCGTTGAAGGCATTCGCGACGCCCAGACCAGCCACATCCCCGCATAGGCAAGCGCCAGCACCACCACGGCCAACTTTGGCAACGAGCCCGATTCGGCCACGGCCCGAAGCAGATAGGCGCCGGCGATTCCGAGCATGGCTTTGCCCAGCACCGAGAACACTCCGCCTTCTGGTGCAAACGACAATGCGGCGGTTGGCTGCACCGAGACCGGAGTGTCCGGTTCGGCGGCTACCAACACTGCCGCTTCGGAGGGGCGTTCGAGCGCGGAGATGCGGCGTTCCAGTTCCTCAACGCGTGCGGTGAGCCGTGCAAAAGCGTCGAGATCGTCCATAATCTCCACTCGCTTTGAGGCTAAACAACAAATTGCCGGTCGAACCTCGTGCGCCGAACGCCGGTGCTCAAAACGTGTAGATGTAGCTCGTATGGCGTTGCGCGGAAATCAGCGCGCCGGTGCCGCGCCGGCCAGCGACCCAGCATTTTTCTCCGGCCACGGAGGCAGAAGCTTCACCAGCCCCCACAAAATGATCAATGGCAGAATGGTGAGCACAATGGCCATCAGCAGACCTTCGCGCGTGACTAGGCCCATCTTGTACGTCGTGTATCCCAGAAAGCTCTTCGAAAACAGCTGCCCCCCGATCACGACATTCCAGCGCATGGCGAAAATACCCATCAGCGTCAGGCATCCGGCGAGAGCGTAAATGCGCTTGCGGGCCATTTCGCCGAGCCGCACCACCTGTGTCAAGGCGAGCAGCGTGATCGGAGTAACCGTGCCCAGCAATATCTGGACTACGATGTGCGACACGTACAGCTTGGTATGGACCATGAAATCCAGGCTGCGGAAGCTTTCATCGGATTCGTAGATGCGGTGAATCAGGTCGAGCATTTCCAGACCGAAGTCGATGATGAAGGTGTAGAGCAGGTAACGCGCTATCGTGTCCACGCAGCGCATATCGATCGTCTCTTTGCGCGCCCACGTCACAAACATGTAGATCAGCATTACCGTCGCGATGCCCGACACCATGGCCGAGAAAATAAACACCACCGGCATGAGCGGCGACGACCACCACGGGTTCGCCTTGATCGAACCGAAAATGAACCCGACGTAGCCGTGCAGCAGAAACGCCGAAGGGATGCCGATGAGGGTTATCACCCAGCCCACGCGTTCGTCCACGTGGAGCGCGTGCTCACTGATGTTGTTCGATCCCAGTGTCATGACGCGATAAATCATGCGCTTCCAGCCGGTGGTGGATTGCGACAGCACCACGATGTCGCGCCGGTAGTCGAGCCAGATTTCGAACACCAGAACCGCCATCAGGTACCACAGGTACACGAAACCGAACATGGCCATCGCGGAGGTCTTGTGCGGCGTCAGGTACATCTCATACGAACGTTCCGGATGTCCAAGGTGCAGTTGCAGCGGCAGCGGCGCCACCAGCAGGAAAGCGAGGGCCGTCAGCAACGCCAGTCGGTAGGTGGGCTTGACCTCCTGCACCTGGAAGACGCGTTCCAACGAAGCCAATATGAATGCGCCCGCGACCAACCCCGTGAGAAACGGGTACAACACGATCAGCACGCTCCACTGGAGCTCGATTTCGTTTGGATACATGAAGCCTTCAACGCCAGGCATAAACGGTCAACGGTCTCCTTATCGCACCAAGCTTCATTGCACCGAACCTCATCGCACGGAACGTCATCTCACCGAACCATCCAGGCCGTTGTAGAAGACCTTGGCGTGGGTCGCCATGTAGGGTTTCAAAACCTGAATGCTGTGGGTCTTCAGGAACTCATGAATCGGGTCGTTGGGATTCTTCAAGTCCGCCAACTGACGCGCCCCGGTCGGGCAGGATTCGCAACAAGCCGTGGTCAGCCCCTTGGTGATCCGGTGATAGCAGAGCGTGCACTTCTCAGCGGTCTCAGTTGCCGGGTTGATGAAACGGCAACCGTAGGGGCACGCCTGAACACAGTAACGGCAGCCGAGGCAATACTTCTTGTCCACGAGCACGACGCCGTCGGGGCTGATGAAGGTCGCGCCCACCGGACAAACCTGCGTGCAGGGTGAATCCGCACAGTGGTTGCACAGCTTGGGCACGAAGAAGTTCTTTCCGCCTTCTTCCTTGGACGGAGGAAATCCCTTCTTACCGCCGTCGGGCGAATCGACGTGAGGATTCTCAATGTCGTAGTCCGTTACGTGGTAGCGTTCCACCCAGGTGCGGAAGTATCCGTCGGGCACATCGTTTTCGGTCTGGCACGCTCGCACGCAGTTGCCGCAGCCGATGCATTTGGGGAGGTCGATCAGCATGCTCCACCAGTGCTCGGACAATTTGTAATTGGGGGCCGCTTCCGGGGTTCCGGCCAGGACGTGTTTCCAGGCAATTGCCGCCGCCGGCAGCAGAAGCAGCATGTGGCGCCGGGTAACGTTCATTTCGTCCCTCCGGGCGCAACTTTAGTCGTCGCCGGGGTCGTCGCCTGGGCCGTCTCTCCGGTGTCAATGGCCGGACTGTGCGGCTGGTGGCAGGTATCGCAGGGTAGCCCGGAGGAGTGGTCGGCCGAAGCGACCTGCGGGAAACTCTTCGGTTTGGCGATGTTGGCTTCGTGACAGCGAACGCAGAGCACGGCCGTATCCAGTTTGGCGGGCTGCACCGAGGCCGGGTCCTCGGCGTGTTTCGCCTGTGCGCCGTGGCATGCCTCGCAGTTGACGTGTACGTGCTTGCCGGCCTTCTTCTTGTCGAGGACGTCGCTGTGGCAGTCTTCACAGGCCTGGTGGCCGGCAAAATTCACCGGGCGAGCAGCGATCTCGGCCAGGGCGTCTCCGCGGTAATGGCCATACTGGCCGAAGCTCTTCGGCACAAGAACCGCGCGCACTCCCACAAACACGAGGATGCCGCAGACGAAAACAGCGGCTAAGCGGAAGATGTGTCCGGCATCTTTGAAGGCATTCATAAAAGCTGCCCTCTCAGATAACGCAGTCGGTTGCCCGGTGGCTGTGCGCGAGATCACAGTCAGACGTGCTTCTGATTACAATTAGGAGCGCCGGAACCGGGACATTGTCCCCACTTTGCGCGAAACAGCTTGTTCTTGTAAGGATTCCGAGACGTGCTGTACCATAGCCGCAAGGTTCCCATGGCCAGTGACCGCCAAAATCGGCTTGCGATTGTGCAGTTCGGCCGCATGCTGCACGAAAACGGATTTGTTGCCGCCACCGACGGGAACCTTTCCGTTCGCCTCGATGAACATCGCCTCCTGGTCACTCCTACTTGCATCAGCAAGGGCAGGATGCGCGCTTCGGACATGGTAATCGTTGACATGGACGGCAAACGCCTCGCCGGCAAGCGTCGAGTTTCAAGCGAACTTGCGATGCACCTGCTGATCTATCGTCTGCGCCCCGACGTGCATGGCATCGTCCACGCCCACCCGCCAACGGCCACCGGATTTGCCGCTTCCGGCTATGATCTCAACCGTCCGCTGGTCTGCGAGGTGGTCGTCGGACTGGGCTCAATCCCGCTGGCCCGCTATGGCACTCCGGGCACACCCGAGCTGACCGATGCCCTCGAGCCTCTGATCCCGCACCATGATGCCATTCTGATGGCGAATCACGGCGTGGTGACGTTTGGCTCCTCGGTCGAAAGTGCCTACATGAAAATGGAAACGGTCGAGCACTTCGCCAAGATCGCCCTGGTCACACACCTGCTCGGCAACGAGCAGCCGCTCGGCGAAAAAGAAGTGGAGAAGCTCCACCAAGTACGCCACCGCTACAACGGCGGATCCATACCAACCCCGCGCCGCAGGCCTGTGGCGGCGGATATTCTGCAATCGGACAGTCTGGAATCCGACGGAGAACCGAAGGAAACAACCGGCAGCCGCCGGTAGGTTACTCCCCGCCGATCCGAAACCTCACGCCCGCGCGAAAATTCACCCCCAGCGCCGGATATCCCACCACCTCGTTGTAATGATCGTTGAGCGCGTTATCGACATTCGCGTAGGCCGTAATTCGCGAATTGACCGCGTACCACCCGCCGAGATCGACGCGCGCATAGCCGGCGGCGTGGTTGACGAGGGTGTCGACAAAATCGGAATCCGGACGCCGGCCTACGAAGCTTCCTCCCAGATTCGCGCCCCAGCGCGTTCCGAGATAGCTGAGGAGCGTCGTGGCGGAATGCTTGGGGCGCCGAAGCAAAGGACTTCCCGTGTCAAATACAGGATTGCAATAGTTCGCCGCAGTGCAGAGCGGAGCCTGCAGAATCTGCGTCGAGGTATAGGTATAAGCCGTGTTCAGCGACAGTCTTTTCCAGATTCTTCCTTGCAATTGAACCTCGGCGCCGTGGGCAAGAGATTGCTGCAGATTGAAAAACTGATACAGGGTGCCCGGAGGGTTGCCCATGTACTCCACGGTATTGGTCCCATATTCAATCTGATCGTGGAAGAGGTTGTTGAAGTAGGTGGCATTTAGAGCCCAACGGCCGGCCAGCAAGCTCTGCTGGAATCCGGCTTCGAACGCCCGCGTGCGCACCGGCAAAAGACCGGGGTTCGGGACGTAGCCCGATCCAAGATTGGCGAAGGTCTCCTGGAAATCCGGTTCCATGAACGCCGTGGCATAGGAAAAACGCAAGCGGGTTCCAGAAAAGAAATCCCCGCCTCGCAGCGCCAACAGAGTCAGGGCGACCCGTGGTACGCCCGTGTTGCCGAAGGTACTGCTGTGAACGAAACGCCCGCCCGCAATGACGGACAGCCTGCCCAGCGTGAACTGCTGTTGCAGGTACGCGTTCTGGTCGAGGCGCGTGCCATTGGTTTCCGAGAAATAGGTAGGGTAATTGACTAATGCGTTTTCGTTTTCGATGCGATATCCCAAGGTTGTGTGCGCCCAGGCGCGCTCCGAGTAGTCGCCCTGATATTCGAGCGCCATGTGATTGACGTGCTCGTCGTAGAGAGAGGCAAAGTTGTAGGTATTTCCCTCCGGACTGTTGTCGTTATAGCGATAGAAATAATCGGATGCCGTGAGGCGATGTTGCCAGCCCGAGGGAGCGGCGACGGTAAGTTCGGCGCTTCCCAGCAGAGTGTTGGTCTGCGAGTCCCCAACTGAAAGTGGCGGAACGGGCGCATCGCCGTTGAAATCCCACTCCCCCGGGAGCCCCGTATGACTGTTGGAGTGGCGCACACGCACGCGCAGTCCAACCCGGTCAGTAATGGCCGCGCCGGCATTCGCCCCCTGCAGCGAATCCGAGTAGGCGTCGTTTACGCCCTGTCCGTTGCTGTTGAACTGGTCGCCAAAAAAGTTGTAGTCGAAACGTCCGTGGGTTCCAGCCAGAGACGCGTAGCCGTTGGCCGTCCCGAAGTTTCCTCCATCGGCGCCAAAACGGAGTTCAGGGACCGAAGTGCTTCCGGTGCGCGTCCAAACCTGCACGACGCTGGTCATGGCATCGGAGCCGTACAACGTGCTCTGCGCGCCCCGCACAAATTCCAGGCGATCGGCTTGCGCCAGCGGCAGCGTTCCAAAATCAAACGTTTCGCCCGCTTCACTGATGTAGACCCCATCGACAATCATTTTGTTGTATGTAGACTCCCCGCCGCGCACAAACAGAGATGAAATTCCGCCAAGTTGCCCCGCAGTATTCACGACCGCGCCGGGTAGAAAGCGCATGGCATCATCGGCCGCAGCCGGGTTCATCGCTTCCAACTGCCCGCCGCTCAGGGTGTCAACATCGGCGCCCGCCGCCTCGCTCGGAACCGGAGTGCGGGTCGCGGTCACGACCACGGTTTCCGCCGCCGTTGCCAGGCGAAGCTTGATGGTGGTGATACCCTCGGTTGGAAGATCCTTGAAAGAGAGATCCGCCGCTTCCACCGCGAAGCCCGGAGCCAATACCAGAACCCGGTACCCGCTGCCTATCGCTTCGCGAAAAATTACGATCCCTTCCGCCGACGTGCTCAGCGCAGCCACTGGTGCGGACTTGCCCACCTTGAGCAACTGCACCTGCGCGCCCGCGACGGCGGCCTCCGAAGGGTCTATCACTTTGATTTTAATTTCGGCGGAAGCGCTGGGCGCGAGACTGATCACGCAAAGAACAACGACGAGCGGAAAAAGAAATGTAGCGAAAACACGGGTAAGCGGCATGGCACGTCTCCTTTATCACGCGAAAGGGTTGTAGTGGACGGTTCACGCCGGTCTCCTGGCTTCGCGAGTCAGAATGTGAGCTTGCTCTCAGTGAGCTTTCACTCAACATCCGCTTACTGCAACCGGCCTTCCCAGGGCCTTCTAGAGATCCCCAGTGACCGATTGCGTTGTCCTCGCTTACAGTTGCGCGGCAGCGCGGGATTTTCACCCGCTTCCCATAGCGCCGGCGTGTCGCCGGCCTACGATCATGCGCGAACCCAATTTGAGAAAGAACAAAAACAGCAGCCCCGCCAATCTACTGGGCGCGCCAGCACAAAGTCAAACGTGCGGAGCGCGTCGGGCTCTTCACTACGAGTTCTTGAGGATGGGAAACTCCGCCGATCCCACCTGCGCAACGTGTTCCTCGGCGTAGCCCGTGACGCGTTCGAGCGCCTCCTGCAATTGCCGGTGAAACTCGCTCATCGCCGCATCGTCCGCGCCGGCGGGAACTCGAATCTTTGCGCTCACGCGCACCAGCGCCTTTGAAAACGGTTTCGGAATCATCATCGCATCCCACGTATTCAGCACCCAGGCGTCGTTCAACGCCACGTAGAATGCCGCCATCGGCAAGGCGCTGGCCCGCGCCAGCAACACCGGTCCCGGCTTGGCCACGTTCTTCGGCCCGCGCGGACCGTCGATCGTGAACGCCACCGAATTGCCTTTTTCCAACTGGCTTTTCAATCCCAGCAACCCGGTTGCGCCGCCGCGGCTGCTCGAACCGCGCACCGCGACAAAACCAAGTTTTTCAATCGTCCGCGCGATGTATTCCCCGTCGAAGCTGCGGCTCACCATCACCGCGAACCCGATCTCTCTCCATAGCCAGGCGCTGGCGAAAACGGCGCGATGCCAAAACGAGTAGATCACCGGCTTTTCGTAAGTCGCGCCGGGAGGCGAAGGCGGCTCCTCCCACGAGATCGAATACCGCACCGTCGGACCAATCAAAGAAATGGCCAGATATCCAGCCCAGCTGATGAACCACAAGGAGATTCTCTCCCGCAGCGAAAACCGGTGCGTTATCGAAACGGAAGGCGGCTCAGGCGCGACGGCGGCAGAGGGAGAACTCACGCCGATATTGTAGCCGGGAAGGAACGGTTTAACTGAAAGCTGAGAACTGAAAACTGAGGACCGGTCTTCTACCCTTCCAGATAGGCGACGATCCACTCTTTCAGCCGCTGCCGGCGTTCGTCGCTGGCGTCAAAGCGGATTCCGAAGATCTTGTTCGGCTTCTCCCATGTAACCTGCCCGCGGATCCAGACTCGGGGCAGCGTTAGCAGGGAAAACGACACCTCCACATGGCTGTCGCGTTCCGGCATGCGATTACCCTTCAGCGACATTCCGCCCGAGCTGATCTCCAGGCTGGTGGCGGTGATGCGGCTACCGTCGATCGAGACGACCCCAACCTCGGTCATCACCGGGATCCGCACGTAACGCTGGAATTCGTGCAGCACCAGCATCTGCGTCGAGCGCACCAGCTTCATCGCCGCCGACCTCTCCAGCGGTTCGTGGAAGATTGCGTTGATGCACAATTTCGAATACCGCATGGCATCCTGCGCCGTCCCGCCCAGCCCGAAAATAATGATCCGGCTGTTGGAAGCCGAACTTCGCGCCAGTTCGATAATGCTGCCGGCGCTCTCACCCAGGGGCAGAACGCAGGCCTCGAACTTTTCGTGTTGCAGGCGATCCACGCGCTCGCGTGCAATCGGAACCGTTTCGATTCCATATTGCCGAAAGCAATCTGTCACCAGTTGAGCCGACGCTTCGCTCAAGTCAAACATGGCGACGCGAGCGGTCGTTTTTCGATGGGCAGGGAAGGCGGCAAGTACGGCGCCGGTCGAACCAGACGTAAGTCCCAATGGATGAACTCCTCTGAAACCCCATTCTGACGCGCCTTCTCAAGCTCGCATAGGTTTCCAAAGGGCCTAGATGTCTTCCAAATGGGCGGTGACGGAAGTAGTACCTGCACGCGTCGCCCCTGCTCCCTTCGTTTGCCTCAGGTAAGATGTTGCCAACCTTATAGTTATCCGCCGTAACCGGAAGATGATTACTTTAAACGACATCCAGTCAGCCCTTGGCCGTATTCGCGCCTCCATCTATCTTTCGCCCTGCGCCCTCTCGGCGACGTTTTCCGAATCCACCGCCAACCAGGTCTATTTGAAGCTCGACAACCTGCAACGGACCGGCGCTTTCAAAGAACGCGGCGCGCTGAATAAATTGCTCTCGCTCAGCCCCGCAGAACGCGCCCAAGGCGTGATCGCGGCCTCAGCCGGAAACCACGCGCAGGGCGTCGCCTATCACGCCGGCAAGCTCGGCATCCGCGCCCAGATTTGCATGCCGCTGACCACGCCGCTCATCAAGGTTTCGGCGACGCGTGGGTATGGAGCCGATGTGATTCTGCACGGCGCAAACTACGACGAAGCGTACGAAGAGTCCCTGCGCCGCAGCCAGGCCGAGCACCTCACCTTCGTGCATGCCTTCGATGACGATGCCGTCATCGCGGGGCAAGGCACCATCGGGCTGGAACTCCTCGAACAGCACCCCGACCTCGAAGCCGTCGTCGTCCCCATCGGCGGCGGAGGCCTGATTGGCGGCATCGCCTGCGCGCTCAAAGAATCAAGGGCCCATTCGAATCGAAAAATTCAAGTCTTCGGAGTTCAGCCGTCGCGTCTGCCGTCGATGAAAGTTGCGGTCGCCGAAGGCAAGCCCGTGACACTCGCAGCCGCCTCCACCATCGCCGATGGCATCGCCGTCCGCCGTGCTGGCGAGCGCACCCTGCCGCTGGTTCAGAAATACGTGGACGATATCGTAACCGTCGAAGAAGAAGAAATCGCCAACGCCATCCTGCTGCTGCTCGAACGAGAAAAAACTCTGGCCGAAGGCGCGGGAGCGGCCGCCATCGCCGCCCTGGTCAACCGCAAACTTCCCTTGGTCGGAAAGAAGGTTGCCGTGCTCGTCTGCGGCGGAAACATCGACGTAACGCTGCTCTCGCGCATCATCGAACGCGGCCTCGTCAAAGACGGACGCCTCGTGCGCCTGCGCGTCCACCTGCCTGACTACCCCGGAGCGCTCAATCGCCTAACTTCGATTCTCGCGCAGCATCGCGCCAACATCGTCGAGACCGACTACGACCGCGCCTACCACGGCGTGGGGCTCGGCGAAACCGCGATCGAAATCACGATGGAAACCCGCGGGCCCGACCATATTGCCGAAATAATCTCCGCTTTGGGCGCGGCGGGATATACGCAGGAAAGAGTGCTGTAAGCTCGTGGAGGGTGGTCACTTTTGTCCGCCAGCCTCAAGCAGATAGCGTAAACTCACTCAAACTGCTTCCGAAACCTCTCCATCTGATCCTTAATGTCCGAAAGCTCCCGGCGCAGTTCCGCCATTTCTTCTTCAAGACGCGCAATGCGCTCCGCATCCTCCGAATGGCGCGAAACCGCCGCAACCTGCGCCGGGGCTTCCTCTCCCCATAAGTCCCCCGCCAGCAAGTGCGCATACCGCGATTCCTTCGTTCCCGGCTGTCGAGCCAGAACCCTCGCCAGCGGCGGCTCGCGCTGCATCAATTTCTGTATCGCCGATTGCACATCCTCCAGCGCCTCGAAACGGTGCAGGCGCTCGGAGCGTCCTCGCAACTCGCCCGGCGTCTGCGGACCGCGCAGCAGCAGCACGCACAGCACCGCAATCTCCGCGCGCGTGAAGTTAAACACCTCCTGCAAACGCTGCTCATATTTGGTCACGCGGCTATCGGCTCCGCGCGCGGGGCCGGCCATGCGCTGCTGCTGCAAGCCTTCCAGCGCGTCGCGCACCGCGTCCTCGTCCAACTGCATCACCGGATCGCGATTCGTTTTCTGATTGCAGGCATTCACCAGCGCGTTCAGCGACAGCGGATAGTACTCGGGCGTGGTGATGTCCTTTTCGATCAGCGCCCCCAGCACGCGAATTTCGTTTTCCGTCAGTTTGATTTCCATGGGATTTCAATCATTGTACCGACTGAACAAGGCTGGTAGAGCGCCCAGCGTCCCCGCACGGCCACGATTCTGTTCGCGCTAGCAGACACAGTCTCGGAGCGCCCGCATTACCGTTGTTATCTGGCCTTTCCGACCGTCTGCCAGCGACAATTATTCAAGTCTGCCCGATGCAGTGTCAGGGCGGGAACCCCACGATTCGCAATGGGAAAATGCCTCCATCTCGACCGCCGCGTGGTGCTATTGGCAGTTCTGCTCGCCGGCATGACGCTGGCGGTTTTCGCTCCCGTCGTCTCGTTTCAGTTCATCAACGTAGATGACGGCGTCTACGTCGCCGCCAACGATCATGTGCAGCAAGGTTTGTCCTGGCATAATGCAGCCTGGGCACTGACGGCGCTCGAGGCTGCCAACTGGCATCCAGTAACCTGGCTCTCCCACATGCTGGACGTGACGCTTTTCGGCCGCAATCCCGGCGGCCACCACGCCACCAGCCTGGTCATCCATGCGCTGAATGTGATTCTCCTGTTCCTGTGCCTTCGCCGCCTGACCGGTGCGCTTTGGAAAAGCGCGCTGGTGGCCGCGCTCTTCGCCGTGCATCCGCTGGCCCTGGAATCGGTGGCCTGGATTGCGGAACGGAAAAACGTGCTCTCCACGCTGTTCTTATTGCTAACGCTGTGGACGTATACCGGATACGCCCGCAAGCCGGGGTTGCTCCGCTATCTGCTGGTGGCGTTTTTCTTCGCGCTCGGACTGATGTCGAAACCCATGCTGGTGACCCTGCCCTTTGCGCTGCTCTTGCTCGACTACTGGCCGCTCGGGCGCTTGGGATTTGCGCGGAAATCAACCAACGTCGTAGATGGCACGGCTGTCTTCTTCCGCAGATGCACAGAGAAGCTGCCGCTGCTGCTGTTGGCCGCGGGAAGCGCCATCCTAACCCTGAAGGCCCAGGCGCTCGATACGGAAATCAAGGTTGTGCCCTGGCCGTCAAGACTAGCGAACGCCCTGCTTTCCTACGCAACCTACCTGTGGCAGATGCTATGGCCCGCCAAGCTCGCGATCTTCTATCCATATCGCGACCGATCGATCTTCTCCACGGCAGTGCTGGCTTCGCTGGCATCCATCTGCCTGATCACGGCACTGGCAGTCTGGCAAATCAAGAAGCGTCCCTATCTTGCGGTGGGCTGGTTCTGGTACTTGGGGACACTGGTGCCAGTAGTGGGCTTAGTGCATGTGGGAGATATCGCTCACGCCGATCGTTACACTTATGTTCCGCTGGTGGGAGTGTTCGTCGCCATCGTGTGGGGAGCCGCGGAGCTAAGCTCGCGCATTCCCACTCTGCGTTATCCGCTGCTCACTGGCGCGGGATTGGCGGTCGTGGCGCTGGCCTCGGCGACCGCCCGCGATATTTCTTATTGGCATGACGGCATCCGCGTTTCCGAGCATGCCCTCGCGGTCACTGGACCGAACTGCCTGATGGAAAGAGCGCTGGGCGAGGCATATTACAACCAAGGGCGCATCGACGCAGCGCTGGAGCATCTGACGCGCTCGCTCCAGATTCACCCGACCGACACCGCGCTTTTCGAGATTGGCACCATCAACCTGCAGCAGAAGAAATTCGACGAAGCCGAATTTTATTATCGGCAGGCGCTGCGCTATCCCGGAGAAGCGCGAACCTCGGCGCAGATCCACAACAATCTGGCGGTGCTCGAAATGCAGCAAGGGTCGCTGGCCGATGCGGAGAAGGATTTCCAAGAATCGGTTGCCCTCGATCCCAGTTCCGCTCGCCATCGCGTAGCTTTCGGCTGGCTCCTGGCAAAACAAGGCAGGTACGAAGAGGCGACTGTGCAGTACGAAGAAGCTGTAAAGACTGCGCCGGATGCCTTGGCCTATTTCTCCCTGGGCTCGGCGCTGGAAGAACAACGCAAGTTCCAGCAGGCCGCCGACGCCTATCGCAAAACGCTGGCGCTCGCCCCAGGATTTCAGCAAGCCCAACTCCGGCTCAAAGCCATCACGGGCAATCGATAACAATCTCAAATCTTCTGCAGCCGCTGCACGTCGTGCACTCCGGGAATCTGGCGCACTCCGTCCGTGATTTTTTGCAGGTGCTTCAGGTCGGCGATTTCAAGCACCACATCCACGCACGCCTGCCCGTTCTGGCTACGCGATTCCATGCTGCGGATGTTGGTTTTGGTGTCGCTGATGACGGCGGTGATTTGTTTGAGCATGCCCCAGCGGTCGTCGCAGAGAAGCGTGAGCTTGACGGGATAGGAAACCGGCTGCCCGTCCTTGTCTCCGGCCCACAGCACGTCGATGCGTCGATCCGGCTCGTAGAGAAGATTGGTGACGTTCGGACAGTTGATGGAGTGAACGGCAACGCCTTTGCCGCGCGTAACGTAGCCGATGATCGATTCGCCGCGAATCGGGTTGCAACAGCGGGCACGATACACGAGCAAATCGCCGGAGCCTCGTACCACGATGGCGTTGCTGTCCCCGCCAAAAACTCGCCGCACTGCGCTGGTGAAGCCCTGGGCTGCGGTCTGCTCTTCGGCATCGGACATCGGCTGCGCGCCGGCGGGCGCGAACTTCGCCAGCACCTGTCGCGCCGAGTACTTGCCGTACCCGATGCCCGCCATCAAATCGTCGGGACGCCCCAGCCCATATTCGCTGGCCGCGCGCTGCAGATCGGCTTCCTTGATTTCCTTCAGCGAAATGCGGTATTTGCGCGCCTCTTTTTCCAGCAGCTTCTTTCCGATTTCAATCGCGCGCTCGCGCTGGTGCACGTTGAGCCAGTGCTTGATCTTATTGCGCGCGCGCGACGACTTGACCACCCCCAACCAGTCGCGGCTCGGCTTGTGTCCGGGCTGGGTGATCACTTCGACGATGTCGCCGGAATGCAGCTTGTGGCGCAGCGGAACCATGCGTCCGTTGACCTTCGCGCCGGTGCAACTGTGCCCGACCTCGGTGTGAATGGAGTAGGCGAAGTCGATCGGAGTCGACTCGCGCGGCAGAACCAGCACCTTGCCCTTGGGCGTGAAGGTGTAAACCTCTTCCGGGTAGAGATCGACTTTCAGCGTGGACAAAAATTCATTGGGATCGGAAACGTCGCGCTGCCACTCCACCACCTGCCGGAGCCAGGCCAACCGCTGCTCGTCTTCGGCGGAGACGGGGCCATCTTTGTATTTCCAGTGCGCCGCGATGCCTTCCTCGCACATCTTGTGCATTTCTTCCGTGCGAATCTGGATCTCGAAAGTCTCGCCCGTCTCGGTGATAACCGACGTGTGCAGCGACTGATAAAGATTGGGCCGGGGCATGGCGATGAAATCTTTAATGCGGCCCGGCACCGGCCGCCACAAGTTGTGGATGATGCCGAGAACGGCGTAGCAGTCCTGCACCGAGTTGGTGATCACGCGCATCGCGTAGAGGTCGTAAACCTGGTCGACGCTAATGCGCTGCCGCTGCAATTTCTTGTGGATGCTGTATAGCCGCTTGACGCGGCTCTCGACGCGCCCGGTGATGCCTGCCTCTTTGAGGCCGTCGCGCAGCACGCCTTCCACCCGCGCCATAAAGGCTTCACCCTCTTTGCGGCGCGACTCGACAGCGACACGGACTTGTTCAAACCCAATCGGATCGAGGTACTTAAACCCCAGATCCTCCAGTTCGCCGCGAATCTTGCCCATGCCCAGACGGTGCGCGATGGGCGCGTAGATTTCGAGCGTCTCGCGGGCGATCTTCTGCTGCCGTTCGGGATCGAGATGTTCCAGCGTCCGCATGTTGTGCAGCCGGTCGGCAAGCTTGATCAGCACGACGCGGATGTCGTCGACCATCGCCAGCATCATCTTGCGCAGGTTCTCTGCCTGCGCTTCTTCTTTCGATGAGAAATCGATTTTGCTGATCTTCGTGACGCCTTCGACGATGTGCGCAACCTGCTCGCCGAATTCCTGTTTGATTTCAACCGTCGTGACTGATGTGTCTTCGACGGAATCGTGCAGCAGCCCCGCGGCAATCGAAACGGAATCCATCTTCATGTCGGCCAGCACGTTGCCGACTTCGAGGGGGTGCACCAGGTAGGGCTCGCCCGAGGCGCGGGTCTGCCCGGCATGATGCTTCTGGGAAAATTCGTAGGCTTTCTTGACCAGGTTCAGGTCGTCGTTGGGACGGTTCTCGCGCAGCTTTTTCATCAGCTCGCGGAACCGGGTCACCGTGAGCACGTTGGTCGCAATCTGTTGACGCAACGTCGCCATGTTTGATTCTAACGCAGCGGAAGAACCTGGAGGATTGGGACCGCCAGCCGATCCGGCCGCCAACTCCTTAAGGATTGCGGATCCGCCCAACAATCTCACGTCCGCATAGGTGATAGTGACGCGCATTCCACGTATAGATCGCTTCCGCTTTGGCTTTGAAAGCGCACTGCGCCAGCATGGCATCGTAGATGCCGCCGCCGACAATCCCGAGGGCAGCCGAAGCTTCGAGGGCGTCGGCGTATTCATCGGCGCTTAAGGCAATGATGGCCAGTCGCTCGCGAATGCTGCCGAGAAACAGCATGGCCTGCTCGCCGCTAATGCGGTGTTTGCCCGGCATCCGCGTCAGCGTGGCGTAAACTTCCGCCAGGCTATGCGCTCCACAGCAGCCCGTGGACTTGTCAAATTGGACAAACAGTTCCAGACTGGCGCGATGGTGGACGTGATCTCCATAAAACACGGGGACCAGGACCGAGGTATCGAAGAAGGCTTTCATTGGTCCTTGACGGGGCTCTTGCCGGGGCTCTTGCCGGAGCTCTCGCCGAGGTGGGCGAAGTCGCGTTCCTCCCGGATTCGCTCCAGTAACTCATCGGTGGCGCAGGCAGGCAGGGGCTTTCCGGTTCGAAATACCCAAACCCCTTGCTCCTTGGAGAGAGGCCCTGTCCCACGAACCGGACGCAAAGTGAGATGCTCACCGGCGCTCTCCATTTCCAACGTGTCGCCGGGTTCCAAATGCAGCTCGTCCCGCAGAGGTTTGGGGATGACGACGCGGCCAGTTTTGTCCATGACGAGACGTGTGTTCATATTGGTATGATAATGTGGGTCGACCCATAAATCAATCCCATTGCGAGGCATCGAATCGCCATATTTATGTATCGAGCAGATTATAAAAGAGATGACACGTTGACTCCCATTCCTTGTAAGTGGGGTTCGCCCTACCCACCCAAGAGGCGTGACCACTATCACGGCATGCCGGTTCTTGGCCTGCTAGACTCATAAGTGAGATGTTGAAGAAGTACATTTCTGTGGCCCTTCTTGTGACCATGGTGGCATGGGCAGAGATGGCCCTGGCTCCGATGCTCGTCATGCATGCCGGGCACGTTCATACAGCCGGTGCAATGGCTGGGCCCATGGCTGAGGCCATGGCCGCGCACCACCACGCCATGCCCGCCGGCCATCCGTGCTGCCCTGGACTGAGTAAAACCGAGAACACGGCTCCAATCGAGTTCGCCGCCGGCAGTTTGCCATGCCAGGATGAACATCGCTGCTGCTTCCGGCAAGGGCCGCTAAACGTACCCGCACCCTTGAATGCCGGACACAGATTTTCACGAGACATCGCCCCGGCGGAAGTTGCCGAACTCATCCCGCCTCGCGCGGAGCCTTACGCTTCCCAGGCAACCGCGGTTACGCCTGGTCCTCCACCCGCTCTGCTGGGAATGATTCTTCGCGTCTAGACTCCTTTGCTTTTTTTTGATACTTCTTTCTGCGGCCGCAAGTGAGCCGCACGACTCCACTGTTCTCATAACTTTGATAAAGGAGTTCTTATGAAATTCAGATTGTTTGCTTTGATCCTGTGCCTGTCGCTGGTTGCTTGGGCGCAGGAGACACCCGCAGCTCCGTCTGCACCCAACTCGACTCCCGCCTCGCAAACCAAGGCATGTTGTCATCACAACATGGCTGGCATGAAAGACGGCAAGGATTGCTGCCATCACGCCGATGCCCAGGATGCAGCAGCCTGTTGCGGCAAAGACAAGTGTGAAATGAAAGACGGCAAGTCTTGTTGCACCGGCAAGGACATGAAGGCAGCCATGAAGGAATGCAAGAACAACGGCTGCTGTAAAGACGGCAAGAGCTGCAGCGGAGGCAAGGGCGACAAAACCGCCATGGGCTGTTGCGGCGATCAGTGCCAGCGCCCAGAGCACACACCGGTAGGCAGCTAGTTCAAACCCGCTTCCACGAACGCCCCGGTCGCACGCTGACCGGGGCTTTCTTATTCTGCGCGACGCTCCGATTGGACGTAAGTGCGCGTGATGCGGTCGTGCCAGCACAATCCGTCCTGATCGAGCAGACACCACAGATAGCCGAGTCCAAGGGAAACCGCCGACAGAAACGACGCCAGCACCCGCCACCGGCGCAATCGCCGGGGGACTGGCGCACCATCGAACGACGCCAGTTGCAACCGCGCCGCGCGAAGTCCCGGAGTCGAGCCCGTGTAAACCGCGAACAAAAATTCATACCCCGCCCAGAGTGCAAAGGCGACCCCAGCGAACGCGGCGGCCAGCGGTTTCCAGCTAAACTGCGGCAGCGCTTCGCGAACCGGATTCAGGCGGAAAAAAATCGCGGCGAACCCGGCGAGAGCCGTGGCCAGAATCGCGCCATCCACCAGGGCGGCCAGCGCGCGGCGGCCAATCGATGCCGATGCGGCCTTCGATGGGAACAGCGATTCCGCGCCGAGTAGCTTGTCGCCGCCTTCTCGATCTGCGGGTTCGATCAACATTCCACCGAGCGCGGGCGGCGGCGGCAGAATCTCTGGAGCTTCCACAATTCGCGGTCGCGCCCGATCAAAAACGGGATCGGCCAGATCGCTCGTGTGAAAAACGGGAATGGCCGCGGAACGCGGAAATTCGATGACCTTGCCAGGTTGCTCCGATGGCTCCGGATACCGCGGCGGTCGAGGCTCTGGCCTGGGCTCCGACACTTCGCCAGATCCGGCGACGTTAAGTCCTGCGAAATCCGGCTCTGGATCTTCCGCTGTCGCTGCATCGGTTGCGAACGCGAAATCGCTAACGGGCTGCGCCGAGTGCGTCGCCAGCGCCCCCGATACACTACCCGCAGTGGGCCGTGACCAGCTTTCCGGCGCATCAAACGGCAGCATCAGCGATGGATACCGCGGACTCCGGGGCTTGCGCCGCGTGCGATACCGCTCCAGCCGAGCGGCGACTTCGACGCGCCATGAGTCAGCCTGGATGTTGGCATCGCCGGCATTCGCCTCCGCGGCAGGAGGGACGTTCGGCGGCAAGGCCGCGGCTTCGGCGTCAGGCGTCGTTTCGACGGCGGAATCCTCGATCGTATGATTCGCGTCGCGCAAACAGTTGTTCGATCCGGTCGTCATCGGCTCCGTCGTCGCCACTTCCGTCATCTTATCCGCTCTATGTCGGCGCGTGAATGGCAACTCAAGTCGTAGGATGCAAGTCGCGAAGAATGCCAACCGCCGCAGCCAGGCCAGTCACCAAGCCGGGATCACCCGACACGCGCACCGTAATCGCGCAGCTTTGCTTCGCCTGCCGCTCGCGTGCTAAGGTCAACTCATTCCCGTTGGCAGACCGTTGGCGAAACGCGCGCTTACAGATCACTCGCCGGTGGTCACCCGTTCATGGTCATCTGTTAATGATCAGCCGCTCTCGAATCTTTATCACGGCCGCCTGGGTCTGTCATCTGCTTCTCGCTTCCGCGATAGTAACCAGCCAGACGCTGCCCCTCGCCGCCGCTCCCGATCGTGCTCCCGCAACCGCTTCCACTCTGCCAACCGCCCCGGCCGGCGAGACCGAGGTCCCGGTTACCATGCGAGCGGTCGAACAGGAAAAAGAAGGAACCATCTATCACCTGCGGGGCCACGCGGAGATCGACTATCGCACCTACGTCCTGCGCGCCGATCAGATCACCTATCACGCCGACACGGGAGACAGCGAACTCGAAGGCCACGTCGTGCTCGACGGCGGCCCCTACGACGAGCACGTCGAATCCAGTCACGGCGCCTACAACATCCGCACCCAGGTCGGTACCTTTTATAGCGTGATCGGGACCGTCGGATTTCGCATGCGCTATTCCCGGTACGTCCTCACCAGCCAGAATCCATTCGCCTTCACCGGAAAAATTGTCGAGAAGCACGGCCCCGAACACTATCTGGTGCGCCAGGGAACGGTTACCACCTGCGATCTGCCGCATCCCATGTGGCGATTCAACGCCAAGCGCATGTGGATCGAAGTGGATGGCACCGCCAAGATCTACAACAGCGATTTCGAGTTGTTGGGCATGCCCGTATTCTATTTTCCCTTCGTCACCCACCCCGTTCAGAAAGACCAACGCCAGACCGGCCTGCTGATCCCGAGTTTCGGCAACTCATCGACAAAAGGCCTGATCGTCGGCGACTCCATTTACTGGGTTCCGAATCGAAGCACGGACGTTACCATGGGCGCCGAATACTTCTCGAAGCGCGGCTGGTTTGAACGCGGAGAGCTGCGCGTCCGGCCCAGCGACACGTCCTATCTCTATTTCAACTATCAGGGAATGGTGGACCGCGGCATTGGCAGCCCGCCGCAGAATCAGGGCGGCGAAGACGCGCTCTTTCGAGCCGAGCGTCCTTTCGGAACCTTCCGCGGCGTCGCCAATATCGACTATCTGAGTTCGTTCATTTTCCGCATCGCCTTCACCGACGTCTACTCCCAGGCAGTGGACTCGGAGGTGCGCTCGCAGATTTTTCTCTCCAACACCACCAACGGATTTCACTTCAATGCCCTGGCGGAACGCTACCAGAACTTCGATATCTGCAGCCCGAGCACCGAGCCGACCGTGTGCCCGGTTTACATCACCCAGACGGAGCTGGTCCGGATTTTGCACACGCCCAGCGTATTCATCTCCGGCGAGGAGCGGCAACTGGGCAACACGCCCCTGTACTGGTCGTTCGAGAGCGCCGCCGAAGGCTTGCAGCGTCGCGAAATTCCCGCAGGATCGCAGTTGCCGCTGGGTCTTCGGACCGCCGATCTGGTGGGCAGATTCGATCTCGCGCCGACGCTCTCGATGCCTTTGCAATGGCAGGGATGGTCATTCCGTCCCGCTCTTATTCTGCGCGACACGTTTTACACCGAGGAGTTCAATGCCACATTCGCCAATGCGACCGGCAAAGCTGCCGACGACATTCTGAATCGCAAATCGCTGGAAGCTTCCATCGAGTTGCGTCCGCCCTCCTTGTCGCGCGTCTTCGATCATCCCTGGCTGGGACGCAAATGGAAGCACGTGATCGAGCCCCGCATCCGCTACGACTATGTCACCGGCGTCAATAATTTCGCCGATATTCTGCGTTTCGACGCCGCCGACGTGCTGACCAACACCAACGAAGTCGAGTACTCGATCGTGAATCGTATCTATTCCCGGCACATGGATCCCAATGTAAAAGACTGCGACCCGCAGAACATGAGCACGCTCACCATCGGAGGCGTCCCGCAGGTCGGTGCCGTGCCCTGGGAACTGCCCGCGCTCAACACGGGCACCTGCGCCTCGGGCCCGCGCGAGGTTTTGAGCTGGGAAGTCGGACAGAAATATTTTTTCGATCCCACCTTCGGCAACGCTCTGGTGTCCGGTCAGCGCAACGTGTTTACGGCCACCGCGGATTTCACAGGCGTCGCCTTTCTCGATGCCGAGCGCCGCTTCGCTCCCATCATTTCCCGTCTGCGCATTGAAACCAGTCCCCGTACCAACACCGAATGGGACGTCGACTACGACATCAGGACCGGCCAAATCAACTCCAGCCTGGCGCTGGTGAACTACCACTACGGCCCGTTTACCATTGGCGGAGGCGATGCTTTCCTGCGCGTCATCGATACGGCAGCAGGCGAGAATTCGACCAACTGCGCTCTGCACGCGCAGACAACAAGCGCCAGCGGCTGCAAGTTCGACCAGTTCCGCGTGCTGCTCGGCTACGGCCAGCTCAACAAGCGCGGCCTCAGTGCCGCCACCAGTTTCGGTTTCGACGCGAACCTCGGTTCGTTGCAGTATGCCACCGCGCAAACCAGCTACAACTGGGATTGTTGCGGCCTGAGCCTGGAATACCGCCGCTTCGCCTTGGGAACCGTTCGGAACGAGAATGAATACCGTTTCTCCTTTACCCTGGCCAACATTGGCGCATTCGGCAACCTCAAGAGGCAGGAGCGGCTGTATTAGCCGGGTATGAAGAGACTTTTCGAGGATAATGGAGATTCTGAACACAGCGCCCACGCTCGATGAGAAAGCCGACCGCCTGCGCCAGATCCTCGCTGGCAGCGGTCGCCTCATCGTCGCCTACTCCGGCGGCGTGGACTCCGCTTTTCTCGCCTTCGCCGCGCATCAAGCGCTCGGCGCCCAGATGTGCGCCGTGATTGCCGATTCCGCCAGCCTGGCGCGAAACCACCTCGAAGACGCACTCGCCTTCGCGCGTGAGCGCGGAATCCCCGTCGAAGTGGTGGAAACGCAGGAACTGGAAAACCCCGCCTACATCCGCAACGATGCCATGCGCTGTTTCCATTGCAAAGATGAACTGTTCACCGTCCTCGAACGTTACCGCGAGGCCCACGAATTCGACGCCATCGCCTACGGAGTCAACGCCGACGACGAGGGCGATTTTCGCCCCGGTCAGCAGGCCGCGCGCCAACATCGCGTTCTCGCCCCTCTGCTGGAAGCCCGCCTGACCAAAGCGGAAATTCGGCATTTGGCAAGGCAGGCGGATCTGCGGGTGTGGGATAAACCCGCCTCCGCCTGTCTTTCCTCGCGCATGGAATATGGCCGCGCCGTTACCCCGGAAGCATTGAGCGTGATCGAGCGCGGCGAAGACGCGTTGCGGGCCCTGGGCTTCCGCCAGTTTCGCGTGCGCCATCACGGCGAAATCGTACGCATCGAGATTGCCCCCGAAGAACTCCCTCGCGCCTTGTCCGCCGACATGGCCCGCGAGTTCACCGCCGTCTTCAAAGCTCTGGGATTCAAGTTCGTCACACTCGACCTGGAGGGGTTCCGCTCCGGGTCGATGAACCAACTGCTGACCGCCGAAGAGTTGCTGCGCGGCAAGCTCCCGTAGCGTGCTTGCGGAAAAAACCCCGCCTCAAGCACGTTTTGGGAAGGGCACGAGTTCCACTCGTGCCGTAACTGCCGCGGAATCAATAGCGGCTTCCAGCCGCTGGGGGAATGCCGCGCCGGACAAACACTTTCCGCAGCCTGCTAGTGCCCGGCGCAAGGCCTGCCGCCATGAGATAATCAGCGTCTAGCTCATGTTCAGGTGGTTTCGATTGATGATTGTGCGGCGCGCGTTCCTGTCTCTCTTGCTGATCTGTCTCGGCTGCTCGGCCCAGTCCCCACCCTCGGCGAATTCGGGCGCCGCGCCTCCCCCTCCGCCGGATATCGTGCACGCGGTCGAGCGGCAGGTTCGGGCGTACTATTCCCTCCCGGCCAGCGTGAAAGTGGTCGTCGGGCCGCTCCGGTCGAGCGAGTTTGCGAATTATGACGCGCTGAACGTCTCCTTTGTTGGGCCCAATAAGAAACAGGAATTCGACTTCCTACTTTCCCATGACCATAAGACGCTCATGCGCACCACCAAGTTCGATCTGACCAGCGATCCCTATACGGAGATCATGAAGAAGATCGACGTTAGCGGGCGACCGGCGCGCGGCAACAAGGATGCCAAAGTGAAAGTCGTCAGCTACGACGACTTCGAGTGCCCGTTCTGTTCCCGCATGCACCAGGAGCTTTTCCCCGGACTGCTGAAGGAATACGGGGATCGCGTCGTTTTCATCTATAAGGATTACCCGATCGAAGAAATTCACCCCTGGGCGATGCACGCCGCCATCGACGCCAATTGCCTGAGCGCGCAGAACAACGACGCCTACTGGGATTATGCCGATTACCTGCACGCCAATCAGCGTGCCGTCGGCAGTGAACGTGGCCGCGACGGGCAGAATGCGGAACTCGATAAACTCGCCAGCTTGCAGGCTGAGAAACATAATCTCGACGTTCCGAAGCTGCAGGCATGTCTCAAGGCTCAGGATGAGCAAGCTGTGCGCGCCTCGATGCGTGAAGGGGAAACGGTGGGAGTGGAAGCGACTCCCGTGATCTTCGTGAACGGACAGAAACTGGATGGAGCCGTGCCCGCCGAGGACGTGCGGCTCGCGCTCGACCAGGCATTGAAGGACGCCGGTGTGGCCCCGCCCGACCACAAGCCGGCCACGGAAGCAACTGCGCCATCGAAGTAAGTTGACATCGCTCTCCGAATCGCAATCGATTTCGGGAGGACAAGGCTTACAGCCGCGCAGCAGCGGAACAAGAAAGCCCGGCTCGTAAGTGCCGGGAAGGCAGAAGCGGGACAAATCGAGTCCCGCTAGGGACGGCACTCTACCGCATGCATCGCCGTCGACGCGGAGGAATGAAAGCTTTGAAGAATCGTAATTGCTTGAAACACGCTGGCCTGCTCGCGGTCGCCGCCCTTCTGTTGCTTGCGCTGGCGGCATGTGCCCGGCCAACTACCGGCGGCGACGTGATGGCTTCGGTCAACGGACACAAGATCTATCGCACGGAAGTCGATAAGTATTACGCCAACCAGACGGCCGGCTCCGATCAGCAGCCGGCCGGCGAGCAGGCGGTGAGCCTTCGCCTCAGCATCCTCAACGAGCTGATTGAAACTGAAATCCTGATGCAGCGCGCCGAAAAGCTCGGTTTGCTGGCCACCGACGAAGAAGTGGATCGCAAGCTCAACGAAATCAAGTCCCCCTACACCGCCGAGGAATTCAACAAGCGCCTGCAGGACAAGAAAATCTCGCTCGACGACTTCAAGCGCGACCTGCGCCGCTCCCTCACCCGCGACAAGGTGCTGAACAAGGAAATCACCTCGCGCATCAATATCACCGACCAGGACGTGAGCAATTATTACAACGAACACAAGGCCGAGTTCAACCTGATCGAAGCCCAATACCACCTGGCCAAGATCATGGTTTCTGGAATCGCGAATCCCCAGGTTCATAACCTCCAGAACAGCAAGGCGCAGAACGAGGCCGAAGCGCACAAGAAAATCGAGATGATCGCCAACCACCTCGATAGCGGCGACGACTTCGCCACCCTGGCCATGAATTATTCCGAGGATCCGGAGACCAGCAACAACGGCGGCGACTTGGGGATGGCCCCCGAATCCGCGCTCAAAACCGCCGACCCGGCCACTCGCGACGCCGTCATGAAGCTAAAACCCGGCCAGTACACGCCCGTGATTCCGATTATCAACCCGGCCACGCATCAGCCCGGCGCGTACATGATCGTCAAGCTGATTGCGAAGGAGCCGGCAGGCCAAAGGGACTTAAACGACCCACGCGTGCAGCAAGCCATCCGCCAGCAATTGCGCGATCGCCGCGAGCAGTTGCTGAAAGCCGCATATTACGAGAGCCTGCGCGACGACGCCAAAGTCACGAATTACTACGCCGACGAAGTGTTGAAGAATTTGGGAGCCGCGAAATAGGTCAGGTCAGAGGTGATAGGTCAGATTGCAGAGGTAAAAACAAAAACATATCCCTTGGGGTTTTACTTCTGCAATCTGACCTCTCACCTCTGACCTTCGTTTTCACCCTTCCAGCTTCTTCGTCAAAATCTCATTCACCAACTGCGGATTCGCCTGCCCCTTCGACGCCTTCATCACCTGGCCGACGAAAAATCCGATCATGGTTTTCTTGCCCGCCCGATATTGCTCCACCTGTTTCGGATTCGCCGCGATCAACTCATCTGCAAGTTTCTCCAAAGAAGACGTGTCCCGCGATTGCTCGGGACGCCCCTCGGCTTCATAAACGGCAGCGAAGTCCTGCGCGCGATCGAAGCAAAGGTCATATAGATCCTTCAGCATTTTCCCGGATATCGCACCCGACTCGACCAGATCGGCCGAGGTCGTAACTCCCGCCATCGAAATTGGCGACTGATCCAACTCCAGCCCCTGAGCCTTCAGCCGTCCCAGCAATTCACTCTGCACAAGGTTCGCAACGCGCTTGGGATTTTTCGCCCCGCGCGCCGCCGACTCGAACTGATCGGCCATCGCCCGCGTCAAAGTCAGCGTGTGGGCATCGCCGGCCGTGATGCCATACTCCTTGATCATGCGCTGGCGGCGCGCTTCGGGAAGCTCCGGCAAACTCGCGCGAATCGCAGCTTGCCATTTTTCATCCACCACCAACGGAAGCAAATCCGGCTCTGGAAAATACCGGTAGTCGTGCGCCTGCTCTTTCGAGCGCATACCGTAAGTCCGGCCTTCGTGTGAGTTATAGAGCCGCGATTCCTGCGCGATCTTGCCGCCCGATTCGAGGACTTCGATGTGCCGCTCGATTTCATACTCCAGCGCCTGCTTGACGAAGCGAAACGAATTGACGTTCTTAACTTCCGTCTTCGTCCCAAATTCCTTCTGCCCCCGCGGCCGCACGCTGATATTTGCGTCGCAGCGCAACGAACCCTCCTCCATGTTGCAATCGCTGACACCCGTATAAAGGATGATTTCCTTGAGCCGCGTGAGATATTCGTAAGCTTCCTCCGCCGATCGCATGTCCGGCTCGCTGACGATTTCGGCCAGCGGCACGCCGGTCCGGTTCAAATCAATCGCCGTCTTGTGCGCGGAATCGGCAAACCCCTCGTGCAGGCTTTTGCCCGCGTCTTCTTCCAGGTGCAAACGCGTAATGCCGATTTTCTTCTTGCCCCCATTCACATCGATGTCGATAAATCCAAACTCCGCCAGCGGCTTGTCATACTGCGAAATCTGGTACCCCTTCGGCAGGTCGGGATAAAAATAATTCTTCCGGGCAAAGATAGAGACTCGATTGACGCGGCACTCCAACGCCATCGCCGCCAACGCCGCGAATTCCACCGCTTTCCGGTTGAGCACCGGCAAAGCGCCGGGAAGTCCCAGACAAACTGGACACACATTCGTATTCGGAGAATCGCCAAACCGCGTCGAGCACGAACAAAAGATTTTCGACGCGGTCAGCAGCTGTACGTGGACTTCGAGTCCAATAACCGGCTCGTATTTCGCGAGAATGTCTCCGGAAACTGTAGGAGTGGAAGCCATATCAGCAAATTATAAATTGGATACGATACCCGTGTAGCGCGGACACTCTTGTTCGCGTGCCGGCAGCGATTCGCACTCTCGCAGGAACTACCAGGGACGCGACGGCATTTCACGCTACGACGCCGCGCTACGGCTTCTTCACTTCCGGCGCGCTCAAATACTTCTCCATCGGAATTTCAAAATACATCAGCTCAGTACCCTTCGCGTCCTGCACTCCCATCAGAAAGAAGCTGGCGCCGGCCAGCGGATTCGAGATATCCTGCACATCGAAAAACAGAAAGCCGCGCACCGAGGAGTGCGGTTCCACGGCCTTGGCGCCAAACTGCGCCGCCTCGATCTCGTCCCATGTCTTGCGGCTGACGCCGCCCTTGACCTCTTTTTTCGGCAGCGGAATCGGCAGCGTATTCTGCCGGTCATTTCGCGTTGGATGCGACAGCCGCCGCAGCAGGTCGTCCATGGAAGCGGGGTAGAGCTTGCTGCGATCTTTGGTATTCAACTGCGCCTTCATGTCCACCAGAGAAACAGGCTGATCGCCGTCATTCGTGATGACGAAGAAGACCGGCATGTAGCCGTTGTTGCGATAGTTGACGCTGAAGATCGAAGCCTTGTCCTCGACGTCGTACGGATCGACTGCGACCGTGACCTTCTCCAAAGGATGCTCGTCGTGCGCCGGATACGTGCGCGCGGACTGCGCCCTTGGCATGACAAATTCCTTCGCCGCAATCGCGCCCAGGCAACCGAGCAATATAAAAGCGCACACCACTCCGCCCCGCGCCATCGGCGCACAGCGTAATTCCCGCAACCCAGCCTTTTGCATATGTGAATTATAGGATGCGAATCCGGTCGTGCCGATAGCGCAAGGTTTACCCCGTGCCCCTCTGTGTCCTCGGTGGTTCAAGTTGTCGCACTCGCGCGGCTACACTTTCACTGAAACCACAATAGAATGGACCTTCCCTCATGTACGCGCTCTACAGTGCGCTGCTGACTTTGTCCCTGCTCCTGACGCTGCCCTACTGGCTGCTGCAGATGATGCGGCATGGCAAATACCGCGCGGGATTGCGTCAGAGGTTCGGTGCGGTTCCTCGCGCGCTGGTGAAGCAAGACCAGCGGCCCCGAATCTGGATCCACGCGGTTTCAGTGGGTGAGGTAGTGGCGTCAAGCGCGGTCATTCGAGCGCTGCCAGAGAAGTTCCCATCCCATCGCGTGTTGATTTCGACAACCACCAGCACCGGCCAGAAACTCGCCGCGCAAAGATTCGGCGCGGAAAACGTTTTCTACTTCCCGCTCGATTTCGCCTTCGCCATCCAGCCCTATCTCGATGCTTTGCGTCCGGAACTTGTGGTCGTTGCGGAAACGGAATTCTGGCCGAATTTCCTCCGTCTAGCCAAACAAGGCGGAGCCCGCATCGCTGTCATCAACTGCCGTATTTCCGACCGCTCCCTGCCCGGCTACAAGCGTTTCCGCTTCTGGTTGCCGAGATTGCTGGAGCAGACTCTCGCCAACGTCGATCTTTTTCTGCCGCAAACCGACGAAGACCGCCGCCGGCTGATTGAGATTGGTGCGCCAGAATCGAAGATCGCCATCGCCGGCAACCTCAAATTCGACATGGCCCCGCCGCCCGCGCCAGCGATCGTTGCCAGTCTCCGCGAGAACTTCGGAAACTCCGCATCCGGCCCAATTCTGGTTTGCGGCAGCACGCTGGAAGATGAAGAAGGCGCCCTGCTTTCCGCGTTTCGCAACGTTCTCGCCAATCATCCCAAGGCGGTGATGATCCTTGCGCCCCGCCATCCCGAGCGCTTTGCGGAAGTCGCGGACCTCGTGGGAAAACTCGGCTTCCGCATGTCGCAACGATCCCTGTGGAGCGGCGAACCGCTCGCTGGCGGCGTCTTCCTGGTCGATAGCATTGGAGAGCTGGCCTCGCTCTATTCGGTGGCCACTGTCGCCTTCGTCGGCGGCAGCCTCGTGCCGCGCGGCGGACACAACATCCTGGAACCCGCTCTGTATGGCGTTCCCATCGTCACCGGCAACCACTACGAGAACTTCCGCGACATCGTCAATTTCTTTGCCAGCCGCAACGCCGTTCGTATCGTCGGGCTTGCCGAACTCCCGCTCGTGTTGATGGAGCTGATCGAGAACAAAGAAGAACGCGCAACGCTCGGCCGGAATGCACTGGCCGCGCTGGAATCGCAGCGCGGCGCAACGGACAGAACCGTAGCGGCTCTGCTCAAGTTGATGAGCGTGCAGTCAGGCGGCTCCGCATGAATCCACTCACGGGCATTTACGGAGCCGCCACTGCCCTGCGCAATACGTTGTACGATCGGGGCGCACTCTCTTCGCGCCGCTTACAGCAGCCCGTAGTCAGCGTCGGCAACCTGTCCGCCGGTGGTTCCGGCAAGACCCCGTTCGTCATCGCGCTCGGCGAACTCCTGCAAGCACGTGGCATTCGCTTCGACGTGCTCAGCCGCGGATACCGCCGCAAAACTCGCGGAGTCCTCGTAGTCGAACCCGATGGCAGCGCTGCCGACTTCGGCGATGAGCCGCTGCTGATCGCGCGGCGGCTGGGCGTTCCCGTGATCGTCGGCGAAAGCCGTTACCAGGCTGGCCAAGTCGCCGAGCAGAAATTCCAGCCGCAATTGCACATCCTCGACGATGGCTTTCAGCACCGATCGCTGGCGCGCGATTTCGATATCGTACTCGTGACAGCCAGCGACTTCGACGACCGGCTGCTGCCCTCCGGTCGCCTGCGCGAGCCGCTATCGTCGCTCACGCGCGCAGACGCAGTCGTGCTGCCCGCAGGCTTGGCGGTGGACCCGGCGCTGACTCAAAAGCCCATCTGGCGAATCAACCGCGAACTCGTCCTGCCCAACCTGCCCGCCGCGCCAGTCGTCTTCTGCGGCATCGCGCGCCCGGAACAGTTTTTCGCCCAGATTCGAGCCGCCGGGATCGCGCCCGCGAAACAGGTAACGTTTCGCGATCACCACCCTTACCCAAAGAGCGACATCGACCGTCTGCAAGCCATGCGCAACAAGCTCGGAGCCAGCGGCTTCCTGACAACGGAAAAAGACGCTGTGAATCTGGGATCGTTACAGGTCAACCTCGAACCACTCGCCGTCGCCCAACTCAAGCTCACCCTCGAAGATCCCACTGCCGTCGTAAACGCCATTTTGGCAAGAATCGCGAAACGGAAGCTCCGCTCGTGAGAAAATCTTGGTTGCGCCACGTGACGAACCGGATCGATGACAAAACATAGTAAAGACAACGGCCGCCTGCGCCTGCGAAAGATCGTTGAGTCCTTTCCCAAGCTCACGGTCACCGTCCTCGCGGACCTGGTCGCCGACGAATTCGTGTTCGGAGAAATCTCCCGCGTCTCGCGCGAAGCGCCCGTGCTGATCCTGAGGCACTGCGACCGCAAAGTAGTCCCAGGCGGCGGCGCCAACGCCATCTACAATCTCGCCGACCTGGGAGTCAACGTCTTGCCGGTTGGCGTCCTCGGCGACGACGAACCCGGCAAGCTGCTGTTGCGCGCCTTTCGCCACAAACGCATTCCGGTCAGCGGAGTATTCAAAGATAAGAGCTACACCACTGTGACCAAGACCCGCATCCTCGCTGGATTCGCGCACACCGCCGGTCAACAGGTCGTGCGTCTCGACCGCGAGCCCGCAGAAGGGCCCAATTCACACTTGCGCCGCGAGATCATACTCGCCGCCCGCGAGTATGCCCGCGCCTCCGATGCCTTGCTTGTTTCCGATTACGGATACGGCGCCGCAACCCCGGCCTTGCTCAATTTGATTCGCGAAAAGCGCGGCCTCGACAAAGTTCCCGTAACCCTCGACTCGCGCCATCGCATGCTTGAATTTTCCGGAGTCACCGCCGCCACTCCGAACGAGTCCGAGGTCGAACAGGTTCTCGGCATCCGCATTGGCAACGACTGGGAACGCCTAATCGCCGCCGGAGACCAGATCGCCGGCGAGATGAATTTGGAATCTCTGCTGATCACGCGTGGCAAGGACGGCATGGTGGTCTTTCCGCGGCGTCACAAGCCCGTGGATATCCCCATCTACGGCAGCGATGAGGTCGCCGACGTAACCGGCGCGGGCGATACCGTAATCGCAACCTTCACCGCTGCCCTGGCTGCGGGTGCAACCGCCGAAGAGGCCGCTCATCTGGCCAACTACGCCGGCGGTATCGTGGTGATGAAGCGCGGCACCGCCACCGTAACCCAGCAGGAATTGCTCGAAGCGTTGAATAACGAGAAGACGCCGCCAGAGGATCGGGAACATTAGCCCTCTGTCGCATTAAGTGGCCGCGCCGCGAAGCGGCGAAACAGGAAAACCCGGTACGTAAGTGCCGGGAAAGCGGAAGGGGGACGATTCGAGTCCCGCTAGGGACGGCACCTTTGACCACACTCCATTCAAAGATTCTTTCGCGCGACGAACTTCGCAACCGCGTGGCAGATTGGCGGCGCGCCGGCGATCGCATCACGCTGGCCAACGGCTGCTTCGACGTGTTGCATGTCGGCCACGTGCGCTACCTGCACGCCGCGCGCGAACTTGGCGGCAAACTGATTGTCGCGGTCAACGCCGACGCTTCCGTGCGCGCCCTAAAAGGTGAAGGCCGTCCTGTGATGCCCGCCGCCGAGCGCGCGGAGATTCTCGCGTCGCTGGAAGATGTCGACGCAGTCTTGGTTTTTCCAGAACCGGATGTGCGCGCCATCATTCGCGAAATCCATCCCGACTTTCACGCCAAGGGCACCGACTACACCGCCGACACCGTCCCCGAGCGCGCCGAGGTCGAAGCCTGCGGAGGCCGCGTCGTCATCGTAGGCGATCCCAAGAACCACTCCGCCACAGAAATCATCCGCTCGCGGCGGGAGCCGCGCCAATCGTGAGATTCCACCGCCTGCTCATCGTGCGCCTCAGCGCCATGGGCGACATCATCCACACCTTGCCTGCCGTGGCCGCGCTGCGCCTGGCTTTTCCGCACGCCACCTTGGGATGGCTTATCGAAGAACGCTGGGCCGAACTGCTCTGCACGCTGCGCTATCCGCGATCCGGACCACCCTCTCCGCAGCGCCCGCTCGTCGACCGCGTCCATTCCGTCAACCTGAAAGAATGGCGGCGGGCAATCTTCTCCTTCAACACCTGGCAGCAGATGGCCGTGGGGCTGAGCGATTTGCGCGGAATCCAATACGACGCGGTGATTGATTTTCAGGGCGCAGTCCGCTCCGCATTGCTGGCCCGCTGGTCGGGAGCGCCGATCGCCTATGGCAGCGAGCAACCGCGCGAAAATGCCGCCAGCATGTTTTACACGCGCAACGTGCTTTTGCCCGCGAATGGCACGCATGTCGTCGAGCAAGCATTGGCGCTGGCCCAGTCCGTCACGGCTTCCATCGTTCCACAACCGCAAGCGCAGGCGGAATTCCCGGTCGACCCCGATGCGGAGACCAAGGTCGCAAGCCTCATCAATAATAATAATAATAATGACAAGAACGGCTTCGCAATTCTCAACCCCGGCGCAGGCTGGGGAGCGAAGATGTGGCCAGCCGAACGCTACGCCCAAGTTGCCCGGGAACTGGCAAAAGATGGATTATGTTCGCTCATCAACCACGGCCCCGGAGAGGAACCGCTCGCCGCTGCGGTGGAAGCCGCAAGCGAGGGTGCGGCGCGAAGCGTTTCCTGCTCGATCTCTGAATTGATCGCGCTCACGCGCCGCGCGCGCCTGTTCATCGGCGGCGATACCGGGCCGATGCACCTCGCGGCCGCTCTGAAAATTCCGGTGGTGGCGATCTTTGGTCCGACAGATCCAGCGCGCAACGGCCCCTTCGGCACCCGATCGATCGTCCTGCGAAGCCCCGCCAGCAGAACCGATCACACCCGGCATCAGGCGCCGGAACAAGGTTTGCTCGAAATCGGCGTCAGCGAGGTAGTCGCCGCCGCCCGGGGCATTTTACAAATCTAAGTGAGCGAAGCCGCACAACCCGGAACCCAACCCCCGCCAGCCACCCGCTACACCTGGTCGCGCGTGGCCCGCCGCATCCGCGTGCCTCTGGGATTCATTTTTGCCGTCGTCTTCGTGATGCTGGCAAAGCCAACGCCAACCTCGCTCATCGTCGGCGCCCTGGTGCTGATCCCCGGACTTGTCTTGCGCGGCCTCGCTTCCGGCCACGTGCAAAAAGACAAGCAACTCACCACCAGCGGCCCCTACGCCTACACGCGCAATCCTCTTTATCTCGGATCCCTCCTGCTGGCCGCTGGCTTCGCCATTGCAGCCCGCAGTCCGTGGATCGTCGCCATCATGCTCCTGATGTTCGCCGCGATTTACGTTCCCGTCATCGCCGGCGAAGAGCGTTACTTGCGCCAAACCTTCCCCGATTACGACGACTATGCCCGCCGGGTGCCGCGTTTTTTCCCGCGCCTTACACCTTACGGCAGCCAGCGGAGCGCCTACTCCTCCGCGCGCTATTGGAAGCACCGTGAATATCAGGCCAGCCTTGGCTGCGCCGTCGTCCTCGCCGTCCTCGTCGCCAAGCTGATGCTGGCCCGTTGATGTGGTAGTCTGCCGTTACTCGCAGTGACCGCCGTGGGGCGGTCGCGGAAAGCGGCAACACACCTTTGCGCTATCTTGGGAGCAGGAGCCGATTGCATCAGGAGTCCAACAGCGCGCGTGGGGCGGCTTCCAGTCTTGCGAAACTTCCGCTGTATAGTTCGCTGCTCAGCGGTCTCATCGTCCTGATCGCGGCCGTCTTGTCGGCGCAGCAATCGCCGTCCACGGACACCATCGGTGCCGCGCCCGTGCAGATCGACCGCCCGCGTCCCAACTATCTGTTTCCAGATGGACGCAGCTACGTCTATTCCGCCGAGTGGCATTTGATCACCGCCGGAATTGGCGAAGTCCGCATGGACGTTGCCGGCAGCGAGCGCAAAGTCACCGCGACCGCCGAATCTTCCGGAGCCGTCAACGTAATTTTTCCCGTGCGCGACCGCTTCGAGTCTCGCTTCGATCCCCGCACCTTCTGCTCGCTTTCGATCTTCAAGCACAGCGAAGAAGGCGCGCACAAACGCGAGACCTCAATCCAATTCGACTACGCGCGCAAGAAGAGCACGCTCGACGAGAAGAATCTCAAGACCGGAGAAACCAAGCACGTCGAAAACGACCTGGCTGGCTGCGCCACCGATGTCATCACCGGCTTCTACTACCTCCAGTCCTTGCCGCTGCAACCCGGCGCCCAATACGAATTTCCCATCAGCGACGGGAAGACAACCATCGTTCACGCCACCGTCGAGAAGCGCGAAGTGATCAAAGTGCCTGCCGGAACATTCCCATCCGTGATGGTCACGGCCGAAGCCACCTCCGGGCCGTTGCAGTCCAAAGGCAAAGTCTGGGTGTGGTATTCCGAGGACGCAACCCACACGCCGGTGCAAATGCGCGTCAAGCTGGGATGGGGCACGCTGCTGTTCCGGTTGCAGCGGATCGAGAAGTAACCCCCGCATTAGGGAGCTGACTAAGCCCCGGTTTCCCCCGTGCGCCCCCGTGCACCCTGTGGTTTACGCTTTCTGTCGACACTGAATCAGAGTTTCCTTGAAGCCACTCTGACCTTGTCGCGCCGCGCCAGTCGCGGTCATGGCATGGCTTCCGCCCGCCGGACTATACTCGGACCATCATGACCAAACTACGTCGCGTTTTTGTGCCCGCTTCACTTCTGCTGCTCGCCTTCCTGGCCACCGCCGAAGCCCAGAATGCGCCACCGCAGCCCATCGTGCTGCGCGCCGCGCGGCTGCTCGACATCAAGACCGGACGCATCCTGAAGCCCGGCGAAGTTCTGGTGCAGGGCGAGCGCATTGTCGAAGCGGGAACCTCGGTGAAGCATCCTGCGGGAGCCGAAGTGATCGATCTGGGAGATCGCACGCTGCTGCCGGGCCTGATCGACGCGCACGTCCACCTGTTCCTCCACCCCGGCGCGGAAGATCTACAGACGGTGCAGGAATCCGTGCCGCAGCGCACCATCGGGGCGTTGCTGGCGGCGCGCGACGACCTGATGGGCGGATTCACCGCCGAACGCGACATGGGAACCGAAGGCGCAGGCTCTGCCGACACTGCCGTGCGCGATGCGATCGATGCGGGCCGCATTCCCGGGCCGCGGCTGCGCATCAGCGGCAATGCCATCAGCGTCCTGGGCGGTCATGAGGACGCGATCGGTTACAACCCCGAGCAGCGCGTTCTACCCAATGCCGACTACGCGAATAACGCGGACGAACTCATCGCCGTCATGCGCCGCCAGCTCAAGGAAGGCGCGGACTTCATCAAGATCTATGAGACCGGGGCGGACTCGGTGCGCGACGGCAAGTTCCATACGCCTTATCAATATACGGAAGCCGAGCTTGAGTCGGCCGTGCGCGAGGCCGCGCGCCAAGGGAGAAAGGTTGCCGTGCACGCCATCGGTGAACCCGGAACGCTGTATGCCGCGCAGGCGGGTGTGGCTTCGATCGATCACGCCTACCAGCTCAGCGACGAAACCATGCGGCTGATGCGCGAAAAGCAAATTCCTGCCGTCCCAACTTTTGCCATCTCCGAATACTCTGCCGATCACGAATCCACGCCCGAGTTCGCCGCGCGCGAACGCAGCGAGATCGATCTCCACGTCCAGGAATTCAAGAAGCAACTCGCGGCCGGTGTTCCAATGGCGGTGGGGTCGGACGTTGGCCCATTCCCGCATGGCACGCAGGCGCTCGAACTCGTGCTGATGGTGAAATTCGGCATGACGCCGCTCCAGGCGCTGCAAGCGGATCTATTGAACGGAGCGAAACTGCTGGGCTGGGAAGGACAAATCGGCTCGCTGGAAGCAGGCTACTTCGCGGACGTGATCGCCGTTGCAGGCGATCCCCTGCAGGATATCGGAACCTTGCAGAACGTCAGCTTTGTGATGAAGGGCGGCGTGGTCTACAAGAAGTGATGCACGAATCAGTTCGAAGAGACACCGCTTGTCACCGCCGCTCCAGCCGTGGAGAGGCCCGCTCGCCAGCCACGAAGTGGCGCAACCGGAAAGCCCGCACGTAAGTGCCGGGTAGGTGAGACAGAAAAACCCGAGTCCCGTAAGGGACGGCACCTTACTTCTCCGCCACCACCGCCTGCTTCGCACGCGCCAGTTCTGGCCGCGTCGAACTTCCGCCGTCGCAAGTCTTAACCAGCGTCGCGTAATACTCCGTGGCCTGCGAAGCGAACCCCGCCATCTCCGCCGCCTGCGCCGCACCGTACAGACTGTCGAAGCGATTCGGAAAAGATTTCAAACTCGTCTTGTATTCCGCGAGAGCCTCGTCCGCATGCTTCATCTCCAGCAGCATGTCCGCCAGCATTTCGCGGGCCGGTATTTCGTAATCGGATTCATCTCCGGACGCTTCCTGCTTCTCGGCGATCGCCCGCAACGCCGCGATGGCTGCGTCGTTTCTGCCTTCCGCGTGATCGAGCCACGCCGCCGCTTCCTTGCGATCCTGCTCCACCGCCTCGGCCGGCCCTTTTTTCTTTTTAGCGAGAAGCGTTTTGTGAATGGCGTCGATGTGCTCGATATCGGAGCGCGCCTGCGCCGCGTTGCCGCTGCGCGCCGCCCCAATCGACCGCGCCCAATACGTAATCGACCCATCCCCGCTCGTCGCATCGGCATTCGGCGTCAAAGCCGCCGCTTCCGCCCAGTGGTGCATCTCGAGTGCATAGCGCGCGGGAAATGCCACCAGCGCATACGTCCGAGGATCGTATCCCATGTCATACATGTCTTTCATCGGCGGCATGGCTTTCACTTCCTCAATCACCTTCAGCGCGTCCGCCTCGCGCCCGCTCTGCATGTAGGCGTACACCAGATAATCCATGGCGTGGAACTGGTGCCCTTCGCCGCCCATATGCATCTCGGTGGCCTTGCGCGTCGCCGCAATCGAAGCCAGATTCGATTGAATGTCGTCCTGCCACAAACCGAGCCGCGCAAAAATATGCGACGGCATGTGCAGCGCATGCGGAGCCACCGGCGCAATCTGCGCATACCGGCGAGCCGCCGGCAATCCAAGCTGCGCCAGTTGCGGCTTGTCGTAGGTGTGGATCAAATAATGCGCAATCCCCGGATGGTTGGGCTCCAAGGCAAACAGCTTCTCCAGAATCGCGCCCGCCTTCTTCCGGTTGACGAATGTGGTATCGTCATCCGGCTCCGCCCCCAGCAGCGAGAGCGCATAAAAAGCCGCCGCCTCGTGGTCCTCTGGATACTTCGCGTAAACCTTCTCCATGGCTGCGGAGTACGCCCGCGCGCGCGCGTCGTTATCCGCCTTCTTGCTATTGGAAAAGAACGCTTCCAGCGCCTGGATGTAATCGCGCTCGCGTTCAGTAGGAGCCTTCGCCTTGTCGGCTGCCTTCAACTCCGCCGAAGCCCGCTTGATGGTCGCCGCGTTGGGATGATTCCAAAGCTGGTGCCACAAACTCATCGCCATGCCCCAATGCGCCATCGCGCACTTCGGGTCCTGCTGCTCGACGTCGCGAAAAGTTTTCTCCGCCTCTTCGTACCAAAACGAATGCAGCAGCGCCACTCCCTTTAAAAATGTCGCCTGCGCCTCGGGAGTGCAAGACACGGGAAAATGCACCGTGCCCAGTTGGTCCTGCGTAAGCTCTTCGTGATGATGTTCATCGTCAGCAATCGCCGCACCCGAAAATGCCGCCGCAATCCACAGAATCCAAATCAATTTGTGCATGGAGCACCCCGGATGGAGTCTACTCGCCGAGTTGATGTGGGATCAAGACAGAGACACAATGGCGTCCGGGATACTTCTACTGCAGCCGAAACCGTTCATTCATCAGCCGCTGCAGCCGCGGCCGGTAGATCAGGTCGTAAGCAAGCTCTTTACCGGGGAACATGTTCAAAGCCGCCCGCCGGGCATTCGCGGCCATTTCTGCCGCCTCTTCCAGCGTCAGGTCCGGATCCTGGCTGAGCACCGACATCACCATGCTCATCATCACCTGCAGCCGCCGCAGTCTTCGAGCTTCTTCGGCCCGCTCGTGTTCCTCGCGTGGTTGTCCGCTTCGCTGCACGTCCATAGCGACCCCGTTCTGATTGGATGTTGACCGCGCCCCCAGCGTTGCGCCCCAATCGCCATTGTGCCACCTTCCGCCGGAGAAGCAAGCTGCCGTTGGCTTCCCACCTTTGGGATCAGCCAAGTACCCGCAAGACAAACCTGCCGTGACTGCCGTAATCTGTTATCAGACAGCTTCACGGAGGACGCATGCCCGAGCCCGCAAGTTCTTTGCCCCAACCCGAGCCCAACGAAAAGCTGGTCAAGATTTTCGATACCGAGCAGGAGAACGAAGCCATCGTCGTGCAGGGCCTACTCGAATCCGCCGGCATCGACTGCGACCTGAGATCCATCGACGCCGTCCAGAGCGTGTATCCCGGCGTCGGCGGCACGCTCCTTTTAGTTCGTGAAGAAGACGCCCCCGAAGCGGAGAAAATTATCGAAGCCTACCGCAACTTGCCGCCTCTCGACGACGAGACCGCCGATATCACCAGGTGAGCGTGCAGTCCGCCGGATCACCGCGACCGGCGACATCCCGAGTGAGCGTGCAAGGCGCGCACTCCACGGCGCGCACTCGCTTGAACACGCCACCCCTCCGGCCGCGAAGCGGCACCACAGGAAAGCCCGGCACGTGAGTGCCGGGAAGCCGAATCGAGACGGGTCGAGTCCCGCAAGGGACCGCACCACTCAGTGCAAAATTCCAACCTCCGCCGTCACCGACTTCCCATCCAGATAAAAACTGACCGCCCCCTCCTCATCCGTCCGGTAGGTTTTCACGCCCGCCGCCTGCAACCGTTCCAGCACCTCGCGCCGCGGATGCCCATACACATTCCGCGCCCCCACCGAAATCACCGCATACCGGGGACGAACCGTCGCCAGCAGATCTGCGGACGTTCCGCTCGCGCTCCCATGATGCGCCACTTTCAGCAGCATTGCCTCCGCATGCTCCTCCACCACGCGCCGCTCCGCCGGACGCTCCGCATCCCCCTCCAGCAACGCCGCCGTCCCGCCAAACGCGGCTGTAAACACCAGGCAATCGTCGTTCGGACGCACCGACCCGGTAACCTGGTCGCGCCCCGGAGCGAGCACACGCATATGCGCTCCGCCGTAATCGAACTCATCGCCTTCCTTCTTTACCGAGAGTTTCATCCCCGCGCGTTCGGCCTGCGCCACGACCGCCGCGAAATCGCCCATCGGCCTGTCGATGCTCAGCCAGAGTTCTCGCGGATGAAAATTGGCCATCACCGCCGGCATTCCGCCGTAATGATCGGCGTGAGGATGCGTGATCGCAACCGCGTCCAGACGATCGATGCCGCGATTCCAAAGATAAGAAGACACCACCTGCTCGCCAAGATCGAAATCCGAATGCATCCATTGCGGCAGCCCTCCGGCATCGATCAGCAATGTGCGACCCTCGGGCGTCACCAGCAGAATGGAATCGCCCTGTCCCACATCAATCGTCGTCATCTCCATCACGCCGGAGCGCACGTGAGGTCGCGATGGTACAAACGCAATCCAGGCCGCAACTCCAAACAGCAGCGCCACCGAACCGAACGCAACCCAGCGCGTTCGACGGATCTGCGTCGCGAGCATAGCCATTACCAGCGCGGCCACCGATACCAGGATCATGGCCAGCGTAGGCATCGCCACGCGCAAGTCGGCGACCGATGTTCCCACCAACTGCGTACCGCCCAACCAATGCACTGTGCCTGCGATCCCTTCCAGCGCAACCCCGGCAACCCAGGCAGCGGGCCGGGCCAGGGCGGTCGAGATGTATCCCAGGCCAACCGCGGCGGCCGCCGCCGGCATCAACACCTGCGTCAGCGGAATCACCGCCAGGTTGGCCGGCATTCCCATGGTGGTGGCGCGATGAAAGTGATACGCCATCAGCAGCGCCAGCCCCGCCTGCATCAGTGCGGAAATAAAAATCAATTCGCCCGCCGCGATCGTCACGCGGAGAAAAATCGCTGGCAAAGCCAAACCGAGATGCGAGCCGATAAATCTCCGCAGTCTTCCCCCGATCAACCTCAAATCGAGCCGGAACTGGGCTACCTCGGGAGCAACGCGCAAATCGTAACTCGCGGCGCGCAACAGCCGTAAGCCGCGCGCGTAGGGCAACGTCGTCCGCTCCAAAATCGGTGAGCCGATGCCCGCGATGATAAAGACCGCCAGAAACGTCAGCTGAAAACTCGCGCCGAACAACGCCCGCGGATCGACGATCAAAACTCCCAGCGCCGCCGCCCCGATGGCGTTCATCATGTTGCGCTCGCGATACAGCAACCGTGCACCCAGATACGTCGCCAGCATCAGCGCCGCCCGCCACACCGGAGGGCCGACTCCCACCACAAACGCATACGCGAACGAAACCACAACCGTTACGACAGCCGCGACCGCCGGATCGACCCGCACCTGGCGCAGTGCCCAAAAAATTGCAACCGCCAAAATGCTCAGGTTCATTCCCGAAACCACCAGTACGTGATAGGTGCCCGAGCGCTGGTATTCGGTGCGCGTGGCGTTGCGCAGAAACGATTCCTCGCCCAGCACCATGGCGTCCATCAGAGAGGCCTGCTCCGCCGGCCACAGCTCGTGAATCTTGGCGATGATGCTGGCGTGGACCCGCGTCCGCCACAGTTCCATCCGGCTGCCGGAAAATCCAGGAAGCCGCTCAATCTCCGCCGCCTCCGCCGACCCCAGCACGCTTATGCCGTTGTCGCGCAGGTAACCCTCATAGTCGAAAGCTCCAGGATTGCGGTAATTGCGCGCCGGGTGCAGCTTGGCGCGAATGCGCAGCCGCGTGCCATAGGCGAAGGGGATCGGGGGATCGGGTGCTCGTGTCATCGGATCATCTAAGATCACCCGATCGCCCAATCGCCCGCTGGCCCGATCTTCCACCTTTTCATAAATCGACAGCCGCACCCCGGCCCGTACCGGCCAGCGTTCGCCCGCACTCGCGATCTCCTCCGTCTCCACATCAATCGACTCGCGAATCGAACGCGGTCCCTCCGCCCGCGCATATCCTTCGCGCATTACACGCGCAGTGAGCACAACGGGACGCCCATCCGCCAGAGCAAAGAGTCGCGCGCCATCCTGCGAAGGTTCGTCCGGCCTCTGCCCGCGCACTTGAATCAAGAGCGCTCCCAGCAGAACCCATGCGCCCAAAGAGAGCGCCTTGGCTAGCCACGCGCGTTTCCGCAGGAACCATGACGCCGCGAAAACAAACACCGCAACCGCGATCACCCACCACAATGGCGGACGCCACGCTCGCACCCCCACCCATAGCCCGAGCGAAAATGCCACCGCCGCCCAAAACAATGGCTGCCGCGGAGGCTTGGGGTCGTGGGTCATTCGCCGCTCGATGCAAGAGGGCCGCTTCCGCCTGGGGTAGAAGAGTTCTTGAAGTCGTCCCGGTTCCCTGGGCGGAATCCGATCCGGCGCTCGGGTACAGACGGGAGCGCCTGCATCTGTTTCACCTCACCGGCAAGCCGGTCGATGTCCTCGACCAGCACCTCGATCACCGAGGCCGCACCATCTTGGCCGCGCTCCAAGTTCTCGATGCGGGTGGCCAGGTCTTTGTTGCTGGCGATGATTTCCCGCAGGCGGACGAACGTCCTCGCGATAAAGATGTTCATCTGCACGGCACGCGCGCTCTTCAACACAGAGGAAAGCATCACCACGCCGTGTTCGCTGAAAGCGTACGGCAGATACCTGCGTCCACCGCGCCCAATGCGCCCAACGCCTGAGATCACAATTTGTGATCTCAAAGATCCCGCTTCCTTGACGGAGAGCCGGAACATGAAGTCTTCCGGAAACCGATCCATGTTGCGGCGTACGGCCTGGTTGAGGATTCTGGTCTCCACCCGGTACAGCGCGGCCAAGTCGGCATCGAGGATGACCTTCTGGCCGCGGATGACGCGGATCAGCGACTCCACCGGTCGGGCGTCGGTGAGGCTCTTGGCGGGTTGCTTGGATTTGGGCATGAATCTGACGTTTAGCGGCTTTCATTTGCCCTTTTCAACAAAGCGGGTGAAAACTATAAGAGGTTCACCGGTAAGCTACGTTGCGTTGCGCGCAACGACGAGCAGGCCCCAGCGCGGGTCTCGCTCCGTGCCAGGGCCCTCCATCTCCGCCCGTCGTCCACGAGGAACTTGGACGGCGTGAAAGCGGTCAGCGCGTCAGCAGTACCACCGTTTCGATGTGAAACGTCTCGGGGAAGAGATCGAACAAGTGCACTTCCTCGATGCCATAACCGGCGGCCAGCAGAGGGGTGATATCTCTGGCCAACGTAGCCGGATCGCACGAAACATATCGGATACCGCGCGCTCCGAGTTCCACCAGAGAGCGAGTCACCGTCTTGCCTGCGCCAGTGCGGGGAGGGTCCATGACAACCAAGTCGGGACGTTGTCGCACCAGCCGGCCTCCCAGATAGTCCTCGGTTCGGGCGCCGACCGCTTTCACGTTCGCAGGCACATTCTGCACAAGATCGCCATACGATGTCTGTGACGCCTCTACAGCAAAAATGTGACAATAGCTTTTGGCCAGCGCCGCCGAAAACAGCCCTCCTCCGGCGTAGAGATCGAGAGCAAGATCTCCGCCGACATTGCCCGTCACCACCCAGATCAGCTCGTCGATCAGATGGCGATTTACCTGGAAGAAAGCCCCCCCGCTTACCCGATACTCGTGCTGTTGGGTGCGATATCGGATTGCCGTCGCGCCGAATTGCGCCAGCGGCTTCGCATCCATGGGAGCTTCGTCTTCGAGCCTCCTCCGCGAGGCAAAAAACGTCGTCCCCCCAATTTCCGGCAACTCGCGCGTCAGCGCCTGCGCCCAGCGCACCAAATCCACCTGGCTGGCCTCTCGTCCGCAAAAGGCCCAAGCCAGCAAATTCTCATCCGCCGCGTCCGCGAACAGCTCTAGCTCTTCCACCGCCGGAGGGCAATTCAACCCGCCCAAATCCAGCAGCCGCGCCATCACCCGATTGATCAGCGGAGAACTGATGGGACATTCGCGTACCGGAAGAAATTCGTGCGAGCCAAACCGGAAGTAGCCCAAGGCGAACCCAGGGTCCCCACAACGGCCGGTTTTGCCGGTCTGGGGTGGGAACTCCGGTGCAGTGCGTACCTGCAATCGCGTCCGGTTGCGATAGTTCCACGGCGGCGAAGCATGCAGCCGAATCTCGGAGGTCACCTCAATTTTCGCAATCCGCCGCAAAGTCTCGCGCAGGATTCCAGCCTTGAACTCCAACTGTCGCTCATAAGGAATGTGCTGGTAATGGCATCCGCCGCATTGCCGGAAGTAAGGACAGCGCGCCTCGATGCGATCGGGCGAAGCCTCGACCAGTTGAGTCACCGAGCCGCGCGCGAAGCCCGGCTTCTCTTGCCGGATGTCCGCCTCAACCTTTTCCCCCGGTAAAACAAACGGAACAAAGACCGTCATGCTGCGGCCATCAGGCCCAGGCGCCGTGCGGGCCAGACCTTCGCCGCCGTAGATCAGTTTTTCGATGGAAAGCAGCAAGTCGTAAGTGTAGCGCGCGAACGATCGCAATTTCGCGCCACTAGAGGGAGTTTGTCATCCTGAGCGAAGCGAAGGACCTGCCTCTCCCCGCGAACAGCAGGTTGGAACTCTTCGGAGCAATGCTAGTGCATATAAAACAAACTCAACCGCGGCACGCCGCAACGCTCCAGCAGCCGCTTGTGCACATACTGCTTATGCAGTTGCTCGACTTGCGCCGTAGTCATGTTCCTCCGGTACGGAGCGATATCCCGATCCGCCTCCGCCCGCACACTAACCAGCTCATCATCCGGAGTCGCCGCCATCAGCACTGCAAACAGCTTCTCCTCGAGCACCGTCAGCCGCCGCTCCAAATCTTCCAGCCGCGGAAGCTTGCCGCTGCTCTCGATCTCGTCCGCCATCCCACGCAACGACGCAGCTTCTTCCCGCGCCAGCGCTCCCGTGGCAAATCCCACGCGCTCCGGCAACTTGGCTTTTTCGAGCTTTTCAGCATTCTCGCGCAGGAACGCCGAAATCTGCGCCGCTTCAAACCCCGGTTCGCGCGACACTTTTTCTTCGCCGGAGGCGCCGACCGCCGCTTCCTTCATATCTTCCGCTGCAGCCAATACGGCCTGCGAGCAATAGGCCAGGCTGTTCACTTTCTTCGATTTCGACGGACGCTGATCATATTTATCGAAAGCATCGTCAATCCCGCGCAACACCGCCTCCAGCGGCACCCCCGCGCTTTTCCACGTCTCAATCAGGGCCCAATCCAGCGTGGAAAGCAGCAGAATTCCGCCGCGCCTTCGCTGAAAGTGCTCTTCGATTTCCGTGAAGTAATTGAAGTAATTTTCCACGACACTGGGGAGGTAAGAGGTCAGAGGTCAGATTGCAGAAGTAAAAAACGATAGCAGAGGTAAGAAGCAGATTGCAGAGGTGAAAACCCAAACATTGAGAGCCTTTCACCTCTGCCATCTAACCTCTTACTTCTGACCTTGCCTTTCACTTCTGCAATCTAACCTCTTACTTCTGACCTTGCCTTTCACTTCTGCAATCTGACCTCTTACCTCTGACCTTGCCTTTCACTTCTGCAATCTGACCTCTTACCTCTGACCTTGCCTTTCACTTCTGCCATCTAACCTCTTACTTCTGACCTTGCCTTTCACTTCTGCAATCTGACCTCTTACCTCTGACCTCTTATTTCGCTTTAGGGCTCTTCGGCGTCGGCCACGGCTTCGCATCCGCGGCGGGCATCGTTGCCGTTTTCGTCTTCGCCGCCGCTTCCCGCCGAAACGACTGGTTCCGATCCCAAATAATCCGCAGCCCGTCCAGCGTAAGAAACTCATCCACATCCCTAATGAAGTGCGAAGCCGTGCCAATCAGCACTCCCAGGCCGCCGGTGGCAATCACGCGCGTCTCCGCGCCCAGCTCATCCACCAGTCGCTCCAGAATGCCGTCCACCAGACCGAGATAACCGTAGTAAAGCCCGGACTGCAAACTCCCCACCGTATTCGTTCCAATCACGCGCGCCGGTTTGCGAATCTCTACTCGCGGCAGCCGCGCCGTGCGCTGAAACAGCGCATCCGCCGAAATCCCAATCCCCGGACAAATCACGCCGCCCATGTACTCGCCCTTCTTCGAAACGCAGTCGAACGTCGTCGCCGTGCCAAAGTCCACGATCACGCACGGGCCGCCGTATTTCTCAAACGCCGCCACCGCATTCACGATGCGGTCGGCCCCCACTTCCGCGGGATTGTCGTACAACACCTGCATCCCCGTCTTCACACCCGGCTCAATAAACAGCGGCTTGGTGTTGAAATAGCGCTCGCACACCTGCCGCAGCACCGCATCGAGCGGAGGCACCACCGACGAAATCACAATCCCATGCACGTCCGAGACTTCGAGATTTTCCATGGAGAAGAGGTTGCGGAAAATCACCCCGTACTCGTCCACGGTTCGGCCCAGATGCGACCCGACGCGCCAGTTCGCCACCAACCGCTCGTAGCGCGCCGCTTCCGTTCCGGTCACATCCTCGCCCGGACGATGCGCCACCCGCTCAAACACGCCGAGCACCGTATTCGTATTGCCGACATCGATCACTAGAAGCATAAGATTTGTAATTGGTAATTTGTAATTGGCAATTTAAGAACGGCTCGTTTACCAATTACAAATCACAAATTACCAATCAGTCGCACCGTCCCGCTCACCACTGTCTGCAACCCCTCCGCCGTTCTCACCCGCAAAAATCCGCGTTCATCCAATCCCTCGGTAACTCCCGCCAGACCGCCGTTTTCGTCGGTGTTTACTTCGATCGTTACTTTCCTGCCGCGCACCGACGACGAACTCTCCTCGAATCGCCGCAGGATCGCATCTCGCGCTCCCACATCGTGGACCAAGCTGCGATACTCCCGGTCGAGCGATTTTAGCAAAGCCGCGCAAAGCTCCACCCGCGACCACTCCGTGCCCGTCTCGATCCGCAGCGAAGTCGCAATCTCGCGCAACTCCGCCGCAAACTTCACCTGGTTCACGTTGATTCCCACACCCACCACCAGATGCCGGACCCGCGTGGCCTCGGCATTCATTTCCGTGAGAATGCCGCAGAATTTCTTGCCGCCGAGCAGCAGGTCGTTCGGCCATTTCAGGTCGACTGCTAGCTGCGGAGCAATCTCCTCCACCGCCGCCCGCACCGCCAGCCCCGCCGCCAACGAAAAAATCAAAGCATCCGAAGGCGGCATCGCCGGACGCAGAATCACCGAACAATAAATCCCCGAAGACCGCGCCGAATGCCACGAGTGCGCGCCGCGTCCCCGCCCCGCGAGTTGCTCTTCGGCAAGAAACACGCTGCCTTCGGGAGCGCCCTCGGAGGCGGCATGCATCGCCTCCGAATTGGTCGACCCGATCTTGTAATAATGATGAATTTGCTTGCCGGAGTTCGCGCCCGATTGCATACCGAAGACCGTGCCCTTCAACGCCCCCGCCAACATCTCCGGCAAGAGCAAATCCGGCACCGAGCGCAGTTGATACCCCGTCGCCGGATGCCCCGCCACATCCACACCCAGCCCGCGCAGTTGCTGAATCAGCCGCCAAACTTCCGACCGCGTCGTCCCCATCTCTTCCGCAATCTTCGTGCCGCTCACCACAACCGTCGCGTAGCCCATCAGCAGCCGCACAATGCGGCCCAGGCGAACGTCGGTCGCCTTGTGCGCCGCTGGCAGGCTGCGAGTTTTGCTGGAATCTGTGATGGAGGGAATTATAACCAGTCGCTGGTCGCTAGTCGTCATTCGTTGGCAAAACCAATCCCTGGGAGAATAGAGAAGCAGCGCAGGTATCCCGCCGAGCGAGCGACCAACGACTAGCGACCAAC